>OKRT01000097.1_pt1 | contig 33672 bp, 35 predicted proteins | sample 1601111 | NCBI WGS metagenome assembly OKRT01 (sample SAMEA3541572, study PRJEB24748) | human gut metagenome | biome: human gut; feature: human-associated habitat; material: faeces | place: China | collected 2012 | reverse complement strand
AACAAAGCACTTCAGGTCCGTGTTAATGTCCCTTACAAAGACCAGATGGACTAGAAAGCTCTTGTGGGGCTGGAAAAAGGGCTGGCCTGTCAGCTGCCCAGCCATACCCGACAGCTTTTTGTATACATACCGAACATCTCCGCCTTTTAGGTGGATGTGCACGACATGTCCCTGCTGCTCTAAGTAGAGAAGATCAGAGAGCGGAATAAGGTCCTCGTTCCCGTTCCACTGCACAGCTGTGAGAATACACAGCACCGGCATGTTCACATCCAGCCGGGATTGCGGGGGTTGTTTGTATTCCAAGAAAGCTTAGTTTCTGGGGTTCTTGATCGCAGCCTGGGCTGCCACAGATATTGTAAGGAAATCGTTATGGGGTCAGCAGCCACGGATAGTCCTGCCGCCCATCTATCACATATTCGATATACACTTTATCATCTTTGACCTGATAAATCAAGAGGTGCCACTTGTCAAACACCATTTTTCGATATTTTTCAGCGGTAAAGACTTCTGAGCGCAGGATAGAATTGCGGTAGGGGAACCGCTGCAGGGAATCTGCGGCTTTACGGAAATCTTCAATCAGCTGATAGCCAAGCCGCTCTTCCAGCCCTGACGCGAACGCAGCGTGCTCTACCAACTGTTGCGCCGCGCGCTTGGACACAATGACCTGATACACGTCCTCATGCTCCGGCATGGCGTACCTCCGTCACGGCCCGCTCCATCATAGCCGCGACCTCGTCCACCGAGTAGTCCGGCGCGCCGTGCAGGCGATCCTCCTCAATGTCAAGCAGTTCCTCCCGCAGTTTCAGCATCTTTTCCCGCCGGGCGAATGCCTCAATGTCCATGACCACCAGATCTCCTTCGCCGTTTTTGGTCAGGTAAACCGGCTCACCGGTGGATTTACAGAGCGCCGAAATCTCATTGTAGTTCTGGCGGATGGCCGCGCTTGGCTTGATTTTCATAAAAATGCCTCCTCTCGAGCCATAGTATTGCAAAATTATATTTATATTATAACTGAATTTTGCTATACATGCAAGAAAAAATGGAGGGGCAGGACAACCCATCCAGCGGGGATGTCCGCTGGATGGGAGCCTAAACACTGATCAGGATGGTTTTGTCCCGCCACTTCTTACCGAAGAACTTCATGCCGATGGAGTGGCAGTATGCTTCAGCCTCTTCCCGAGTGATCTTGATGGAGAGGATCGTCTTCGGATCCGTAATATGTCGGCTGAGGATCGTGTCTACAGGCGCAGAATCTGAATCCATCGAAGAATGACGTTCCCGGTATTGCTGGAGGGCAATCTCGCTGGGCCGGAGACGGCGGTCCCCTGTACTGCGGGAGGACAGATCCAGGGTCCAGTTGAAGGTGTTATCATCCACGACGATTACCTGCAAAATAAATTCGTCTATCAACTCCTCTGAAATTGTGGGGCCTGAAAAGTCTACCCATCGATTCAACGTGTGCCGGATCTGCTCCAAATCAAGTTCAAACTCTTGACCGGGGGAGTCCTGCTCCTGATCCGCCAACCGTGCTTGCAGCTGCTCCATTTCCGCCTGAATTTTTTCCCTGTCGTGGAGAAACTCCTCGCGGGTGATGTCCCCCATGGCGCACATACTGCGAAGGCCCTCCTGCTTTTTCTCCAGCTCAGCCAGCTGCTTCTGAAAAGCCCCTTGCATATCTGCGGCTTTCTGTTGATCCTGGACAGAACACTCTTTCAGCATTTCACAGGCCAGCAAGACGGCGTCCTTCTGATTGCTCCAGACAGCTCGGAACACGCAGAGGGCCATCAGATCAATATGCCAGAAGGGAATGCTCTTTGTGCTGCACACCTGAGTGGCATCCAGGCCATGAGCGGCTAAGTATTTGCCGCTGACCTCCCGCTTTTGGCGGTAGCATTCGTAGCCGTAGGTTTTCCTGCCATCGGCGTTTTTGTGCCAGAGGAAACGGCGGAAGGAGGAGCCGCAGCTGCACCGGAGCTTGGTGCACCAGACAGACTGCGGTTCCTTGCGCCCAAATTTCCGAAGCCGGCCATCCTCGCCCCGCTGCTTTGTGCTTTTCTTCTCTCTGAGTGCCGCACACCTGTCCCAAAGTTCCTCAGAGACAATGGGCTCGAAATTTCCTTTGCGATATGTAAACTCTTCATCCCGATGATTGACACGCTTCTGGGTCAGATAACCGTCGCTGTGGGACTTGTTGTAGCCAATGTAGCCCTTGTAGGTGGCGTTTCGCAGGATACGACCGATCCGATCTACTTTCCACTCCACGTTGCCGCTGGCATTTTTACAGCCCAGCCGCACCAGCTCCGCGCAAATTCGTTTGTATCCCCACCCCTGATCGTACAACTCGAAGATCTTCCGGACGGCGTAGGCCTGCTCCGGATTGATTCGGTAGGTGTTACCCACCCGGTCATACCCAAGGATGTTTCCGGTTCCGTAGAGAACACCTTTTTCTCGGCTGATCTTTTGCCCAGCTCGGACCCGCTCGGAGATCTTGCGGCTTTCCTCCTGGGCCAACGTCGCCATGATTGTCAGCCTGAGCTCACCGTCTCCATCCATCGTCCAGATGTTGTCCTGGATGAAATAGACCTCTATCCCCAGCTTGCTCAACTCACGTGTAACCGTCAGAGTATCAACGGTGTTCCGGGCAAAGCGGCACACCTCTCTTGTGACGACCAAGTCAAATTTCCCCTGCCGGGAATCTTCCAGCATCCGCATAAATGCGGGGCGCTTCTCTGCTGCAGTTCCGGTAATTCCCTCATCGTAGTACCGGTCAACAATGGTCCACTCTTCGTGTTGACGGGCAACGCCCTCGTACCAGGCCTGCTGGTTCTCAAAGGCAGAGAGCTGAGCCTCGTGTTCCGTGGAGACGCGGCCATAGATGGCCACCCGCCGCATGGCGGGCTGTTGCAGGGCGTTGCCCATCAAAATCACCTCTTTTCTAATCGCCTAAACAGGCGGATTATCCGTATTTTTTCAAAATATTTTCATAGGTTGCCCGGTTGACGGCCCGCTGTTCTACCAGTGCCTCGATCAGTTTGATTGCCAGGGTCCGAACGTCGATCGTGTCCAACATAATTCTTACCTCCATCAATACAACGCCATTACTTACATATGTCCAAGACAAATTCCGCAGCAAGGATTTTCCACGATAAAGGAACCTCTGGGGAGAGAACGAATGAGCCGCGCGTACCGCTCCCGTTTTTCCCGATTATTGAATGCCATCGTTCGAGCAAGCTTTGTCGCTGCATCCTGATCCTGACGGAAGTGCATCTGCACGGCTGCTTCCCGCAGGGCCGCTTTTGCATGCTCGTTTTCGACCCATTGGCTAGCGAACCAGCCGCCGATCTCAAACTTTCGCCCTTCGCGCAAAATGCGCACGGGCATTCCATCCTTTCTCCAATTTAAATTTTGGCACTCGTCCAGCAGCAGGATCAACGGATTCGGATTACCTGCAGCCGTGGAAGTCCGGCTGTCCCAGATGACCCGCAGAAGGAGTTCTATCATCAGCTGCTGCATCCAAGCGGACTCCACTTGTCTGAACTCCAAAATCAGGAACCCTGGCAAATTCAGCTTTACGTTGATCTCTTCCGGCCCGCTGGTAATCAGGTGAGAGAGACCTTTTAAAGGTTCCAAAGCAGATACAAGCCCTCTGGTTATTGGACAGACCTGTTCAATGTATTCTACCAGGCCGGAAACGGTTGGAATCTCTGGCCCGGACTCTAAATATTGGATAGTGGCGGCTAACAGGTCGAGACAGGCTCGGTTTCCCAGACGGTATCCAGCCAGTAGCAGATTGACCAACCGCTGTGCCCGGACAAGTGCTGATGTACCAGAAGCAGGGGAGAGCGGATTGATTTGCAATTCCTCACTCGATACATCCATCCGCCGGAGGGGTAACCCCTCCGGCGGCATGTACGCCGCAAAATCGCCAGTGTAGTCGAACGCGATGACCTGTGCTCCCTGGCATACTGCATCTTCCGCAAGCCGTTTTAGCTCGAAACTTTTTCCAGCCCCGCTGATGCCGTCCACAAAAATGTGGGGGTTTTCTCTTCCAGCCGTGGTGATGGCTTGTCCATCTGCGCGGCGGCCCAAAGTCAATTCCAGCATAGTTTCCTCCTTTAGAACAGTTCACTCATGATATCTTCTTGAGCGATCCGGTAGACCCCCACATAGTGGCAATCACCGTAGACTCTCGTTACAGGGATTCGGGTCTGCACAGTAGTAGCATTGGTGCGTTTTCCTCGCAGAAGTTCCGCTTCCGAAAGGGCTTGCGCAATCACCGGGGTACTTTGTGACATTCGGTCGCAGACGGTCCGAAAAGCCTTGATTGTAAAGCCATAATCCTCTCCAATCAGATAAACCACCGGCTTGGTTCCATCCGAATCATCTCTGTCCGCATCCTGGATGGAGAAAATCTCGTCCGCCAGACAGCGCTGCGCCAGCTGGCAAAACTGAGAGGGAATGTCTATCCCGGATATATTCGAGGCCATTTGGCCGAATACATCCTGAAGACTGTCCAACGTCACATCCCCACCCAGCGAAACAGAAGCATCCTCTGCTCCGCAGAAGCGGAAGAATGAGCCCGAAAAGGAAGCCACCCCTAGAAGCGTTCCAGCTTCGGCAAGCATATCTGCGTTGTCTGCAAAAGCTGCTGCCTGTGTCCGTCCTTGCCGTAGGGATTCCTGCAGCTCCGGCCAATGTGCCGCCGTATAGGACGCCAGCGCCTGCAGGTAATCCTGATGCAGGGACGCCTGCTCCAGCTGTTTCTGACACAACTCCAGGTCAAAATCTTCTGCTTGGATGTCCAGGGTGAAAAGCTTCGAGAAACAGCAAAGAGAGGAAATCGTATCGCAGAGGACAACAATAGTTCCCTGCAGAGGAATCAGAGTTTCTTCGCGCCCATTCTTCCAGGCGATCATTTTAGTGGTCAGGATCTCCTCCAACAGCAAGGAGTTATAGCATGCATTCTTTGTCTGATGCCGGTCAATGATCACTACTGGTTGGTCCTTGCGGTTCCACATTGCCCTATTGAATGCAGCGGACCGATCATCCAGATTGATCGGCGGATCACCGTACCAGCAGAACAAATGCTCCACCCAGCACTGGATTATCGGCTCCTGTGTGTAAAGGCAAAGGCCAAGTGGCAATGTACTTTCCGCCAGTCCCAACAGTGAGAACAGAAAAGATGTATGGAACCAGGCCGACAGCAGCCAGCGCAGAGCCGGAGAACGGACCCCCTGAAATATCTTGACAAGCTGAGCTACCGCCATAGCAGCGACTGCTGGGGAGACATCTGGAAGGGGTTGCGCCACATCCAGATAATCCTGGCCCTGATGTGATGAAGATGCTTGAAACCACAGGAACACAGGCCTTTGATTTTCTGTTTGCCAGCCACCATAGAAATTGGCCCTGACGACGGTCAATTTGGCGGCAATACACTGCCGTATTAGGGTGGCGGTTGTTCGTGTGGACCGGCGGCACATGACCTGAATGCCGGCGGTCTGGAGGTGGTGGATCAGGCGCTTATCATCCAAATAGGCGGATTCATACAGGAAAATGAGTCCTGCCTGCCCCGTGAATTTTAGCCCATAGATGACAGGGTGTTTTTCAGGCCCCCGGGGGATCAGCCGGAACGCGGCGGTTAGTGCGGCATCCAGCAGTTCCACATATCTTCCGCTGTCCGTCATTGTCCAGGTCCGAGTGTCATCCGTAAAGACCTTTGTGTAAGCCTCCTCTTTCAGTCCTTTCATATGCTGTCGATGCCTAAGCCGTTCGTTTTCCACCGCAAGGTGGAGATTCTGTTCACCAGCGTCTTTCAAATAACACAATGCCTCAGCGGGAACCACCTGAAACACAGCCGACGGTTGGAACGTGGGGGAGGGGGGATTGAATATCAGAGGAAAAGCGGGGCCAGTCAACTGGCCTTGCTGGGGAGCGGGGATAGGATTATTGACGTCGGTGGGGAACATTAGATGTAACCTCCTGCTAGAAATTTTGGAATGTTGCCTGAATTTGGCCATGTTTCCGGGCAGAATCCAAGATATCTGTAAAAATTCTCGCAGAGCGCTCCTGCTATACCCAATCATACCGCAATTTTTCTAGTAATACATTAATTGAAGTATTTAATAAAAAAACTGCATCATCTATTGACAACAATACTGTTGCTTTTCTGCCGCACAGCGGCGGAAAAGTCATCGCTGCGCTCGCTGAACGCCTTGCTGTGCAAGGCATTCAGGGCATTCGATCCCACTCGAGCTCCCCCGCCAAAACTTGGGCGGATTCCTCTTAATAGAAGATGTTCGACAAGCTGAAAAGGCCCTGCTGCACAGCAGGGCCTTTTCAGCAGTGTATTCTATTTGTTGTTTTGTAGCAGTAGCCTTACATGGGAGATGATCATTGGAATCGTACTGTCTGCCTTACGTCTGTAGATCGCCAAAAGCAAAAAGTACAGCAGCGAGGGAGCAAATTTTAATAAACTTTCGAATCCATACAGCCGATTCGGGGCTGCAATGATCTCTTCATAGGTCCGGAACATGGCGCAAACGTCCTCCAGCGTGAGCGGGAATATTTCTTTGCGGTCAAAAAACGCCTCGTTGGTAAGCCGCTCTTCGGAGATCCTGCGGGCGGTCTGAGCCAGGTCAAGAACACGTCCGCTTTTCGGGTCAAGGACAGCTTCTCCGTAGAGATCCTGCCACATGAGGGAAAAATATTCGGCAATTTTTCTTGCCTCCAACAAGGTAAGATTCAATTCTGGCGTTACTGCTGGATGGAACTCCTCGTCCATCCCGATGGACGCGTCCTGTTCGATTTGACACTTCAAGAGCAGCATACGAAACTTGTCGTGTTCGATACCATAGCCTGCCTTCATTAGACATGAGGTAAAGCTAATGATATCACCGTACTGGTAAAAGACGGGGGATATTGCGCTGTTGACCAAATTGTCTACCAGCTGTGCGATATAATGAAGGTCCGTGTATTTTTCTTTGATTGGGGAGAGCGTCTGATCCGGCAGGGCAAAGCATTGATCCAAATGAGCGTTGCAGTAGGTCTTGACACGTTCTTTAACCAGGTCTTCTAGCAAATCTTCTTGGACACCTGTCCAAACTCTCAAATACTTCATTGCCAGCAGATATTTCATTTCAAACTCCGATTCGGGCCTTTTTGCCGCCAGGTGTTTCAGATACATCTTCCGGGCAAGTTTTTCTAACTCGGTGCTGGACTCTGTCGTACTGTGGGACAGTTCCAAGAAGGCGTCCCTCAGGGTGAGGACACCACCGGAGCCGTCCACTTCCGGCAGGTCGATGTCATCGACCCGATAGACAGCAAACAGGGATGAAGTGCCGCCAGATTCTGCCCGTTCCCTCTGAAGCAGAGCCTCCAGCAGATTCCGGACAGCGTCTTTACCATGGAGCATAGCAGGAACTTCTCCGCTTTTTTCACTGCCCGCGCTGTGCTGTGAATCGATCTGAAGATTTATGATGTTTCGGTCCAGGCATGAAATGCAGTCCATCAAAGCGTCCAGCTGCTTTTCCGTTTTAGCGGTCTTGGACAGCTCCTTGATTTTTTCGATGCGCGGATTCAACTCCTGAGTCCACAGAGCGGAGAGAAGCTCCTGGCGGAACACTTCGTTCTCATATAATACATGTCGGTAATATGGATTTTCTTCTGCATCATCACGCTCTGTGCTCAAAGAAATCTTCTGACATAAGTCGTGCAGAAAAGAGGCCAGTATTTCGCCTGAAATAGAATCCTTTCCAGAATAAAATGAAGCGTGATACTTTTCACTGACGGCCAGATCATAGAAATATTTAAGAAACAGCGCGCATTCGACCGGGATCGAAATGACGGCGTTGTCAGGACGGCCTAATTGCTCCCCGTTTTTTGGATCTTTAGAAAATTGCCCACGCAAGATATCTCGGAAAAACGGGTGGCTGGTCACATATCGCTTTATCTGGCGGGGGTCTTTGTCCAGATATTTTGCAAAGCCCCGCTGTGAATAGTCAATGGGAAAAACGGGACCATTTCCGCTGAACCATTCAAATTGACGTTTTTTGTTTTCGGATTCCATACTCGCGGCCTCCTTTTACAGAAGTGATTATAAGCGATGCGACGGTGCTTCAGCAAGGAGGAGCCGGAGCTTTTATACATAGATACGCACTTTATAGAACACCCGACGGCACCGCTTCGTCCTGCGTGCTCCGTTCGGGCCAAATCAAAACGCATACGGTCAAACATCTATGTAAATCATCACGGGAGGTCTGGATTGTATGTTTGAAGAAGCCAAAGACTTGCTGACAGTCCCCGAAGCTTGCACCCTGTTGCGGATGGGCCGCGGGGCCATTTATCAACTGCTGGTCAGCGGACAACTGAAAGCCTTTCGCAATGGACGCGTCTGGCGGATTTCTAAGGAAGCTGTCATCCAATATGTCCGCCAAAATAGCGGATTGGAGTGACTATGAAAAAATGCTGTGGCCTGAACTGGCCACAGCATTGTGCTTCTGTCATTTAATTGACTAAGAGTGATAGTATTTCGTTGCTGTTTGGTCCTTCACCGTGTACAGTGTCATCCCGACTTGACGGGCAATACCTTTCGCGTATTTTTCGTAATGATAATAATCTGCCTTGCTTCCAGAGAACTTCTTTCCGTCCACATAAGAGACAGTATTCATGACAAAGTGCAAATGCGGCTGATCACCCCCGTGAACGGCGTATAGAATCTGGTACCGATCTTTGTAGTACGCAGAAAAATAAGCACCCAAACGATATAAGGCAGTCATAGGATCACAGTGACACTGACTCCTTAGTCTGCTCAGCTCATAATCCATAAATGAAATAATCCAATGTCGAAGACGAACTCCTTGATTATTATGAAATAATTTTGCCAGGAGCTCCATCTCGTATGCAGCATGGCAGGGATCTACCGCCCAGCCACCAATGCATCCATCGGTTTTCTCCAGATTACAGACATAGCTGATGACATTTCTAATTGCATCATTGTCTTTATATTTTTCAGTATACATACTATTGGAGGCATTCTCTGTAATAAACTTCATCAATGCCATATTAGAAGCCCTCCATAATGCGCATAGTCTCGTGTCTCCATCTGTTTATCATTTTTTGCAAGGTGTTAAAATCTGCAGTTCCCCTCATAATATTCTCCAGTTTACACAATTGTCCCATCAGGATGCTACATTGACGATCATTTCCAGGTACATTATGCAGTGCGGATTCAATGAGATAGCGGTTCACACTCATGTTTGCCGATTCTGCCCGCTTTCGGATCTGCTCGTATTCCTCTGCAGTCGCTCTTACAGTAATTTTCGATTCTTTCATGATCGCTCATATCCTTTCGGTTGATTTTGGGTGACGGCATATCCCCGTATGCCATATATACCCTTATAGGGTGTCGCAAGGGGAAGGACGATGACGTCACTTCCCCTTTTGGTCCCCCATTACTGTCATGTTCATCTGAAATCATTTTTAACTCTTTGAGTTTCTGAGAGATAATATGAGATCATATGCGCTCGAGATTTCCAAGCACACAGAGCTTATTGACCAAGAATCTCTCCAAAAAGGAATTTCTTTATTGTGTGCAGTGGGTAGACGGGAATGTCCCTGTCTGCCCACTGCCTCTCCCACTATGAGCACACCTTTTGATAATGGAACTATCTTCATATACCAATGCGGTACGGGCTGATGGAATACAGTTACAGATACGGAAAGGCAAGCAGAGTGTCGCCTATGTTTATAAACACCTCAGGAGAAGCAAACCTCCGCTGATACTTCCTAACCAGCCCCTCCGGTAAGCTGTCCAGGTGGTCAGTATCCGGCGGAGCGCCGCAGAGAAAGAATGTCCCAGCGATGGCGTCGTAGAGTTGGCCGCAACCGTCCCGCAAAGCACGGTTGAGGGGCAGCCCCAGCAGCTTCCCCTCATCGTTGCAGATCAGAGCTACCGGCTCCTCAAAGGGATAAATGGCCTGAATGGTGCCGCCCACGATCTCCTGCATCGACTTTAAGGAACCATCAATCTCTTTTAAAACGGGCCGTTTGCCTGGCTCGACCAATAAAATTCTCATAGTTATCCTCCTATATGTCCAGCTGTAAATGTCCCTCGATGGCCTCCTCCACCTCCCGGGGCTGGATGCCGATGTACCGCTGGGTAACAGCGGCACTGCTGTGCTGGAGGAGCTGCTGCACCAGGGCGATATTGTAGTGGCTGTTCTTATAGATCTCGGTGGCGTAGTACTTCCGGAAGCTGTGGGTGCTGATATCCCGGTAGCCCAGGTAGTCGCAGACGGTCTTGAGGTGCCGCTGAACGGTCCGCTCGGTCATTGGGAAAATCCTCTGCTGCTCCGGGATACCATGGTCCAGGCAGTAGCACCGGATGAACTGATAGAGTGCCAACGGAACCGTAAACACCCGGGCCTTCCCCGTCTTCTGTTCCGTGATGGCCAGGCGGTAGCGCTCCCCGTCCTTGACGATGTCAGAAAGCCGGAGCTTCAGGATGTCGGAGATCCGCAGTCCCAGGTTTGCCTCCAGCATCAGGGCCGTGGCTACCGCCGGATTGGGACGGCTGCCGGAAAAGCCCTTCTTCATAGTGGAGATGATCTCTTTGTACTGCTGTGTGGTCAGGGACACGGTTCGCTTATTCAATGGGATTCACCTCACTTTTGTGGCCAAAATACGACAGTTCAGCCTTGAAAATACGACATTTTGCGTGCTAATCCCGAAAACCATTGAAAACACTGGATTTTACCCGTCGTATTTCTATAAAAATACGCCAAATACAACATAGCCACCCGCCAGAGCAGCAGCTTGCTGCATCCGACGGGTGGTTTTCTTTTGCTCAGCCCTCCTGACTGTGATGGAAGATTTCCAGTGCCAGATTGGCCGCCGTTAGAAACCCGCGCTCAAATTCCATCCGACACTGCCGGTTTTCCAGCCGCTGAGCTTTCTCCTGGTACTCCTTCCAAAGCGCTGCCTGCTCCTCCCCAAGCTGGGCCTTGATCTGGACTCCCAGCTTCATCACCTCGTCCAGCTCGTCCCCAAACCGGTTTTCCGCCGCCCAGCTGCCCGGGAAGGTGATCTCACTGGAAAACAGAAATTCCAACATGGACTTCATGATATCCTCCTCACAGTTCCCCGCAATAAAGATAATCTTCCAATTCCTCCGGAGAAAATCCCATCTCGGCCAATCGGTCGATCTCCTCCGGAGCATAGCCAAAGGCAGAGGCCACCGACTTGACCTCCTCCAGGTAGCTGTCTTCCGGAGCGGGAAGCTCCCCGCCTTCCCAGGGACGACGATAGGGCATGTCCCACAGTGGGGCCCGCCAGCGGGCAAAGAGCCGGTAGTCGTCGAACTGGCTGCGGGTCAATGCTCCGTCCCGGTCAATGCGCAGGATCTCCCCACAGTCCAGAGAAATGCGGCAGGGCTTGCAGACATCCAAGTCCATCTGGGACATGGCCCGTCGCAAAATTTCCTCCGTGGAGGCATACAGATAGAGCCCCAGAGACGGAAAGTGAAGCAGACAGAGGGGATTGTCCCCCTTGACGATGTACAGCCGGTCCCTGCGGTCCAGCACCGTAAATGAAAAAGAACCCTCAACCTTCTCCGCCATGTATCTCAGGCTGTCGAAGTTGAGGGCTTTCTTTTGCTCAATGAGCTGTACCGCGATGTAGCTGTCGGTCTGGATCTTTGTTTTCGGCAGGTGCAGCCCCCTGCGGAGGGCAATGTCATTGTGGAGCATGCCGTTGTGGGCCAGGGCAAACACATCTTTTCCCGCCACCCCCAGGAACGGGTGATTGTTGTAGTTCCGCTTGGCGCTGCCTTGGGTGGTCATCCGGGTATGCCCCAGAATGACCCGGGCCTGTTCCGGCACCCGGAAGCGCAGGCAGTGAGCCGGAGCGGGGCGCTTGTAGATCCGAAGAGTCCCGCCCACATTGTAAGCGATGCCGGTGGCGTCCGTTCCCCGGGCCTCACAGGCAGAGGCCAGCACCGAGAGCATGTGATTTTTCTCCCGTCCAGTGAGGCTATGGCCGTAGTCGATCAGTCCAAACAGGCAGCACATCTCAGATCTCCTCCTCCGCCGAAACCTCATCGTTTACATAGAGCCGCCGCTCCTTCAGGTACTGGATGAGTTCCGGAGCCTGACAGCCTGCCGCAAAGGCGGACCAGGACATGGCTTTGATCTCCTCGTCAGACAAAAAGAGCGCCACATCACAGATGCGGTCTACCATCTGCAATGTGGCGAGAAAGGTGTTGTATTTCAGAGTTCCGCGGAAGATGCGAAACTCGATGGTGCTGCGGTTCTGGAGGTTGACGCAGGTGTACCGCCCGGCGTGGCAACCCTTCTTGGCGTGCTCCAGAATGTCCCGGGGCTGCTCCTTGTAACCGTACCGGGCGGCCCAGCGGTCCAGCTGCCGCTGGGTGCGGCGGCTGAACTTCAGCAGCTCCTCCCAGTTCTTCTCGAAGAAGTACAGCACCCTGGCGATGGCCGCGTCCTGCTCCGCCTCGGTGCCGCCAAAGGCGGCCCGGCTCACATGGACATGGAGGCCGCAGGTGCCAGCCTGATGGCTGGTGTAGCCCATCTCCACGGCTCGGTGCAGCAGCTTCTCCCAGGGCATCTGCTCCGTGTGGTAGTTCAGCGACATGGGGTGGGTCACCAGCTCAAAACCGTCGCTCAGGGAGCCGTCGTGCTTGCAGTAGAGCCGCTTCTCCCCTTCTCCGTTGGCGATGCTGATCAGTTCCCAGGCATTGTGGTCGCTCTCCCCGGCCTCGTCGATCTCCAGCTCTACCCCGAAGAACCGGGGGCCGTTCCCGAAGAAAATGGGAGCAGGCTTGTAGCAGTAGTCCTGGATGGCGTTGGCCTGCTCCATTCTGGTGTAGCAGCCCTGGCACATGGGATACTCCTCGTCCTCATCGTCGGGGGCATAGCAGGCCGCTTCCAGGCGGATGAGGGCGCCGCAGCGGTCGCAGCTGGTGTAGTAGTTGTCATAGCACCGCTGGCAAAGGGGTGTCTCCGCCGTTCCGGCGTTCTCATGGTTCCAGATTCGTGTTCCGCACACCGCGCAGACCATCGTCTGATCTTCGAAGCATCGTGGGCAGAGGTTCCGTCCGTCAAACTCATGCAGCTGGTCCATGGGGATCTCCTCCAGACAGCCCCCGCAGATGAAAGTCGCTTCTCTCTTGTTCTCTTTCATGATGTTTGCCTCCTGAATGTGTTGTTTTCCCTGGTCGCCCCAGGGTATATCCAGGAGGATAATATGCAATTGTATTTTCCTTGTTTTTCATAAAACAAAGTAACATTTTAGTAATCTTCTAGGAGGTGAAATCACGGATGACAACGAAACAAAATCAATTGATCGCTTTAAGAAACGGAACAAAGCCGGCAGAACGGTCCGGAGAGTATTGGAGCAAAGAAGATATTCAATTGTTGGAACGGCTCTATTGTCAGGAGGGCATTGGAATATCTGAGATTGCCCTGCAGCTGAAACGCAGCGAGGGTGCAGTGTGTCAGCAGCTTACCAAAATGGGGCTTTTGACCCCTCAAGGTAAACATCGAACCAGAAAAAAGGAAGCAGACGAAACAGCAGAATTGCCGGGCGGATGCCTCTGCCGCCTTTGTCAGGTAAAAGACTGTAAGAATTGCGGAAAGGAGTGCCCTTATGCTGGAACAGTTTGAAGAGCTGATGACGGCGGATGAGGCCTGTGAAGCGCTCAGAATCGGAAAGAACGCTCTGTACCGCCTCTTAAACGACCAGAAACTGAAAGCCTACCGCAACGGGCGGGTTTGGCGTATCCCTCGTCAGGCGGTGGAAGAGTACATCCGAACCCAAGCACGGCTATGAAAAAGCACCCTGGACGATAGTTCGTCCAGGGTGTCATTTGACCTCCTGCTCCAAATTAGAAAACAGGGCTGAGTTGAAGAAATCCTGAATGGTAATGCCAAGGTCGTCACACAGCTTCTGGTACAAAATGCGTTGATAATATATAGAAGCCGACACTTAAATAAGTCATTCTGGAATTGACTGATGTAGAAATTCCAGACATTTCTTCATAGTAACTTCTGGGTCAAAATCATAAATGCGGTTGTAAATTTCAAATGGGATGGCTCCTGTATAACCAAATTCATCCAGAGCGTTCAAGTAATCCGAGAGAGGCAAATTTCCCTCACCCGGAATAAAGTGCCCCAGCGGCGTGCCGTCGGCGAAATGGAGATGAACCATGTCTTTGCCCAACAAAGCCAAATCGGCTCGGATGTCCTCGCCCGCCATAGCCACAGCGCAGGTATCCAGCATAGCTTTCAAATTGGGACTGTTGATCTCATCCATCATGCGCCGAATGCGGGGCGTGTCAAACACCACATTGGTGGTGTTGTAACTTGCGGCTTCGATCACCATAGTCACACCATACCGTTCCGCCTTATCCACAATGCGGGAGAGCGACTCTGCGCTGCGCTTCCAGGCATCTTCTTCAGATCTGTCAAAATAACCTCTGCCGCAGACAATCTGTGAATAAGGCGACTCCAGCTGGGCGGCAAACTCGATGGTCTTTAGAAAGGCCTGGATGCTTCGTTCGCGGATCGCGGCGTCCTCACAGGCGATATTGATGGGATAGACGCACTGTTCCTGGGTCAGGCAGCAAACTTTGATGTTTCTGGCGTCTAGTTCCTTTTTCAAATCGGCGACAGAATGGTAGGTGGCATCCTCGATACTCAGATGGGGACTGGCAGCATAGAACTCGATTAGATGCTGGTCTAAGCGGGCCATGGAATCCAGAAAGTAGGGCAGGCTGTATTTAATATAATGGTAGTTGGAGCCTGCAATCTGTGTCCGACGAAGTGTTTTCATAAAATCCCCCTTTCATTTTCCCCGATGACCTCGACAAAATATTTGCGGATCTTCAGCCCATCGAACTCTACAAAATAGATGTCCTGTGCCGCGCCGCAGACCACTTTCCCGTCCTGCACCGGCAGAACCATGTGGTTGCCGCAGAGCATAGATCTCAGGTGCCCAGGCGCGTTTCCGCTGCAGGTGCCATAACTGTGGAGCATCCGGGTGTGGATATAGTCCCCGTCGTAGGGGATTAGCTGTTCCAAAACATGTTCAATATCTTTCTCCACACAGGAGAGACTTTCGTTGATCATGATGGAGGTGGTGGTGTGGGCGGTGATGATGAACACTACCCCGTTCTTGACGCCGCTCTCCTCTACCGCTCGCTTCACTTGGTCGGTGATGATAATCATCTGAAATTCCTCTGTGCTGGAAACCTCGTGAGTCGTCAGCTTAATCATAGCGATCCTCCTTCCAGCCCAGAAATACCTGGGCATTTTCCCCCAGAACGGCTTTCTTTACGTCATCCCGGATGGGCAGTGCCTCCAAACCCGCTTTGACACGCTCTTGACGAAAGCGGGGATAGTTGGAGCCGTACATGACCTTTTGAAACAGACTGTTTTGCAGCCAGCCGGGGTCCATGTTGTCCAGAAAGATCTGCCGGTAGTAGTCCTTGGGAGATCCCATGAATACGGTAGCCGTGTCAGTGTACACATGACGGTATTTCAGGACCATCATCGCCGTCTCCTCCACCCAGGGCCAACCCAGGTGAGCCAGGCAAAAGCGCAACTCTGGGTATTCCACCGCCACATCCTCAAACAGGATGGGCCGGGAGTATTTGGCGGGGGAGTTGGGCTCCCAGCTCATACCGGCGTGAAACATGACCGGTTTGCCCGTGCTCTGGCAAAGCGCATACAGGGGTTTCAGACGATCGTCGTCCGGTTTCATCCGCAGGTGGGACAGGTTGAGTTTTAATCCGGACAGGCCCAGCTCCTCAAAGGCCTGGCGCAGCTGGGCGGCGGCATCCGGATTGCGGGGATCCACGCTGGCAAAACCGATAAACCGCTCCGGGGCCAGGTCCACTAGCTGCTTTATCTCCTGGTTGGTCACAATAGGCTGACCCATCTCGCTGGAGTAGTCCTCCGCCAGCAGCACAGTCTTATCCACCCCGGCGTGATCCAGTACACGGAAAATGTGTTCCATAGGGGTGGGGTTGGATTTATAGAGACCGAAGCTCTGCTTTCGAAACGTGACCCTCTCTTTGTCCTGGCAGATCGCGTCGTAGATGACAGGGTGGGCGTGAATATCAATGACCATGTTTGTTCCTCCTTAAAAATATGGCTGGAAGGTCCCCACGACCCGGGCTGCCAGCTCCGCGCCCATGCGCATGCTGGTCTGGATATCCTGACCGGAATACAGCCCGTTCAGGAAGCCAGCTCCAAAGGAATCTCCAGCGCCGCAGGTGTTCTCCAGATGCGCACAGGGAATAGCTGGCTGACGGTAGATATGTGCGCCGTCACAGGCCATGCTCCCCTGTTCGCCAAAGGTAGCCAGTAGAATCTCCGCGCCCAGAGCGCAGCCCCGGCGCAGCAGTGCCTCCACCTCCGGGCTCTCCTCTTCAAAAGAGAAGATGCCATAATTGATGTTTTTGCAGATCGTTTCCACATCGGGATGCTGCCAGCGCTTGGAGAAGTCAAAGTAGATTTTCGCCCCTTTTTCCCGCATTGCCGGCAGATGGCCTGTGACCTGCCAGGACAGATCAGTATGGATCAGGTCCTGCTGCTGGACAAAGACCAAATCATCGGTGGAGAGGGTGTAATCAGTAATCACACCCCGCTCGGTGCGGTAGTGGACGCGATCTCTTCCGTTCATTCGCATCTCCACAAAGGCGGTTTGCCCCCCCTCTATCACAGAGATATGGCTGGTGTCCAGTCCACGCTTCTGGCAGGTGTCCAGCATCAGCTGGCCATATTCGTCCTTTCCCACGGCGGTGACCACTGAGCCCTCCAGGTCCGGCCTCATTTCTTTCAAATGGAACAGGACATTGACCCCGTTTCCGGTGGCGTAGTGCCTCCCATCACTGTACTTGTCGATGCAGGCAAATCCAACTGCGGCTGCTTTCATTTGGCATCCTCCCTTTATATGGTAATGTTAAAGAGCTCATTCTCTGCGTTAAATCATTATATAATATTTTATAATAATATTATATATCATGGTAAAGAGCTGCTGTCAACGAAGAGCCAGTGGCGGATTTGCCAAAAAACAAGACCTGTTTTTGTTAAAAACAACAAAAAAGTTGGAATGAAAGAAAAACTGCAAAAACGATATTGACAATATCATTATATAAGATTATATTACATCATAAAGATTACGGAAATTTAAAGGAGGCGGTCATCATGCGAGTGATCGGCATTGGCGACAATGTCTGTGACAAGTATGAGCATCAACAAACTATGTACCCCGGCGGGCAGACCCTGAACTTTACCATCTACGCAAGGATGATGGGCATTGAATCGGCTTACATCGGCGTATTTGGGACAGACGAGGTTGCGGAGCACGTCATCGCTACCCTGGATAAATACCAGGTGGACCGCAGCCGCTGCCGTCAGTATGAGGGCGAAAACGGCTGTGCTCGGGTCACTCTGGTGGACGGCGACCGGGTATTCCTAGGCAGCAATAAAGGCGGTGTACTCAAGGACCACCCCATTAAGCTCTCCGATGTGGATCTGGAATATGCCAGCCAGTTCGCGGTGTGCCACACGTCAAACAACAGCTACATGGACAGCCAGTTGCCCCGGATGAAGCAGGCCGGTATCTCGGTTTCCTATGACTTCTCCGGACAGTGGGTGGACGTCGAACGGGTGGAGCGGGTGGCTCCCTACATAGACTATGCCTTCCTTTCCTGCGGATCGGCAACACAGGAAATGGCGGTGGATATCTGCCGGATGATCAGCGCGAAGGGCACCAAAATGGTCATTGCGACCCGGGGAAGCGAAGGCGCAACCCTGTATGACGGTACCGATTTTTATACCCAGCCGCCCCACCTGGTGGAAGCCGTGGATACGCTGGGGGCCGGAGACTCCTTTGCAGCAGCCTTCCTGATTGAATGGCTGAAGGTCAGGGATCAGGCAGCGGAAAGCGAAGAGTCCCGGCACAAACTGATCCAGCAGTCTATGGAGCGGGCGGCGGAGTTTTCCTCAAAAACCTGCCTGGTCTACGGCGCATTTGGAGAGGGCAAACACTTTTGACCTATTTGGGCACAAGGCAGACGCAGCTTTTGCCGAAGCCATGTTATAAATTAACCGGAAAACTTTAGGGAGGAATGTATCATGAACAAGACAGTCAAGGAAATTGTAAGCGAAATCAAGGAGAAGATGGATGCCAAGGGTGGCCTGAAACACGTCTACTTTGTGGCCTGCGGCGGCTCCAAGGCCGCAATCTTCCCCGGCCTGTACTTGCTCCAGAGCGAGGCCAAGACCTTTGGCGCCACCACCTACACCAGCAATGAGTTTGTCCACGCGACCCCCAAGGAGTTGGACGAGCGCTGTGTAGCCATCGTGTGCTCCCTGAAGGCCACCCCTGAGACAGTAGAGGCTGTAAAGACTGCCAACGCCTCCGGTGCCATCTCCATTGCCATGACCGGCTCCATGGAGACCGGAATGGCCCAGGTGGGTCAGTATGTGGTAACCTACTCCAACGGTGACGACCAAATCTATAGCGATTCCAACCAGTCCAACTCCCTGCGTATCGGCTTTGAGCTGCTCCACCAGATCGAGGACTGGGCCAACTACGACAAGGCTATGGCAGCTTATGGTGAGATCGACGCTATGATCGATGAGGCCAAGAAGGAACTGCTTCCCGCTGCCCAGGCCTGGGCTGCTAAAGTGAAGGATGAGCCTATCTTCTATGTTCTGGCCTCTGGTCCCAACTACGGTGTGGCATACTCCATGTGCTGCTGCCACTTTATGGAGATGCAGTGGAAGCACGCCGTCTGTCTGCACACTGGCGAGTATTTCCACGGGCCCTTTGAAACCACTGACAAGCAGCTACCCATGATCCTGCTGATGAGTGAGGGCCGCACCCGTGCGCTGGACGAGCGCTGCCTGAAGTTCCTGAACACCTATGCTGAGAATTTTATCACCATCGACTTTGCCGAGATCAACAAGGGCCGCATTGACCCGAGTGTGGTGGAATTTTTCAATCCTGTGGTGATGATCCCTGTGGAGCGCTACTATGTCTCCCAAATGGCAGAGCTCCGGGGCCACTCCATGGATGATCGCCGCTATATGTGGAAGGTAGAATATTAAGGTTTATTTTCCTAGTCCGGCTTGCTTTTTTTGTGTCCTTTTGTTACCTTATTAGATAGAGAGATTTTCATCTGTTTTTAGATGGCCACAAAAAGGAGTTTTTATCATGCTGGACGCAAAAACTGCTACCCCGCTGTATGTTCAACTGATTGAAGTCTTGGAACGACAGATCGTATTCGGGGAACTGGAGGCTGGGGAGCGGTTGCCTTCTGAAAGTGAATTAGCCAAGCAATTCGGCGTCAGTATTATTACCGTGCGCAATGCGGTGGGCGAACTGTGCAAGCGCGGGCTTTTGGAACGGAAACAGGGAAAGGGTACTTTTGTGCGGAAGGTAAAGTATATGCGCGACAGCCGTACACTGTCCAGCTTTACCGAGTCCTGCCGCAACCAGGGGATGGTCCCCGGAGGTCGGATGCTGGAGCGCAATCTGGTCTCCTTAAACGCAAAGGTTGCACGCAGCTTAGAACAGGCTCCCGGCAGCCAGGGGATCTACATAAGCCGCCTGCGGTTTGCTAACCAGGAGCCGGTCATTATCGAACGCAATTATTTTCCCAGCAAGTATGCGTTCCTGATGGAACAGACCTTTGATGATCGCTCTTTGTTTGAGTATCTGTGGGAAACGTATCAAGTGACGGTGACCCGATCTGACAAAGAAATCGAGATGTGCCATGCCACAAAGACAGAGGCGGAACTGCTTCAAGTCCCGGAAAACGCTCCCCTGATCCTGGTAAAAAGCACGGCATACACCCAGAGTGGCGAGCCGCTCTATGTTGGCACGCAGGTGATGAATGGGGAACGGTTTACCCTCCAGGTTTCCCAGGGAGTCACTCCATAAGTTTGCAACCGCGCAGCCCCGTAATACTGCGCCGGGTTCCAAGAGAAAGGAGACGGCGCTATGTACGCAGAGATTTTTTCCCATAAGGCAGAGGGCATCCAGAGTGTATTCGATAACAAAAAGTGGGTTGTTTGTATCAAAAACTGGAAACCCAATAACGATGTGGAACAAATTCAGTATCTGGAGATCCACCATGAGACGGATGAGCAGTTTATCCTGGTGGAGGGTAAAGCCCTCCTGCTGGCAGCCAGCCGTGGAGAAACGGGCTTTGATATCCAAGTCATCCCCATGGAGCGTGGGAAGGTATACAATGTCCCGCAAGACACCTGGTTCAACACCATTACCCAAAGGGACACGAAGCTGGTCTATGTCCAGGATGCCGGTACCACAGGCGAAAACAGCGAGTATCAGGATATGACAGCAGAGGAGCTGGAATATGTGCGGAAGACTGCAAAGCAGATGCTCTGATTTCCAGCTCTTTTCTCTAAGCCAAAATATAATGTTATAATATATTCTATTTAGACCTAATACAACTTCTATCAGGAGGATTAACTATTTTAACTGAATACACGAGAATGAGAGGTACAATCAATGGAGTTTACTTGCTATTCCATGCTGATCGATTTTATGATCGCAGCAGTGTTCCTGTTTGTTGCAAAGTTCCTGCGTGAGAAGATCCAGATCCTGCAGAGTCTCTTTATACCTGTCAGCCTGCTGGCCGGTTTTCTGGCATTGGCCGCCGGACAAAATGGTCTGAAGCTGATCCACTTTTCCGGCCAGGCTGGCTCCTACTCTGGAATGCTCATTATCGCGGTTTTTGTTTCCCTGGGCCTGAGAGGATTTAACTTTTCCAAGGGCGGCCTCAAGGAGAACTTTGATCGCATCGGCAGCTACTACTGCATGAGAAACATCGGCTGGTGCTTCCAGTACAGCTTTCCCATCATCTTCTCTGTATTGATTCTGAGCATCATTGAGCCCGATCTGAATCCCGCTTTCGGTATGCTCATCCCCGCCGGATTCCAGGGCGGACACGGCACCGCTGCCGCACTGGGCAACACTCTGGGTGGCCTGGGCTGGGAGGCGGCCAATGATCTGGGCATGACCTCTGCCACCGTGGGTATCCTCGTCGGTATCTTTGGCGGGATTGCCCTGATCAAGCTAGGCACCATGAAGAACTACACCAAATTTGTCAAAGACTTCACCCAACTGCCTGACGATATGCGCACTGGCTTGATCGAAGAGGGGAAGCGCCCTGTTCTGGGTAAGGAAACCGTCTCCCCCATGGCCATTGATCCCCTGGCCTGGCATGTGATGCTGATCCTGATTCCCACCGGCCTGGGCTATCTGCTTACCAACTACCTCCAGGACCTCACCGGCTATGGACTGCCCAGCTTTTCTATCGGTTTCCTAGTGGCCATCGTGTTCCACTTTATCCTTAAGGCAATAAAGGCCGATAAGTATGTGGATAACCACATTGTCAACCGCATGGGCAGCTGCTGCACCGACTTCCTGGTATTCTTCGGCGTGGCCACCATCAACATCCCTGTGGTGCTGGAGTACATCGTTCCCTTCTCTCTGCTGATGCTCTTCGGCATTGTGTGGGTGGTTGTCCACTTTACCGTTATTGCCCCTCGTCTGCTGAAGCAGGAGTGGTTTGAGCGCGGTATTTACGTCTACGGCTACTCCACCGGCGTTACCGCCATCGGTATGGCGCTGCTGCGTATCGTGGATCCCGAGAACAAGAGCTGTACCTTGGATGACGCTGCCATTGTAACCCCCATTGAGTCCATTATTGAGGTCTTTGCCTTAGCCTATGTCCCTGTGGCCTGCGTCCAGGGGAACTGGGTCATCGGTGTGGCGCCCATCCTGATCTACATGGCCGGTTTGATCATTGCCAGCATCGTGTTCAAATGGTGGCATAAGCATCCCCGGGGTGTCTTTGATGAATCCAAACTGACAAACAAGTAATCAGGGGGGGAACTACATGAGTCCATTGCGTATGGAGCAGCTCAGCGGCATGAATCTCCATTACCAGCACCACAGTTTGGAGTATTTTCTGGACTGGCAGGCGGAGCTGGGTTTAAAAAATGTGGAGCTCTGGGGGGCTTCTCCCCATCTCTGCATTGACGACGCCTCGCCAGAGCGGGTGCATTACGTCCGTAAGGCCATCCAAAGCCGGGGGCTGAATCTGGTGTGCTACACACCGGAAACGGTGGTATACCCCATCAACATCGCGGCGGAGGAGGAGTATATCCGCCGGCGCAGCCTGCAATATTTGAGCCGGGGGATCGAGATCGCTGCCGAACTGGGCTGTAACCGGATGCTGCTTACGCCTGGCTGGGGGTATGTAGAGCGTGAGCGGACTAAGTCGATGAATTACTCCCTCCAATCCATTGAGATTTTGACACAAAAAGCCGAGAAAGAGGGGGTTGTCCTGGCCCTGGAGCATCTTTCCCCGATCAGCTCCAATCTAATCAATACCGCGGCGGATTTAAAAATGGTCTTGGAGCACATCCCCAGTCCCAACCTCAAGGCGATGCTGGATACTTGTCAGGTCTGCCTGGTGGGGGAACATGTTCGGGATTACTTTGAGGCTCTAGGAGGGGACCTGATCCACATCCACATTGTAGATGGTACACCCGGCGGCCATCTGGCCTTCGGCGACGGCCATCTGCCCCTCCAGGACTTTGTGGAGACCATTGGCGGTTACGGCTACCAGGGATTCCTCTCTATGGAGATTTCCGACCGTCGGTACTTTGAAAAACCAGAGTTGGCGGACCGGCAGTCCATCGACTGGTTCCGTACCTGGATAAACAGAACATAATACAGATTTTCCCTTTTTTTCTCTTTCCTCCTAACGGCGGCGGGCAGGGCCAACCAAGTGACTTGCCCGCCGCCTGCGTCCGGAACAATAATCAGCAAAGGATATATTTGCCATAAACCGTAAAATTATCGATATTGTGTCACAGTGTAAAATAGCATACTTTCCCGCAGATAATCCAACAAGGTGCTCTCCATGTTAGGAAAACAGGGCCTGTTGCAAAATTGCCAGACGAAAAACGGCTGGACAGTCCAGAAAAAGGTTGAATTGCCCTCATTTGTTAAACAGCATGATATACTGAATAACAAGTGGGGGGTTTTATTATGCCAAAAAGGGAACCAAACAAACGCTACACACGAGAACTCAAGGAACAATCTAGAGATTTCTACAGTGACATTCAAACCATGATTGCCCTTAATAATTTGCTAAAATATGGAAATTATAAGTGAATCTCGCACTTCATTTTAAACTGCTACATAAGAAGAGCCTTTCGAACCTATATTTGACTTGTTTTAGGACATAGAAATCCAGGCGCACATTTGGCGCACTGCGTTGCAAAAAGGCCTCTCACGATTGAGCATGATATTGGGGGATGCCAGTGCAAAATCGCAATATCGCAGGCTATATGAAGATACTTACCACAAAAAATAACGAGGATAATGCCTCTCATAACCCGGAGGTCGGTGGTTCAAGTCCGCCCCCCCGCAACCAACAAGCCGCTGAAATCGCAGGATTTCAGCGGCTTTCTTCTTTTTTCGTTACTTTTCTGTGTGGTTTATTTTTGCTGTCCATTCTTGACCCAGATTGTGACCCATACGGGAAATTCCAGCCGAAAGGGCCGGAAGGCTCTGGAGCGGCTCAGAGACTGCCGGAGAGCACATTCCCCATCGTCTGGGCCGCCTGGCGCTGGGCCGCTCCGGTCACATGGGCGTAGGTGTCCAGGGTAAACCCAGCGGAGAAGTGCCCCAGCATTCCGGACACGGTTTTGATGTCCACCCCGTTTTGCAGGGCCAGGGTGGCGAAGGTGTGTCTCAAATCATGAAACCTGACTTTAGGCAATCCCGCCCGCTTCAGCACCCTATGTAGCATATGGAGAACACTGTCCGGAGAGATGGGGCCTCCGTTGGGTGACGGGAACACCCACGGACTGCTGCCCGCTTTTTTCTTCTGTTCTAACAGAACGCTTACCGTATCCTCCGCCAGCGGCAGGGTACGGTAGGCGTTCTTTGTTTTCAGGGGTGCCTCCACCACCTCACCGTTGATCCGGGAGATCTGCCGCCGAACCGGTCGGTCGCCCCGCTCCAAATCAAGGTCCTCCCACTTCAAACCGAGAAGCTCACCACGCCGCAGCCCGGTGGCCAGCTCCAGGTAGTAGAGCTCAAATACGCTGCTCTCCCTGGCCTTCCGCAGGAAGGACCGGAGCTGCTCCACCGGGAGAGTTTTCATTTCCCGGTGCTCCACTTTAGGCAGAGCGCAGCCCTCCGCTGGGTTGGCGAGGATGATCCGCTGCTCCTGAGCCAGTTTCAGGGCAGAGGAGAGAATTTGGTGGATGTTCCGCACCGTCTTGGCGCTCAAGCCTTTAGGCTACCCCTCCCAGCGGCCGTCTTTGCGCTTGCGGATGCTGCCCTCACCGTTGGCTCGTTTCTTTGCCATGTGTGTCGCCTCCTTTCCAGCAACACACAATACCCTAAGGGGCAGGCAATAGCCAGTGCAAAGGGGCAGAGTTATCAGAACCTTAACAATTCGCCCTGCACCCTCATCCAAGCCCGCCGCCGTCCCCAATTTGCCTCGAAAACTCTTGTTAGGGCAGCTACCCTACCCCGCCTTCAAAGCGGCGAGCGGCCCACAGGGGCACACAGCGGGGATACAGCTGGTGCTGCCTTTTCCTTTGTATTGCGTGTCAGTTTTTGATATGCCTGCTCTCTGTTTTTTATTTCTCTGGCCTCAAAAGTTGTAAGGAAGGCTTTGTTATGCTATACTGATCATAAGAAGTGGGGTGAGCAATGTGGCAAGATTCAGGCTTCATATCTGGGATGTGCAAAAAAAGAAAATCCTTGTGACTGCTATAAAAGCCACCCAGCAAGATTTTGAAGCTACATCTGTCAAACCCCGGTGGCAGACAGACTGGACCAGCGACTATATTACATCCAGCGGTTTTGCCCTTTATGCGTTTAAAACGGCTGCGGGCGAATTGGTAGCCCTTGGCGCCTATGAAGTCCGCAATGGAAATCTGGGCGTTCATATCGTCTATATGGAGAGCCAAGCCGAGAGCAATCTAACTCTTGTGGAGATACCCAGGTATCGGGGGATTGGCCGCGCATTGATCGTCTATGGCATTAAGTTGTCGGTAGACGCCGGATTTAACGGCGATGTGACGCTGGATGCCAAAACGCCGGAGCTGGCCAGACACTACGAAAGGGATTTCGGCGCGGTCCGTCTGCCTGGCAGAGATGGTGGAACGGCGCCCAGATATTTGATTTGTGACGAGGCGGCACAAATGATTTTTACCGATTACCTGGAGGAGGGTTGAGCATGGAAAGCGCCAAATGGTACTTTACTCACGAGAGCGAGGAGGACCGGCTGTGGTACGGGATCTTCTTCTCCATGTGCAAAAAATTCAGTGTCTCCTGGCCGAAGGCCACTTCAACCCAGAAAGCGTTTATCGAAGAGATCACCCGCGTGAACTATGAGCGAGAACTGTCCAAACGGGAACTCCAGCCCAAGCCAGTGCGGGGCTTCTTCGACGAGACGGTTTCCGCCTGACCCAAACCCTGACCCATACGGGATTCGGAGTGGATGGAACCAATGGAGCAAAGAGGTTCAAATCGTATTTCTGACTCCAGCAGAAAGGGCGCAAACGCCCCCAGTGGAGCGGAAAGCCCATCCAGACCGCAGCTCATAACCGGTCGGTCGGTGGTTCAAGTCCGCCCCCCGGAACCAGAAAACCCTTGAAGCGCAATGGCTTCAAGGGTTTTATTTTTTTGCCTTCTGGCCCTGAAAAGGGACTTTCTAACACTTTTCTAACCCGTGATCAGGCTATCAGTTAAAGAATCGGAAATCTTTGGAAAAATTCAGAACGCTCAGATTTTAAAGGAATATTTTTGATATGGGAAGGACGAAGGCGGCGCAGGCGCTCAGTCCTTCCCCTTGTGGATTTCAGGGGATGGGAATCCAGATCAGCTTTCCATTGAGTCGAATAAACGATGCCGGTGCATCAAACCTCTTTGGGTAATAATAATCGCGGGAACCCAAAACATTGGTCTACCGATCGTCATACAGATCGGCGTAAACCAGGTACTCCCCGGTCAAATCAGGACTTACCACAGCAGACCACTTTCCCTGGGCGTTGGGAGTGACGCAAACCGATTTCCAGTAGTAGTAATCTTTATCGAGCAGCACACCCTCGCTTTTATCGAAGCTGACCGCGAGATAATCTTGTTTTCCGAAGAAGTTTCCCTTTGTTTGCTCTGAAGGCCGGCAGAATAGCTGCGCCTATGGGAATTGTCATAGCGGTAAATGCGGATTTCAGAATCCGCTGCTGCCGGCCGGTCAAAGCGCGGAATACCGCGGCCCGTTATTTTGTGAACACATACTTGTCCAGGCGGTCAAACGCCTCCCGGATACGGGAATGGGGCGAGGCCAGGTTCATGCGGATGTGGCAGGGGCCCTGAAATGCCCGGCCATCCTGCCAGCCCACGCCCACGTCCCAACCAGCCTTGATCATCTCATCCAGCGTCCGGCCGGTACGCCTGCAGTAGGCCGTCAGATCCAGAAACAGCATATAGGTGCCCTGGGGCATGGCGGCAAAGACGCCCGGGTATCGGTCCCGGATGTGTTCATAGGCGTACCTGCAGTTGCCCTCCAGCACCTGGAGGAGTTCGTCCGTCCACGCCTGCCCATCCTCCGAATAGGCCCCCATAAGGGCGTACATGGAAAGGACATTCATCTCGTTGTAGTGGGTGGCGGCCCCACAGGCAGTGACCCGATCCCGCAGGTAAGCGTTGTAGATGATGTGGTAGCTGCCAATGAGCCCCGCCAAATTGAACGTCTTGGACGGGGCGTAGACGGCCACGGCGTGCTCCCTTGCCCAGGAGTTGACCATCAGGGTGGGGATGTGCCGGTGGCCGCTGTAGGTAATGTCCGCCCAAATTTCATCGGAAATCACCAGACACTGGTTCGCCTCAAACACCTCCATGGCCTTTTCCAGCTCCCACCGCTCCCAAACCCGGCCGGTGGGGTTGTGAGGGGAGCAGAAGATTGCCAGATGGATGCGATGCTTTTTGAGCTTTCGATCCATGTCCTCATAGTCCATGCGCCAGATGCCGGCTTCGTCCCGCTTCAGAGGGCTGTATACCGAGGTCCGCCCCAGCCCCTCCACATCGGCGCGGAACCCAACATAGGTGGGACTGTGGAGCAGGATCTTGTCTCCAGGCGCCGAGAGGGTCTGAACGGCGCTGGTCACACAGCCGTGGACCCCGTTCTCATAGCCGATGTACTCCCGTTTGAGACCAACAAAGCCGTTGCGCTTGGCCTGCCAGCCAAGGATACTATGGTAATATTCGTCCCGGGGCAGGAAATACCCATAGAGGGGGTGCTTCATCCGCTGGATCACGGCAGTTGGAATGGCGGGACAGGTGGCAAAGTTCATGTCCGCCACCCACATGGGGATGGCGTCAAACCCCTCTTGGGGCGCGTCGGGCTCGTTGCCCCAAACCTTGTGGCCGATGCCGTCCACAGCGATGGAATCCATGCCGCGGCGATCTATGAGGGAGGTAAAGTCGTACTGCAAGCTCATCTGCTTTCTCTCCTTGTATAACAGGATTTCTATTTTATATCTTACCTTTTTATCGCAAAAAGTCCAGAAGGGAAATCGATCTTTGATCGGCTGCGGCAAGCGGGGCCAGCTCCTTCGAGGCATGGGTCTGCGCCCGGTTTTTTCCAGCGCGTCGGGAATAGAAAAAGCAGCCCCACAAGGCTGCTTTTTTCTATCCCGATAAAATCCCGCTGCTGCCCTTTCCATTCAGGCGGCTTGAACGCGGGGGGCTGATTCATGCCATTTTGAGAAATTCCCTGTTGACGAGATGTTGGGGCTGCTGCCCGTTGGCTGCTGCCGTAATGTCCGCCGCCAGCATCGGAATGATAACGTCGCTCAGATCTGCCGTTCCGCCTCCCACATGCGGCGTCACAATGATATTCGGGTCTGCCAGCAGCTCATCGCCGGCAGGCAGGGGCTCCCGCTCCACGCCGTCCAGGCCTGCCCCGGCCAGCTTGCCGCTGCGCACCGCCTCGGCCAGGGCCACATCGTCCACCAGGCCGCCCCGGGCGGTGTTGATGATGACGGCCCCGTCCTTCATCCGCCCGATTTCCTCCGCGCCCAGCATGTGCCGGGTGGAGTCCAGCAGCGGCACGTGGAGGGTGATGATGTCGGAAGTTTCAATGAGGGTGTCCAGGGACACATAGGTCATCCGGAACTCCTCCTCCATCTCAGCGGGAAGACGGTAGGCATCATAATACTGCACCGCAGCGCCGAACGCCTGGACCTTCCGGGCCACCTGCCGGCCGATGTTGCCGCCGCCCACGATGCCCACCAGCTTGTTGTTCAGGCAGAAGGAGCTGTTGAGATAGGTATTTTTGCTCCACTCCCCCCGTTCCAGGCTCCGGGTGTGGCAGAGGAGCTTTCTGCCCACCGCCAGCATCAGCATGACCGCCAGCTCGGAGACGGCGCCGGCGTTGGCGCCGGGGGTGTTGGTCACCAGGATGCCCCGCTCTCCGGCGGCTTGGATGTCCACCGAATCAAAGCCCGCGCCCCACCGCAGGATCATCTTCAGATCGGGGTTGCGGTCCATTACTTCCCTGGGCGCCTTGAAGATCCGCAGGATCATGATCTCCGCATCGGTCATGGCCTCGTAGGCCTCCGGAGTATCTACCGCAGTCAGAGAAAACCGGTCCTCGGGCAGCACGGCTCGCAGCTTCTCATACGTGCCGGCGGGGTACTGGCCCGCCAAAACGACCTTCAGCATCTCGCTCTCCTCCCTTACTTCTTCAGCGCGGCGGCGGTCTTGGCGATGAGCTCGTCGGAGGGGCTCTTCTGATTCACAGCGGACACCTCGACGATCAGCCGGTACAGGTTCACCTGATACTCCTCCGCGGCGGCCCGGAACTTCTTCAGAAAGCTGGAGTGGCAGCCGGACAGGCCCAGCACCAGATCCAGCGGGGTGACCGGGTTGTGGTAGTTGTGGGCGTCCATGGCGGGCTGGAGCCGCTGGTCAATGAAGTCCAGCATCCCGTACAGGTCGATGTCCTGCATCTGGCCGTAGCGGTGCATGATGGCCACGCACATCTCGGTGGCCAGGTTGCCCGCACTGCGGGCCATGCCCATCAGGCCGCAGTCCAGGATGGCCGCCCCGTTCTCATAGGCGGCCACCGCGTTGGCGGCGGACAGGCCCAGGTTGTTGTGGCAGTGGAAGGCCACGGGGATGGACACGGCCTGGGTCAGCTTTCGGGTGTACTCCGCCACCTGGTCGGGCAGCATGGTGCCGGCGGAGTCCATAATGGTGATCTCATCCAGTCCGGCCTGCTCCAGCTTTTTGCCCTCCTCGGCCAGCTGGTCGGGGGTGAGCAGATAGGCCTTCATGGCGGAGTAGAAGGCCTTCAGCCCCGCCTTTTTGATATCTTGAATGGCCTGGATGGAGATGTCTCCATCCCCGGCGTCGGCCCCCACCCGCAGGAAGGACAGGCCGCTCTTCTGGGCCAGGGCCACATTTTTCTCCCGGTAGCGCTTGGCATTGAGGAACATGCCCAGCTGGGAGCCCCGGTCCAGATATTTTTGGGCGATGTTCAGATAGGTCTGGTCGGTCTCGGCGTTGGTAAACCCGGCCACTTCATAGGCGCCGATGCCGCCGGCGTTGCCGAACTCAATGATGGGCACATGGCAGGCAGTCAGACCGTCCAGCACCAGGTCTGTGATCTCGGCGGAGAAGCCCTTCCCAACTACATTCGCACCATCGCGCAGGGTGCAGTCCATCAACGTAATATTCATCCTTCTGTTCCTTTCTTTCTTATTTGCTTCTTGCTGTTTCCGGCTCCTGTGAAAGCGAAGAAATTGAGGTGTTTTCAGCTTTTCCGCCGTTTTCGGTCAAAGAACACAAATCCAAACGCAAAGAATGCAACCATCAGCGCCACGCCTACGCCAGTGGTCAAGCCTATGCCGCTGAGAATCCACACCGGAGTCAGGCCCACAAAGGCGTCCTTCCAGCAGGTGAGGGTGGTATACACACCGTGGGTATCACCGGCGGAGCTCTTGGAGTCGGGGTCCACCGCACGGACCAAGGCCAGGCCGGTGGAGGTGTTGCCGGTAGCCGCGCCGAAGGCCATCATGGCTTTTTCAAACCACTCGTGCTTGCAGAAACGGTAGGCGCTGAACAGGACGATAGGCACGGTAAAGGCTACGATCACGAAGGTATAGATCAGAATGGGGGCAATATAAGTAGAGACAAATTCCACATCCAGAGTGGCCATGGCGGTAAAGACGACGATCTCCAGCAGGAAGCCGCTGATCAGCTTGATGGTCTTCAGATCCACATACTTGTCCAGCTTCAGCATTTTCAGCAGCTGCCACAGCACCGCACCGCCGAACACGCCCCGCAGCACGCTGGGCAGCTCACCCACGGCGGGGATGCCCAGGCTGACCAGATCAAACAGCTTCCGGCCCAGGAACAGAGCAGCCAGCAGCCAAGCGCCCTGAAGGGCAAGGTGATTGATGCTGATGCCGGTGGTCACAGTGTGGCCGGTGGCGGTCTGCTTGTCCTTGGGGAGGACGCCGCCGTAGAAGTAGTCGGGCTGGGCCTTCGGCTCCTTTACATAGGTGGCCCAGCCCCGGCGCACTCCGAAGTTGACCAGCGCCATGCCCACCAGCATAGCCACGATCAGGCCGAAGGTGGAAAGGACCATGCCGACGGCCATATTGCCGTCGATCCCCAGTTTTTCAAAGGTAGAGGCCGCGGCGGCGGCGGTGCCGTGCCCGCCATGGAACGAGAACACTCCCATGACGCCCCAGCCCTCGGGCAGGCCCGGCCAGAATTTCGTCAGCAGGGCGCCCAGCAGAGCGCCCACCGCCATCTGCATGCCGTAGGCCGTCATGGGGACGCAGGTATAGTCCAAATAGGAGGCGATCTTCTCCTTGTTGAAGCTGACACCAAACACCAGGGAGGCCATCACCACATCAATCAGTACGTTGGGGAGATCGGAAAAACTCTCCGGCACCGCTATGACATTGAGCAGTTGAGGACCGAGGATCAGCAAAATCAATCCGCCGATCAGAGAGGAAGGAAGAAACAGCTTTTGCAGGGGTTTGATCTTCTCTCGGACAAAAAATCCGATGAGCATAAATACCGACAGCAGGAGCATATCGCTCAAAAATGTTTTAACCGTCATGAAATATCTCTCCTCTTTTCTTATCTCTCTTATTGTGACTTGCCGGCTTTCATGGTCTTATCATAGCTCTGCGATCCCACAAATGTCCAACAGTATATTATTCCATTTTCAACAACATAAATCTTGTGATACAAAATGTTGTATGTTAAAATGGTACAAAGCCATGCCGAAGAGGAGGGAGCATTTCGTGAACTTAAAAAGCATTGAGTATTTTCTGATCGCTGCGGAAGAGATGAACTTTACCCGGGCCGCGGAGCGGCTCTACATCAGTCAGCAGGCCCTGAGCAGCCACATCAAGCGCCTGGAGGACGAATATCATGTCCAGCTGTTCGCGCGAAAGCCATCCCTTCATCTCACTCTGGAGGGGGAGCAGATGGTCTTTTATGGAAAGCAGATCCTGAGCTCTGACCGGAAAATGCTGGCCGCGTTTTCCGACATTTCCACCAACTGCCGGGGCACCCTGAAGGTGGGGGTCTCCAGGCTGCGCAGCAAGGTGTTTTTCCCTGATATCTGGAGGTATTACCACCCATCCCATGAGAATATCTCCATCGAACTCATCAATGGAAACAGCGCTTACCTGGATGAGCTCCTCCAGGCCGGGAAGCTGGACCTGTATCTGGGAGTCAACATTCCGACTGCTCCTAACCAGCACCGGATCCAGCTGGCGCAGGAGGTGATGCACTGCTGCTTCTCCAAAGAGCTGATCATGGAGTATTATCCCAACACCTGGCAGGATATTTTAAATGATTTTCAACAAAAGGGAGCCGCGTTTGAGCGCATTGCAGATCTGCCGTTCGGCACGGTCCGCCGGGGGAACAAATTGCGGGATGAATTAGAGCTGTGTTTTTCCCGCAGTTGGAAGCCAAACTTGGTCTTTGAGTCAGAGCAGCAGGATCTGATCTACCAATTTTCCAAAAACGGGGCCTTCTCCGGCCTGCTGTCTCCGGTCACGTTTTACCAGTTCCGGGATGAGTTAACAAATCTTGAGGGGGAATTTTTTATCTTCCCCCTGCGGGACCATGTACAGAAGAGCACGTTTAGCCTGGTCTACCGGAAAGACTATCCTCTTCCCCGGTATGCCTCGGAGTTTGTTCAGGTGGCCTGTATGGTCATTCGGAACTATTCCAAGTTTATTTATACTAACACGTCACACAAAGACAAAGAAAAATAAGGCACCCATCGTTTCCTCGCTGTGTGCCCTTATATCAGGATTTTGTATGTCAGGACGAAAAAAACCGGCATCCCTTCTGAATAAGAGATGTCGGTTTTTTCGCTTTTTCATGCTAATCAATTGCTTTTCTGTTGGTTTTGTGTCAGCGTTTCTGTATCCCATGATGTCTATGTATACCACAACAAGAAACATCAGGGAACTACAACCCGTGCCGTGGTTGCCCACACTACACGGTGAATATACCACAACAAAAAATATTAAGAAATCGCGACAGCCATATTGAGGCCGTATGAAACAAATTACAACAGGGATTTCCTTCCGTATCGTTGGCGCACACTTGCGCACTACGTTGTTGAAAGATGTTCCACCATTGAGTGTGGTACGGACAGATGCAGATGCAAAATCGTCATTTAGCAGGCGGTACAAAACAACTTACAGCAAAAATATAACGCTATAAATCCTCTCATAACCGGTCGGCCTCTGGCCCCTGCGACAATAAAACTCCCGCCCTGACTCAGCAAAAGCCAGGGCGGGAGCATGATTTATCCTATGCCAGGGAACTTTTAATTCCTCGGATTTTTGATGGCAGCCTGGGCAGCAGCCAGACGAGCGATGGGCACACGGAAGGGGGAGCAGGACACATAGTCCAGACCCACGCCGTGGCAGAACTCCACGGAGGAGGGATCGCCGCCGTGCTCGCCGCAGATGCCCAGCTTCAGGTCGGGACGGGTCTCGCGGCCCAGCTTGGCAGCCATCTTCACCAGACGGCCCACGCCGTTCTGGTCCAGACGGGCGAAGGGATCGGACTCATAGATCTTCTTCTCGTAGTAGGCGTCCAGGAACTTGCCGGCGTCGTCACGGGAGAAGCCGAAGGTCATCTGAGTCAGGTCGTTGGTGCCGAAGGAGAAGAACTCGGCCTCCTTAGCGATCTCGTCAGCAGTCAGAGCGGCACGGGGGATCTCGATCATGGTGCCGACCTTGTAGGTCATGTTGGAGCCGGCAGCCTTGATGATCTCGTCCGCGGTCTTAACCACCACGTCCTTAACATACTTGAGCTCCTTGACCTCGCCAACCAGGGGGATCATGATCTCGGGAACCATGTTCCACTCGGGGTGCTTGGCCTGAACGTTCAGAGCGGCCTTGATGACAGCCTTGGTCTGCATCACAGCAATCTCAGGATAGGTAACAGCCAGACGGCAGCCACGGTGACCCATCATGGGGTTGAACTCGTGCAGGCAGGCGATGATGGCCTTGATGTCAGCCACAGACTTATTCA
>OKRT01000096.1_pt1 | contig 33733 bp, 30 predicted proteins | sample 1601111 | NCBI WGS metagenome assembly OKRT01 (sample SAMEA3541572, study PRJEB24748) | human gut metagenome | biome: human gut; feature: human-associated habitat; material: faeces | place: China | collected 2012 | reverse complement strand
GTTACGACAAGACAGGCTGCGGAGCATTACGGAATCCGGGTAAACAGAAACGGGACTTTATTTTCCCGTGGCCCGGAACAGGAAGGTCACGATCTGCGCGCGGGTGCAAGGCGCATTGGGGCTGAATGTCGTTGCGCTGGTGCCGGCGGTGATGCCGTTTTCCGCAGCCCACAGTACGGCGTCATAGTAGTAGCTGTCCGCCGCCACATCGCTGAAGGGATTGGCTGCTGCGGTTGCTGCAGGCTGCCCGTTGGCCCGGAACAGGAAGGCCGCGATCTGGCCGCGGGTGCAGATGGAGTCCGGGCTGAAGGTGGAGACGCTGGTGCCGGCAGTGATGCCCTGGGCAACAGCCCACCGTACAGCCTCTGCATAGTAGGCGTCTGCAGGAACATCCGTAAAGCCCATGGCATCAGACACCACCGGGCTGCCGGCAGCGCGCCAGAGGAAAGTCACGATCTGTGCGCGGGTGCAGCCGGAATCGGGACTGAAGGTGGTGGCGGTGGTGCCGGCGGTAATACCCTGGGACACCGCCCATTCCACCGCTTCCGCATAGTAGGCGGCGGCAGGAACGTCGGTGAAGACCAGCTGATGTTTGACAAAGTCAGCCTTTACGGTGACCCGGGATTGGGGCATGACAAAGGTGTACTTGCCATCTGCTGCCGTGACAGAGATCGCCTTGCCGTTTCCATCGGTTACAGTCAGCTTGCCCAGCTTGTAGCCCTGGTCAGGCTGCACCGTCACCGTCACGGTGTCGCCCGGGGCCGCCTTCTGGGGCTGGACCGATACGGAGCCGTTTTGCACCGGTTCCACGGTGATGGCATAGGTGGGTGTACTGCTTCCACCGCCGCCGGAGCTGATACGGGTGTAGACGGCGGCGATCTCCACGTTGCCTGCAAGCATGGTGAAGGTGGTTTCGGAACGGTTGGCGTCTGTGAGGGTCACATTGCCGGAGACGATCTCCCAGTGATCGAAGCGATAGCCGCTCTTGCTGTCGGCGGTGATGGTGACAGTCGCACCCACCTCGTACAGGCCGGAGCCGCTGCCGTCTGCGACGATCACAGCAGGCTTCTCACTGACAAAGACGGCGTAGTGGGAGAAGTGGGTAGAGGTGAAGGTGATGGTGCGGGTTTCGGGGTCACAAACGGCGAAGAGGTAGGTGACCACGCCGTTGTCGGAGACATGGCAGGCCACCACATACTGCCCCTCGATGACGCCGGGCAGCTCGTCGTAGGGAACGGTGATGGTCACGTCGCCGCCCAATTCGTGGAGGGTATCCCGGCTTCCGTCAGGGTGGGTGACCACCAGGGAGACGTCTACCATCTTGGCGTCCTCGGGAATATCTTTCGGGGCCTCCTGCTGGGCTTCGTTGAGGTCGCTCCTATTGACGCTCTTCAGTGTGGCGGAGACCTTGTCCTCTCCGCTGGTGATCTTGCCGGCCACCGTATCCAGGGCGGGACCACTAAGGGTGATGGAGGCGTCCTCGGTGGAGACAGTGAAGCTGTCGGTCTTGTCGTTTTTGCTCAGCTCGCTTACCAGGTCTCCGGGCAGCACCAGCTCGTCCACATTGGACACGCCGCCCAGATCCACCGACACGCTGCCATTGGCGTTTTCGAGGATCGTGTTCAGGTCGTCCTCAGAGACGGAGATCTCGGCCTTGCCGGAATCTACCTCCACAGACACGTCCACATCCGCGTCACCGTTACCAGTGTCCACCGTCACGCCGTTCTTTACCAGGAGGAGTCCCTCGGTGTAGCTGTCGGGTGTGAAGCTGATGTTGTCGCTGGCAGTGAGGGCGGCGCGGACGGCATAGCTGCCGGCCTCAGTGGGCACGGTGCTGGTCCAACTGCCGTTTACCTGATACTCCACAGAAATCTGTGCCGTGGCGTCATAGGGACTGATAGCGGCAGTCACGGGGGAAGTGTGGCCCGCCAGCTGTTCCAGCTTGCCCAGCGTAATGGTGTATTTCTCAGCGCTGGATACCGTCAGGGCGCCTGCCTCAAAAGTAATATCATAGTTCTGGGCGGACAGGCCGGAGAGAGTGATGGGATAGGTTCCGACGGACCCATAGGTCTTGTAGGCACAGGCAAACTGGGCCTGGCCGGTAAGGACGCGCTCATCCTCCCCATACACAAAGCCCTTCGCGGTCCAGGTGAAAGCAGGAGTGCTCTGGCCGTAAGCGATGGCGGCGTCATCAGCCCGGACGGTCAGGGGAGCCTTGTTTACCGTAAAGGTGAAGCTGACAGAGGTCTCCGCGTACTTGCCGGGGACTGCTGCGGCAGTTGCGGTGATAGTCGCCGTGCCCGCTCCCTTGATGGTGATCTCGCCGCTGACAGCGTCCACCACGGCAACGGTGGGGTCAGAGCTGGCGTAGGTCAGCTTACCGCCGCCGGGGGTCATGTTCATGGCGGTGTTATACGCCGCCGCGTCGCCGTAGGTCTTGGTCATGGAGGAAGCCGGGAAGCGGACATCCTGCTGCGCCAGCTTGGCCACATCCCGGGTCTCGGTGGCATTGCAGCGGGAGCAGGTGCGGGTCTCTACGCCGGCATGTTCCTCGGTGGGCGGCGTGGTGAGGACCCACTCTCCCCAGGCATGGCCCAGGGCATCCGTCTCGGCATCCCGATAGCTGTCATCGCAGCGGGAGCAGGTGTGGGTAGTGTAGCCGCCCTCGGTGCAGGTGGGCTGAGTCACCACAGCCTGGTAATCATGCCCCAAAGCGGGGATGGTCACCGTTTCCACCTTGTGGCACTGCGAGCAGGTGCGGGTTTTGGAGCCGTTTTCGGTGCAGGTGGCAGGCGTTTCCTGCCACGCGCTCCAGGTGTGGTCATGAGCCTGGGGATCCACCTTCTGCCAGCCGCTCAGGTCGGTGGACACCGCCTTGAGGGTGAGAAGGGAGTAGCCGCCGAAATCATAGGTGCGGATATTATAGCAGGCGCTGAACAGCTCCTCCTGCGTGACGCCGTACAGATAGTTGTCCGCAAAGGTCATGGTACTGCCGGTGCTGCGGTTCGTACCCACGCAAGAGACCACCTGGGAGCCAGTGTCCTCGGGATCGGACCGCGTGTAGACATACACAGGCTTGCCCACAGGGATGCCGGTGAGCGTCACATCATAGAAATCGGATTTCTCCATGGAATATTGGGCGGACGCAGGCTGGGCGTCGTCCGCTTTGTACGTCAGATCCAGCTCCAGGGGCTGCTCGTAAGGTGCGCCGGACTGTCCGTGGGAATCGTAGGGGGTGAGGCGGACCTTGTTGTAGTGTCCCGTGCGGTCAAATCCGGCCATCAGATCGGAAAGACGGGCACTGCCGCCGATGATGCCGGTGTCCGCGAACTCCACCCAGGTGTCTCCACCGTCCTCGGACAGCTCCCACTTCATACCGGCGTACGAATCCGCCTGGTTGGTGTTCCAGTGGACGGTATAGTCCGGGCCGGAGCCAAAATAGACGTTGTAGACAGCGGTGGTGATGGGCGGGGGCGCGGCAGCATCGCCCTTCCGCCAGCCGCTCAGATCGGTGATATGAAGGCGCAGGCTCGCGCTGTTGGCCAGGGTGCTCTCATAGCTGCGCACGATGTACCAGGGCTGATTGCCCTCATAAAAGGCCAGACCATCCAGAATCCAGTTGGGGAATTCCTGGGTCGTGCCGGTAACCTCGGCATAGGCGGGATCGCTCCAGACAGCCCCCCGGAAATTGGCCTGACCCCGGAAATGGACCCCGATGTACTGGCCGGGCGTCAGACCGGTGACCGTGAGGTTGCACCGCTCGCTGTCCGACCCGGCCGCGCCCAGTCTCTCGAATTCCACGGAGGCAGGATAGCCCGGGGCGGAGTCATAGGTAATATCCAGACTGCAGGGCCAGTTGTAAAAAGACAGCTCATCGTTCTCCGACTCACCGCCCAGCACCTGGAATTTGATGCGGCTGTAATGTCCCGCGGGGATCCCCTCGGGAAGCTCGCCGTTCCAGTTGTCGGTGAGGAGCGCTCCCAGGGAGATGGAACTGCGGATCCCCCAGTTCCCGGTGGCGGTGTCCCTGCTTTTTCGGATGTCATAGTGATATGTCCCGATCGCCTCCGTTTCGCCGTCCCGATAGAACAGCAGCCGCAGGCGATTGGCGTCCGTAAAGTCCGGGCTTGCGTTCCAGTCCCAGTACAGGTTCCGCTCATCAAAGCGGACCCCCGTGACCTGGGCGGAGGAGGCAGGCGCGGCGGGCGCGCCGCAGCGGGAGCAGGTGGACCCGCTGCCGCTCCAGTCGTGGCCCAGGGCAGGGACCACCCCTTGCTCGGAGGTGCCGCAGCTGGTGCAGGTGCGCTCCTTAGAGCCGTCCTCGGTGCAGGTGGCCTCCTTGGTCACGGTCCAGTCACTCCAGACGTGCGTACCGGCGGGACGGACAGCGTCACAGCGGGAGCAGGCAGCCTCCTGGGTGCAGTCGTTGGGGCTCCAGTCATGGCCCAGGGCATCCATGTAGTTGTCCACATATCTGTCATGGCAGCGGGAACAGGCATAGGAGGTGTAACCCGGCGCTGTACAGGTAGGAGTGGTCACTTCAGCTTGGTAATCATGGCCCGGGGCGGGGATGGTCTGCGTCTCCACCACGTTACACAGGGAACAGGTGCGGGTCTTGGAGCCGGCCTTCGTGCAGGTGGCCTCCCGGGTCACGGTCCACTCTCCCCATTCATGGTCACAGGCTCCGGCCTCCCGGAAGATGACCGTGGAGTAGCAATCTCCATAGCTGCTGTCGGGCGAAGGCCCGATATAGCCGTTTCCGGCTCCATTGATATCGCACATATAGCCTAGGTTGCCGTCCCCGTCTGTTGCCTGCAGGCCCAGCCCGGCATACATCTCCGCGTTGATCAAAACGGCGGGCTGCTCGCTGTTGCGGGTCACTTTCAGCGTGCCGCCGTCTGTGATCAGGCAGCCCTCAGACTCGGTATTTTCTGTCCAATAAGATTCCTTAGAGTCCTGTGTGATATCCAGGGTGCCGCCGCGAATCAAGAATCTGTTACCGGCGAGGGAGCCGCCGGTATTGTCCTCCACGATCCTCAAAACAGCGTCTTTTTCGATGGTGATCTGTGCGTATTCGCCTATGGCGGTACCGACGTCCGGCAGCGCCACCGTAATGTCGCTGCCCTCTGTCACGGTCACCAGCTTTTCCGTCTGTCCCGTGCCCAGCAAAGACGCGCCCTTCAAGTTCAGCGTTCCGCTGCCGGAGAGGCGGACCTTTGCGAAATAGCCGTATTCCGGCCCGTCGGCTGTGGAATCGACGACGTTGAGGGAAATTTCATCGATGCGGTTCTCCCCCAATACCGTCACATCCAGCCAGCTGCGCATACCGTCGTAGGGGCTGAAATAGATGCCCCAGCCGCCGGTGTATCCGTCCAGCGTCAGGTGATAGTTTCCGTCATAGCTCCAGCCGTCGCCGGAGCGGACCTCCTCGGGCGTCATGGTGACCCCGTCCACGGTCAAAGATGCAGTGGCCTCATCGCCCGCCAGCACCTGAACCGGCAGAAGGCTCAGCAGCAGGCACGCGCTCAGCAGCGTGGCCCACAGCCGCGTTCGTATTCGTCTCATAACAGTTCTCCTCTCTTCCGGCACACGACCGGTGATTTTTCTCCACTTAGCACCGATATAAAACCCTGTCAACGATGTAAAATTTAACCAACGCAAAAATTTTCAAAAAAATCATGTTTGGTTAAAAGTTACTTCGTTGACAGGGAGCCGTGCGTATGGTACGTTTTCCCTAAAAAAAGGGGGGAGAGCGGTGGATTTTACCGGAGCTTACAGCCCGCGGGTCTTTGCCCGATTCCTGGTCCCGCTGATGGCGGCGGAGCTGTTCCAGCAGGTCTACGGCCTCATCAACACCGCCGTGGTCAGCCACGCCCTGGATGATACGGCGCTGGCGGTCATGGGCGCCTGCAGCGGTCTGTTGGCCGTCCGGGGCAAGGTCCTGGCCGGTATGTTCTACGGCTTCGGCATCTGCCTGGGGACGGCCGTGGGCAGCGGTGACGTCCGGCGGCGCGCGGTCGTATTCTCCGCCGCCCTGCGGTACACGCTGGCCCTGTCCGCGCTGGGGATGCTGGCGGCGCTGGGTGTCAACGGGCTGATGGATTTGGGCAATATTCCGCCCCAGCTGCGCCCGACGGCGGCCCCCTATCTCATGCTCTCCTTTGCCGGAGCGGGGGCCGTCGGCGCAAAGCTTCTGCTGGTGGTGCTGCTCCAGGCGGTGGGAGACACAGGCTATTTCAGCGTGCTGGCCGTGCTGGGCACCCTCGCCAATACGGTGCTGGTGGTGCTGTTCATCGGTGTTCTGCATGGCGGTATAGCCTGCGCTGCCCTGGCCACGGTGCTGACCAACGGCCTGCTGGCCCTGCTTTTGCTGGGGTATCTGCGGCGAAAATGGCCGGAACTTTTGCAAACGGCCCCCACCGGAGGGATCCCGGCAGCTGTCTGGTGGAACCTGCTGCAAAACGGCGGCGCGAAGACCCTCTATTTTTTCCTGGTGGCGCTGGGGACGCTGGTCCTCCAGCGGGGCATCAACACGCTGGCCCCCCAACTCGTTGCGGCCCAGGCCCTGGCCCTCTCCCTGCAGACCCTTCTCATTGCGCCCCAGGGGGAGCTGGGCACCGCTTCCGCCGTCATCACAGGTCAGAATGTGGGAGCGGGAAACCGGAAAAATATCCTGGCCTACCACCGGCGGCTGGTCCGCCTTTTTGTGGTCCTGGGCCTGACCGCGGCAGCCCTGGTCTGGCTGGCGGGCCCCTCCCTGGTCCGTCTCGTGGCCGGGCCGGACAAATCCACGGCGGTGACCGGCGCGGCCCTGGACTGGCTGCGGATCACCGTGCTGATCTTCCCCTTCAGCTTCGCCATCCTCTACCGCAACGCCCTGCAGGCGTTGGCACAGTACGGCGGCGTTGTGCTGCTGGGCATGCTGGAGGTGCTGTGCAGCGCCGTCTGTGCCTGGGTGCTGATTCCCCGGCTGGGCTTTGCCGGCAGCGCCCTGGGCGTCGTCCTCAGCTGGGGCGCCTCGGCCCTGCTGGGCGGCGTGCTGTTCCGCCGTGTGATGAAAGGAGGCGTCGCCTGTGAAGGCTGATGCAGATGGGCTCAGAGGTCTGACGCTGGACAAGCTGCTTGCTGCCGGGGATGGACTGGCGCTGGGACTGGACCGGGAGCTGGTCTGGAGCTGGAACCAGATCGTTCTGCGGCACCGGCACGCCGGTACGCCTCCGGGATTCTGCAGCGAGGAAGAACGCCAGCAGGCCATGGCCCGCTGGCAGGTCCAGTATACGGCCTACCGCCAGAGCCACGACCATGTGCTCTGCCCCAAGGCCATTGTGCCGCCAGAAGCCTTTGTGGGGCGGGAGGATGAGCTGCGAGAGATTCACCGGCAGCTGAACGATACGGGCAAGGTGCTGCTGTACGGCATGGGCGGCATCGGCAAAACCACCCTGGCCAGAGCTTACGCCGTCCGGTTCGCCGGAGAATACGATGCGGTGCTGTGGCTCAATTACCGGCAGGACCTGACGCACACAATCTGCGACGACGGCGAGCTGACCATCCAGAATTTGACCTGGAATTCCGGGCAGTACGCCGATCAGGCCCAGTACTTCCGAGCAAAGTGGGAAGTGCTCACCGCACTGTCAAAAGGCCGGCAGGTCCTGCTGATCCTAGACGATATGAACCAGCTGCAAGACCGCCGCCTCCCGCTGCTCTGGAAGCTGCCCTGCCGCGTCCTGATCACCAGCCGTGTCTGCCGGGAGGATTGGCCGGTGGCGGTGGTGCCCGTGGCGCCCCTGAAAACGGAGGCCACCTGGCAGGCTTTTTACCGCTGTTACAGCAGCACGCCGCCGGATGCCAATCAGACCCGGCAGCTGGATGCCTTTCGCAGCGCCGTTCAGGGCAATACGCTGCTGATGCAGCTGGCCGTATGCAATCCGGGGTACCGACCGGCGGTGCAGGAGTTGAGGGAGGACATGGCCCAATACTTTCTCCGTGGAAACCTGCTCAACAGCAGCGACCGGAACATACTGCGCTGTCTGTCCCTGCTGCCGGTAAGCGGCCTGGAAGTATCGATCTTTCTCCGGGCTTCCGGGCTTGCCCGGTCCACCCTGGACAAGCTGCAGGCCATGTCCCTGGTATGGGTACGGGAGTGGGAAGGCAGCCTCTGGTGCGGGCTCCATCCGGTGATCGCAGAGGGGGTCCGCCTCTGCTATCCGCCCACCCAGGAAAACTGCCGGAAGTTCCTGCGTGGCATGGAGGTGGAGTATACCGACATCTGGAACGCCCCCTATTCAGAGGTGAGCAAGGCGATCCCAATCTGTTTTGCTCTGCTGGACGCCTGGCCGACGCCCTGTGCCTGGCTGGCCGACAGCTTTGACACCTTTGCCACCGTTTTGTGGATCGGCGGATATTTCGAGGAGTCTCTGTACCACATGCTCCGGCTCTACCGCAGCTGCGAGGACTATTACGGACCAGTCCACCAGGTCACCGGCAGCATCGCCCTGCGGGTGGGCGCGGTGTACCACAACAGCATGCAGTTTACCCAGGCCAAGGTATGGTATCAACGGGCACTGGATATTCTCCGGGCCAGCAAGCCCCATAATGTGCTCTACTACTACCGTCTGGCCCAGGCCGCTCACAAATTGTGCCGGAACGCCCGCCATGAAGGGCTTTATGCCGAAGCGGAAGCGTATTGTCGGGAAGCCATGGAAGCCCTAAAACGGTATGCAGACACCGTTGGCCGGCTGACGCCGCAGTATCGGGCATCCCAGTATTTTTTGAAGCTGGAACAGGCTAAGCTCCTGTTTTGCCGTCGGGAATATGGGAAGACACAGCAGATGTGCCGTCGGCTGCGGGAGCAGTTTTGTGCCGAGCAAAACGGGGCACCCCGGTATTTTTTGACCGAGCTGGACCTGCTGCGGGCAGAGGCCCTGCTCCAGTTGGGCGATGCTGCCGGAGCCCGGCAGCTGGCCGGCGTCTGTGTGGACACCGCCCGGCGGATGCGCGGAGAAACCGCCAAGGAGACTTTGGGGTGTCAGGAAGTTCTGGCCGATACGTGGGCAGCCTCCGGAGAATTAGAAAACGCCCGGCAGCTTTACCGGGAGATCCTATCCAAGCTGGCGCGCAATTATCCCGGCCAGACGATCTGGTACCAGACCATTTTGGAGAAGGAAGCTGACCTTTGAGCGGGAGGGACGGAAATGGAGCAACGCAGACCGGACAGCCCGGAGTGGCTGAAAAAAACGCTTGCGCTCTGCACGGCATCCAAGCAGGAATCCCGGGAGCGGATATGGATCCGGGAACGCTTTGAGGATGTGGCCCGGTCTCAACACTTAAGCGGACGGGGCGCGCTGGATCGGTTGGTATTTGAAAGGCTGTATGGACGCCAGCCGGAGAAAAGCACGGAGCAGCTGCCCATTCGATACTGGCGCACCGGACGGCACAAGCCCCAGAGCCGGGAGCAGTGCCTGGCGCTGGGACGGGCGCTGGAGTTAGAGCCGGCAGATGCGGCATTTCTCCTGCAGGGCTACTACGACAGCGCCGACCGCGTGTTTTCCCCGGCGGACCGGGAGGACCCGGTCTATGGCCGGCGCAGACGATATCTGGAGGACCTGGAAGCGCAATATCTGGCCATGGTCCATCCGCTGACGCTGGAACGGCTGCACATCCCATGGGAAAGATCCGGGGAATATCTGCGCCATTACTATGTTCAAGACGCCCGACAGTATGTGGATACCAAAAACAAACCGGATGGCGCCAGCCACCTCAACAGTGCAAATTATGTCAATGAATTTCAGCGCCTCCGCTTCCTGATGGGGGAGATCCCCAGAAAAACCATGCTGCGCCACCTTTTTTTGCTGCTTGCGCCCTTTGTTTCCAGGGAAGCACTGGACCAGGGACTGGAAACACTGGGCTATCTTCCTCTGGATGCCCGCCACGAGAGCCGGTTCGGCGAGCGGATTGATCTTTTGGTTTTGCAGCTGCTAAAGCGGTATCAGCAGGAGTGTGCCGGAAGGACGCCTGCCGACTGTCAATCATGGCTCCACCGCGCCTGCCGGAGCATGGATATGTTCCTGCAGTATAGCGGATACCCGGAATTGCGGTTTTTGTATTTCAAGACTCTGGATGGAGAAAAGAAAAAGACCAGATCATAGATGCTGCCATATGGAGACGCTTCCGCAGGATATGGAAAAAGTTCTGCCACTGAGGTGACATCACCTTTAGGTTCTCGTGCAGCAATGCGTGTGGGTTCGAGTCCCTTCAGGCGCACCATGACGAGTGTTCTTATAGCATTTGAAGCGCTGTAAGAACGCTTGTCTTTTTTTGTTATTTTTATTCAGCAACTTTGGCTAGGATGTAGTTAACGAATGCGCCTTTTCAGACCAGATTTTAGAGAGAACTTGGTTTACAGTACGTCTGAGAAATGTTTTGGCTGGTCAATCAATGTGGATATCCATTTCAGTCTAATCGTACCGAGACGGGTGTCTGCATTCGTAGTAAGTCAATTTTAAGCTCTATTTTATGGCCCTATTTTTCCAAATAATATCAAGAAAAATTATTTCGCGCTGTATGGTAGGAAGTTTCTCCAAAGCTTTTTGGATAGAAACGGCATCAAGAACTATGTCGTCAAGCTATGAAGAGAAATTGCTTTGCTCGTTTGATATGGTATCAACCGATAGAGTTCGGTTGTGAAATCTAAAGTCGCCCATACACTTATTGTGTGCGATCGTAAAAATATTGCTATTGAATTTTTCCAAGGATGATAGCTTCCTATGTTTTGTATCACAGCAACAAACACATCTTGGGTGATATCATAAGCATCTTGTTCATGCCCAATCATTTTAAAAGTATATCCGTAGATACGGGAATACCAACGCCGTATCAAAATATCCAGCGCACTTCTGTTACCAGATTTGATGCCGCGTATTAAATCAAAGTCGCTGTATTCCATCGACTCACCACCTTGTACATAAGTATAACGAAATGGTGCTAAGAAAAGGATGAACACTTTTCAGAGAAATCCAAAATAGAAGGTGACCGTAGGACAAGGGCAAATTACCTACAACACGCCTTTGCAAAGTTGATTCTGTCATGGCGTTTGTGGTATAGTGAGGCAATAGGACGGCCTGCGGGTCGAACTGTCAGACCAATGGATGGGCGGGATCATGAAGATGAGCGCAGAGATCATGATTGTGGACGATGAGGCAGCCATTGCCGACTTGGTAGATGTCTATTTGAAAAATGAAGGATACACAGTCCACAAATTTTATACTGCCACACAGGCGCTGGAATGTGTGGAGCAGAAGCGGCTGGATCTGGCCATTCTGGATGTGATGCTTCCGGATATGGACGGATTTACGCTCTGCCAGAAGATCCGAGAGAGTCATCTCTTTCCTATCTTGATGCTCACCGCGAAGGTGGAGGATATGGACAAAATCACCGGCCTCACCCTGGGGGCAGACGACTATATTACAAAGCCCTTCAATCCTTTGGAGTTGGTAGCGCGGGTCAAGACCCAGCTGCGGCGCTACACCCGCTACAACCCAAGCAGTGGCTGTGGAGAGGAGGTCCCCCAGGAGTACGACATTCGGGGACTGCAGATTTCCAAAGCCAATCATAAGTGCTTTCTTTTTGAGGAAGAGCTTTCCCTTACACCTTTGGAATTTTCTATCCTTTGGTACCTGTGCAGCCGGCAGGGCCAGGTGGTGTCAAGCGAGGAGCTTTTTGAGGCAGCTTGGGGCGAAAAGTTTATGGACAGCAACAATACTGTTATGAGCCACATCGCCCGCTTGCGGGAAAAGATGCACGAGAACAGCCGCAAGCCGAAATTTATCAAGACGGTTTGGGGGGTGGGATATACCATTGAGTAAACAGCGGATTCAAAAAGAGCGGGAAGAGCGGGGAAAACGGGCTGGCCTGCGTACCTGGGCGCTTTACCTGCTGGCTCTGGCTGCCTGGGTGACGGCGGTGATCGCCCTGGCTTTGCTGGGCTTCTTGGTGTGCTCCCGATTTACCTGGTATGAGAACAATCCCCTCTATCAATTTCTTGACTGGGTGCGGGATTATATCGTGTTCGTCTGCATCGTGGTGGTATTGGCGGGTTGGGTGGTCATCAGCTATTATTTTATTGCACGCTCTGCCCGGGATTTGGAGTGGCTGCTCTCCGGGGCGGAGGAACTGGCCCATCCTACAGATGCTCCGATCCGTCTGCCGCAAGGACTAAAAAATGCCGAGGACCAGCTGAATCTGGCCCGGGAACAGGCTCTGCGGGCCGCTCAGGCGGCCATAGATGCCGAGCAGCGGAAAAGCGACCTGGTGGTCTACCTAGCCCACGACCTAAAAACGCCCCTTACCAGCGTCATCGGTTACCTCACCCTTCTGCGGGACGAGCCAGAGCTCTCCCCGGCCATGCGGGCGCGCTATACCGGTGTGGCTCTGGAGAAGGCCGAGCGGCTGGAGGACCTCATCAATGAATTCTTTGATATTACCCGCTTCAGCCTTACCCATTTGGAACTGGAGAAGGGAGACACCGATCTGAAGCGGATGCTGGAGCAGATGTGCAGCGAGTTTGGACCGGTCCTGGCCCAGAGGGGGATGACCTGCCAGCTGGACCTGCCTGGGGAGCTGCGGGCGGTCTGTGATTCGGACAAAATAGCCCGGGTTTTCGATAATCTGCTCAACAACGCCTGCCACTATGCCTACTCCGATTCAGTTCTTCGAGTGGCAGCCCGGGCAGAAGAGACAAAAATCGTGATGACCTTCTGCAACGCCGGCCCTACTATTCCCCCGGAAAAGCTTGCCCGGATGTTTGAGCAGTTTTTCCGTCTGGATACCTCCCGGGGCACCCGCACCGGAAACGCCGGACTGGGTTTGGCTATCGCCAAAGAGATCGTGGAGGCTCACGGTGGTACCATTACCGCTCGGAGTGGGGGAGAAGAGGTGCTCTTCACGGTTACTTTGCCTCGGTAAGAAAATTGTAAGAATTTCTACAAGAAATTGCAGTAATTTTAAAAGGGAGTGTTCATACACGCGGCGCCTTGTTTTGTTACCATTTTGGTAGCGAAACAAGGCGCTTTTTGATAGGAGGTTTTTGTGTATGAACCGTATTTTGATTTTCTTTGGCGGTTGCTCCACCGAATACGGTGTGTCTCTCCAGTCAGCCCATGCGGTACTGACCCACCTGGATCGGAGTAGATTTGAGCCCCTGCTGGTGGGCATCACTCAGAGCGGCGGCTGGCTCTATTACACTGGCGCACCCGATGCCATCCCCGCTGATCGCTGGCAGGGAACTGAATGTGTCCCTTGTACCCTGGTCCTCAGCCGAGGAGTGTCCCACCTGCTCCTGTTGGACGGCAGTGGCACCCAACTATCTTTTGACGCAGCTTTTCCGGTGCTCCACGGCAAGAACGGGGAGGATGGCACCCTCCAGGGGCTGCTGGAGTTGGCAGGGAGCCCGGTTATCGGCTGCGGCGCGCTGTCCTCTGCCTTGTGTATGGACAAGGACCGGGCCCACAAGCTGGCCGCTCTAGCCGGAGTGAAAGTGCCCCGAAGTGTAGTCTTCCGCCGAAGTGCGGGGATGGATGAAATCAAAGCGGCAGCAGCGAAACTGGGCTATCCCCTTTTCGTGAAGCCCGTCCGGGCTGGGTCCTCTTTTGGTATCACCCGGGTCACCGGCCCAGAGGGGCTGCCCGGGGCGGCCGCCGCCGCTTTTGCCAACGACCGGGAACTGCTGCTGGAGGAGGCTATCCCAGGTTTCGAGGTAGGCTGTGCCGTACTGGGTACCGATGAGCTCACTGTGGGCGCGGTGGATGAGATCGAACTCTCCCAGGGCTTCTTCGACTTTGAAGAAAAGTACACCCTGAAAACCTCCGCCATCCACTGCCCCGCTCGCATTCACCCCCTAAAGGCGGCGGAGATCCAGGCGGCGGCCAAGGCCATCTACCGTGCACTGGACTGCAAGGACTTTGCACGGGTGGACCTGTTTCTTACACCGGCAGGGGAGATCGTATTCAATGAGGTGAATACGATTCCCGGCTTCACCGCCCACAGCCGCTATCCCAACATGATGAAAGCGGCGGGGCTGGATTTCACCACCCTCATCACCCGCATCATCGAGGCGGAGGTGGGCGTATGAGAACTCTTACACGGACCACCGGTGCTCTGTTGCTGGTAAACGCTGCCCACTCCATGGCAACCTCCGCCTCGCCGGACTTGGTCTGCGTGGATCCTCGTTGGCCGGAGGTTCAGCTGGAGCGGCGGGCGGCGGGGTTCCTCAACGCCTGCATCCGGGCCGTGGGAGGAGAAAAAGCCATCGTCCCTGTTTCCGGTTGGCGCAGCCAAGAGGAGCAGCAGGCCATCTGGGATGATACTCTGGTCAAGGAAGGAGAGGCGTTTACTCGGCAGTATGTGGCCCTCCCCGGGTGCAGCGAACATCAAACCGGTCTGGCCATCGATCTGGGCTTGGCATCGGAGGAGATCGACTTTATCCGCCCCAATTTCCCCTATAGCGGTGTGTGCGCTGCCTTCCGGAAGCAGGCGGCAGATTATGGCTTCATTCTGCGTTATCCCGCCGGGAAAGAGGCGGTCACCGGTATTGCCTACGAGCCATGGCATTTCCGCTATGTGGGCGTGCCCCATGCGAGGTTCATGGCTGAACAGGGGATCGTTCTGGAGGAATACATGGAGATACTGCGTCGGGATTATTCCCAGCGGCCTCTGACTGTCTGCGCAGCCTCCCACATATTCCATATCTGGTATTGTAACGAGGCAGTCCGTGAGGATCTGCTCTCAGAACCCGGAAGCTACTGTCAGGTGTCGGAGGACAACTGCGGCGGCTTTGTGGTTACCACCTGGAGGTGAGAGGTCGTGTCTTTGCGGGAATTTTTTACTGACTGGTCCAAAGGAGACCGAATGACGGGCTTCTGGTGCCTTTACCGCCTGCGGAACCGGGCAAAGCGGAAGATGATCCGGGATATTTTAACTTTTTTCTTCAACCGCAGCGCCCGACGGCACGGAGGCTATGTGGGGCCCGGCGCTGTGATCTTGGGAGAACCGCTGCTGCCACACGGACTCCACGGAGTCTATATTTCCCGTTTCGCCACCATAGGCGCGGGATGTCGGATCTATCAGAATGTCACCATCGGGGAGGTAAAGCGTCGGGCCCCTGTTGTGGGAAATGGGTGTCTCATCGGAGCGGGTGCGGTGCTGGTGGGGGATATCCGCATCGGCGACGGGGTAAAGATCGGCGCAGGAGCGGTGGTGTGTCAGGATATTCCGGCGGGATGCACCGTAGTGGCCCAGCCGCCCCGGATTTTGGAAGGGGGAGCGGGATATGCGTGAGGAAACAAGTCGGGCCTGGCGGGAAGTGGATCTGAACGCTCTGGCCCACAATGCCCGGGTGCTTCAGGGTGCACTGGCCCCTGGCTGCCGTTTAATGTCGGTAGTGAAGGCTGATGCATATGGACATGGGTCAATCCCCGTGGCCCGGCGGTTGGAGGCAGAGGGAGTAAAGGCCTTTGCAGTGGCCTGCCTGGAGGAGGGAATCGCTCTGCGCCAGTCCGGTGTCCAGGGAAAAATCCTGATTCTGGGCTACACGCCGCCGGGTATGGCATTCCAGATTTGCCGGTGGAAGCTCGTCCAGACGATAGTGGATGAGGATCAAGGCCGAGCGCTGGCCGCCCAAGGTGTGCCGCTCTCAGTCCACCTGGCGTTGGATACCGGTATGCACCGCCTGGGGATTCCGGCGGAGGACCATAAGGCTTTGCAACATTTATATGAATTGCCAAATCTGAATATCGAGGGGGTATTTTCTCATTTGTGTGTGTCGGACAGCCTGGAAGCGGAGGATATGTCCTTTACCTGCACGCAATTAGAACGATTTTACGCAACAGTTCGATGGCTCAAGACCCACGGCCTGGACACGGGAGCAATCCACATCCAGGCAAGCTACGGCATCTGGAATCTGCCGCCTCAGCCATGTTCCTGGGCACGGGCAGGAATCGCCCTTTACGGTGTCTTCAGCAATGATGCCCACACAGAACGAAAGCTGGATCTGAACCCAGTGCTTTCCCTGCGCGCCCGGGTAGCTTCGGTGCGCACCCTCCTGCCCGGCGAGGGAGCAGGATACGGCTTGGCCTTTTGGGCGGATCAAATGCGGAGGTTGGCAGTGGTTACCATCGGCTATGCCGACGGCCTGCCTCGCAGCCTGTCCCAGCAAGGGGGAGAGGTACTGCTTCACGGAACGCGCTGTCCTATGGTGGGGCGAATGTGCATGGATCAGCTGATGGTGGATGTGACCGATGTGCCTTGCGTGAGGCCAGGTGATGTGGCAACAATCATTGGAACAGATGGGGGAGAAGTCATTCGGGCAGAAGATGTGGCTGGGCAATGCGGTACGATCACAAACGAACTCCTTTCCCGACTGGGACAACGTCTGCCGATTGTTGCAGACTGACGGAACCATATCGGTTCATAGAATTGTTGTTTGTCACTGGGGTGACATCACCTTTAGGTTCCTGTGAAGCGATTCGTGTGGGTTCGACCCCCACTACCCGTACCACGTCGGAGCAAGCTTTATATCGCTTGCTCCGACTTTTGTTACAAAAGTCAGAGCGCGCTCATGCCGTTGCTCCTCCTTTCCAAATCGAACCCGCTTCGCTGGGCTTCAATTTAGTTTTGGGTGCAAACTTGGAAACTGCGGCATCTATACTGTTTCAATATTCCAAAAAGAGAGACACACCAAGGGTTAAGCCCCATAGGTACACAATGTGAACCTATGGGGCTTAACGCCGTGTATGGGAGAAATTAGGGCTTGTGGAGCACCACAGGCCCTAATTCTATTGGGCAGGGAAACCATCAGCTTTCGCAAAGCGGTAAGTTTTCTGCCCTCGGACTGCGGTGTATGGTCTGCAAAAATTGATTATAACGCATTTGCTGGAGAAAAATATTTCGGTGGCTTTTCAAACTGATCTGTGGTATGTTGTCTTGCTGCAAGGAGGTAGGACACATGAACGACACTCTGAATCAACTCTACAACAGATTTTACACGCCTTTGCCCATGGCCGAGTGTGAGCAGGAAATTGAAGATTGCCATCGGCAACTCATTGAGCGATTGGAAAAGGCGGAGAGAAAATTGGTGCTACAGATCATAGATGCCCAGAATCTCATCACTGAGGAACGCTCCCTGGACAGTTTTCTCTGTGGGTTTAAACTGGCGTGGGAACTGGCATACGAACTGAATCACTTTGAAATGGACAGGCATCGCTTTCCGTCGGAAGGAACGGAAAAGGATGCCTGATTTTTATGAAAATTGGAGTTTGCTGCTGTTGAAAGTGTTGCAGCTCTCTTGCCTCTGGTGACTGGTTTGTTTTTCCTGTTGCATCAACCGAGGTGCCTGCCCAATTGGTAAGCCTTCTGTGGGTAAGATGAGTGATTCGTCGTGGAAGTGGTTTCGCAGCCATATGCGGCTGCTGCTGGAGCAGCCGCACACGGAGAGGTATCGACTGAGAATGCTGGAGGGTAAACTATTCAGCATCGTTTTGAAGTCAACGGTATTGAATACAATTTTGACAATCTCGGTGGTATTAACCTGTTGGTTAACACTAAACAACTAATCAGGACTTCCGCTGATGGCGTGCCGTGACTACAATAGTTCCGAAAGAAGGTGCCGCCATGTTTTCCAATCAACAGCTTCTCACATTTTTCCTGATTCTTACTATGGAACTGAGACTTGCTTCCTGCGGAGCGGAGGGTACAACACAGCCCACCCCGGAAATGCCCGAACTCCGGCACAGGTGCAGGAAACACCGGAGCCTGCACCTGTGCCATCCTCGGAACCAGAGCTGGAGGTCACGGAGGGAACAGAGACCTATCGAGGCATCCAAATGGGCAATGTACTCCATGCCCGGAGGGGGACATTCATTATCACATCTATGTCCCGGACGGCTATAACGGCAGCAAAGCGTATGCTCTGTTCCTCACACTTCCCGGTTATGAGGGCCTGTACTTCCAGGGCATGGGGCGAAGCCTATATAGCGAGAACTTTGCTTTTGAGGCACTGAATTATAACGACCACATGATTGTAGCTGTTCCACAGCTCAGCGGACTGGGGGGAGACTTCAACTGAGCAGACGATCGCCCTGACGGAGTATCTACTGGGTCATTACAACATCGACCAAGAGCGGGTGTAGGGTCATCTGAAAACTCCCGCTGCAAAGCGGCCTTGCCAAGTTTGTCGTTTTGTTCATGGTATGCCATGATAAAAACAACGCGGGCATCCAATACATATTCATGCTCAGCGCACCAGGTGCAATAATATTTGGCAGCCCGGTGACCGTGACCTATATCCAATCCGTCGTTTATACGGCGGGAGTCATGAAAGCAGGCAGCCATAGCAAGGGCATCTGCGTCTTGTTCTGACAGATTTTCCCGTTGCGCAAAAAGCAGGCAGAAGAGCAGTACCCGGGCACAGTGTTCTTTTGTGTGCTGCTGACTATGTTGGAGGGAAAACCCCACCTGCTCTGTCAAAAAACGGGACCATATTTTGTAACGCTCTCGAACCAACGCCGGTATGTTCATCTTTCACACACCTCCCGGAGGGAGGAGAGAATGTCGCTCAGTGCTCCGTCCAGACCAAAGGCCTTGTGTTTGATGTTGTCTGCAATGTAGATCTCGCCCAGATTGATGGTAACATAGGTGGCGTTGGGCTCCTGATCCACCAAACGCATCAGCGGAGCTTTGATGAGCTGATTGCGCCATCCGATCCCCAACTCCAACACGACCAGCTTTTTTTCGTGATATTGGTTCAGAAAACTCTGGAATCTCTGCGTGGCGCCGTGGTCCGGAACCATATTCGGCCCTGCTGCCATATGAACCTCCATGGGGCCGCCGCATCGGGGACACCGGGGCACCAAATCAGAGGGGATTCTGCCATCCTGTTCCGCAGCTGCCATCTGCTCTGCCAACTCCAAAATGGGATAGAGGGTATCATGGCAGGGGCGGGCGCATTGCATGGCCAGCCAGGTCCCCTCGATTTCATAAATCTTCTCCGGTGCAAATCCGCTGCGTTCAAAGTGACATTCTCCGTTGGAGGTAAGGACGAAATAGTCCCTGTTGCCCACAATGGCTTTCAAGCCCTGCATGACCTGTGTGGGTTGATACTGTCCGCAGTAGTGGTGGATGAGCCTGCTCCAGAAGGCCCATTTTACTTCTTCTGAAGGCCAGCGGGTTCCCATCCCATGCAGCAGGCACCGAAGGCCGTACTTGTCCTTAAAGTCGCCGAACAAATTCTCAAATGCCTGGTTATCTGCAAAGAGGTGCAGTCCTTCAGTCATGGACAGGCCATTGCTGGCTCCAATCAAGATGGCATCCGCTTTTTGGATTTTCTCTGCGACTGGTCTTAGATCATACATGATGAGTCTTCCTTTCCGGACATATGTGCTGCCGCATCCTGCAAGACAGCGGCAATATCCTCTTTGATGGCCCAACCCTTTTGAGATAACGCTTGGGGCAGGAGCGCGTCTTTTGGGTTGATGGTGATGTAATATGCCTGCGGGAGAGAATAGGTCAGATTCCAAAAGGGTTCCTGAATAAACATGGGGGTCATGCGCCCCACCCCCAACTCCAGGAAGAGGATTTTTTTATTCTGATTAGCAGTCAGGAACTCATTGATCTTTCTGTATTCTTCCTTGTACTTCTTACCCTCCAAAAAGGTATAGCCTCGCACCCAAGGTTCCATTTCCGCACCGCATTTGGGACACCGAGGGATCAATTCTGCCGGGATACAGAGATTTTCATCAATTGCATCGTTCATTTCATAAACCATCTCTTTGTTCCAGTAGATCTCGTCGTGGCAGCGGCGGCTGCACTGATAATAACGGGAGTCCCCTTGGATGGCGCTCAGCTTATCTTCTGATACCACGCGGGTAAACTGAAAGTCTTGGTTTGTAGTCATAATGTGGTAATTCCTATCCTGAAGCAGCTTCATCAGGTCATAATAGGGCTGACCTGTGGGACATTCATACTCCATGTAACCCATTCGGGCAAGGAAGGCCCAGTGGGCCTCCGGGGACGGATAACGGTAGTAAAATCCATTGAAGGCACCGGTAAATCCATATTTTCGGTGGAAGTCTCCCAAGTATTGCTCAAATATCGCATCGTTTTGATAGAAGAAGTTGAAGCCGCAGGAAGCGGACATACCCGCCGCGGCGCCCACCAAAATTGCATCGGCCTCAGCGATTTTTTCCAGCAAGACCTGCACATTTTGGCGGTGGACGGCGGGAGCCATGGATGTGTTACGGTTCAGCAGCATAGTTGACATGGTACCTCCAACCTGTTATTATAATAATTACATGTTGAAAGCATATCATGTTATTTTATAAATTACAAGTAGGCAACGAAAAATTTTTTGAGGTGAGAGCATGAAATACTCTACCAAGTTGAGTGACGCACTTCATATATTAGCCTTTCTCAGTATGGGAGCCGGTCAGCGGATCACAAGCGCTAAGATCGCAGAGAGTGTAAAAACGAACCCGGCCTACATCCGGCAGCTGATGGCCGCGCTGAAGAGTGCCGGTATTATCATCAGTTCACAGGGACAGGCAAATGCGGAATTGACCAGGTGCCCGGATGAGATCACGGTGTTGGATGTCTACCGGGCGATTGAGGGCAATAAGCCCCTGCTTCACTGGGATATTGATACCAATCCGGAATGTGGTGTGGGGATCTATGTGCAGCTGAGCATTGCGGACTTTTACCAGGAGATCCAGAGGGCTGCCGAACAAAAAATGCAGACCATCACCCTGCAGGACATCATAGACCGGTACGGTGAGAAACTGGATGAACTGGAACAAAAATCGGAGTGAAAACTTACCCCATGAGGAGATGTTGACAACGAACGCGCAGAAAAAGATCGGATTGGTGGTGGAAGGCGGCGGAATGAAGTGTGCCTATAATGCCGGAATTCTGGATGCCTTTCTGGACGAAGGGATTACGTTTGATTATTGCATCGGCGTATCCGGTGGATCAGGCAATCTGGCTTCCTATCTGGCGGGGCAAAGAGGCCGGAATCTTCGTTTTTTTACGGAGCATATTCATTCGCCCAATTACTTTGGGCTGAGAAGCCTGCTGAAAACCGGAGATCTGTTTGGACTGAAGTACATCTATGGTGAACTGACCCGCAGGGAGGGGGAAGATCCTCTTGATTTTCCCGCTCTGATGAACAACCCGTCGGAGTACGAGATTGTGGTCACAAACGCGTTGACAGGATTGCCGGAGTACTATGGGCGGGAAATGATGGCGCAGGACGATTACCGCCTGATCATGGCCTCCAGTGCCATCCCGGTTGCTTGTCATCCGGTGAAACTCAACGGGGTGCCCTACTTTGACGGAGGCCTTACCGATGCCGTCCCGGTTCGCCGCGCCCTGGAGCAGGGTTGTGATAAGCTGGTGGTCATTCTCTCCAAGAACCGGGACTATGTACGAAAGCCTCAGGGTATGCGCACGCTGTATCGGCGGGCCTGCCGCAGTTATCCCAACATTGTGGATGCCATTGATCGCCGTCATGTGGTGTACAACGACAACCTGAAAGATGTGTTTTCTCTGGAGAGGGAGGGGACTGCCTTTGTCTTTGCTGCCAGTGAGCCTATCCATGTGGGGACTTACTCCATGAAAGAGGATGCGGAACGAAACCTGTATGATTTGGGGCTGCGGGATTTTGCCGCATGGAAAAACGATTTATTGGAATTTCTGAGTATTTGACCATAAATGAGCATTAGCAGAAGAAAGGTATGTGAAACAAACGATGGAACCAATGGAACTTTTGACAAGCACTACGCCGTACAGCGTCTATAACTTTCATCTCCCTCAGAGTCTGAAGAAAAATGCTGAGCAGCTGTGTTGGGAGTATAATCAGCTGCCGCCCGGGCAGGAGGAGTGGCGCAGAGAGATTTTGGAAAAGCTGTTTGGTACATGTGATCCGAAAACCTTTGTCATGCCTGGGTTTCGCTGCGATTATGGGTTCAATATCCATACGCACGGACTGGCGTTTATCAATTATAACTGTGTGATTCTGGATACTTCCCCGGTGCATATCGGGGCCAACGCCTTTATTGCCCCCGGCGTATGTATCAGTTGTGTGGGCCACGCCATGGATGCCCAACAGCGGGCAGAGACGATTACCACATCGGCCCCTATTACCTTGGAGGAGGATGTGTGGATTGGTGCCAATGCTGTGATATGCGGGGGAGTCACCATCGGGAAGGGTTCCATCATTGGGGCTGGAAGCGTGGTGACCCGGGACATCCCCGCGGGCGTTGTTGCCGCAGGAACGCCCTGCCGTCCCTTAAGACCGGTTACAGAGGCAGACAAGCTCGACTTGCGTACCGTTTCCTTTTAAAAAACGCCGGAATGATTTGACCGATTGTCAAACCATTCCGGCGTCTCTTGTTGTTTTGGAGAACTCTTGGAAAGCCACTTGCTCAAGGGATATATTTCATGCCCCACTGGGAGATGGCGTAGAAAATGGGCAGCAAATCCGTTCCCTTTTCTGTCAGGGAATACTCTACTCGGGGCGGGATCTCATTATACTGCTCCCGGTGTACCAGACCATCCCCCTCCAGCTCTTTCAATGCGTTGGTGAGCATGGTGTTTGTGATAGGTTTGAGCATCTTTTTCAGTTCCCCAAACCGCATGGGAGACTGGATACAGAGCTCGTAGATGACCTGGAGCTTCCATTTCCCCTGGAGCATCTGAACCACCGGGGTCACCGGGCAGTTTCCGTTTTCGGTCAGGATAACACTGCCCACTCGCTTTTGAAATTCCTCATAGGTCATGGATTGATTCATAACGCAGCCCTCTCCGTCGGTATGGTTTTTCGTACCAAGTACAAATAATCTGCGTACTTGCACCGTTATTTCTTCTAAGTATAATAATTATATCGGCATCAAAATGGGATGTCAATGACAGAACTAATTGAAAGTGAGGCGCTGATTTATGAAAGAACTGAACATTATGGAGGCCACTGTCTATACCTCCCCCAATCCCCTGACCCTGATCTGTTCCCAGAATGAGGACGGCACCACGAACCTGGCCCCCATCTGCTTCGTGTCCTACCTGTCCTTCAACCCGCCCATGGTCGGCTTTGCCGCCGGCAAGCAGTCCCATACCGGCAAGCGGGTGCGGGAAACCGGCAAGGTGATCGTGACCGTTCCGGGGGAGAGCCTGGCCAAGGCCGTGGTGGCCTGCGGCAGTTCCACCGGTGCCACCTGCCATAAGGTAGAGGAAAACCACATTGAGATGACCTCGGTAGAGGGCAGCGACATTCAGATTCCCGCGGATACCCGCCTTGCTATGGTAGCTACTTTGCAGCAGGCTGTAGAGGTGGGCGACCATATCCTGCATATCTGCCAGGTGGATAAGTTCCTGGGTGATGAGAGCAAACAGGGTCTCTATGCCTGGAATGGCTTTGGAAAAGTAGCCCCTGCGGTAGAAGGCTAAGAAAGAAAAGAACTGGGGGAGATTCCAATGGCGGTGTGCATCAAATCCCAGATTCAAAACATGAATCTGGTCATTGGCTGTACCATCGGCTGCAGCTACTGTTATGCCAGAAATAATGTACGACGGTTCCATATGATTGATGACTTTGAGAAGCCGGAGTACTTCCCCGGAAAATTGCGGCTTATGGAGAAAGCTCGACCCCAGATTTTTCTACTCACTGGAATGAGTGACTTTTCCGGCTGGAGAGCAGAGTGGCGGGATGAGGTATTTGCCAAAATGGAGCGCAATCCCCAACACCAGTATCTGTTCCTGACCAAGCGGCCGGAGGAGATCGATTTCTCTACCCATCTGGATAACGCCTGGTTCGGCGTGACCGTTACCTCTTGCAGGGAAAAGAACCGGATTCCGGCACTGCGGGAGCATATCCGCGGCGGACATTATCACGCCACCTTTGAGCCCATGTTTGACGACATCGGGCCAGTGGATCTCACAGGGATCGAGTGGGTGGTCATCGGAACCGAGACTGGACGCCGAAAAGGAAAATCCATATCTAAGCCGGAGTGGGTGTGGAACCTGACAGACCAAGCCCATGCTCTGGGCATCCCGGTCTTTATGAAGGAAGACCTGCTTCCCATTATGGGAGAGGAGCAGATGATACAGGAATTACCCACCGCATTTCATAAGGTACTGGAGGAACAAGCCAAATGGCAGAAATGATGGAAAACGGTATCCTGATTCGGAATGTAGAGACAAAAAACATCATGACCAAATCCAATCTGCCCGTGGGAGGCTACTCTGTAAACCCCTATGTGGGCTGTACCCATGGCTGTAAGTACTGCTACGCCTCCTTTATGAAGCGCTTTACCGGACACACCGAGCCCTGGGGTACCTTTCTGGATGTCAAACACTGGCTGGAGATCAAAAATCCCCAAAAATACCGGGGACAGCGGATAGTCATTGGCTCGGTGACCGACGGCTATCTCCCCCAGGAGGAGCAGTTTCAAAACACCCGCAAGCTGTTGGAGCAGCTGAAGGACAGCGGGGCGGAGATCCTCATCTGCACCAAGTCCGACCTGGTGGTGCGGGATATTGACTTGCTCCGGGAGATGGGAAAGGTAACCGTTTCCTGGTCCATCAACACGCTGGATGAGGATTTTCGCAGGGATATGGACAAGGCAGTGAGCATTGAGCGGCGGCTCCATGCTATGAAGCAGGTCTACGATGCCGGTGTCCGCACCGTCTGCTTTATCGCGCCGGTATTTCCCGGTATCACGGATTTTGAGGCCATTTTCCATCGGGTGAAGGATCAGTGCGACCTGGTCTGGCTGGAGAATCTGAACCTGCGGGGCGGATTCAAGCAGGAGATTTTAGACTACATCCGGGAAAAGCATCCGCATTTAACAACCCTGTACCAGGCTATCTACCAAAAGGGTGACCGGAGCTATTTCCGGGGCCTTGAGCAGCAGGCAGAACAGCTGGCGATGGAAAACGGCTGTCCTTTTGTGGACAACGAACTGCCCTATGGCCGGGCGGAGCTGGGCCATCCGGTAATCGTGGACTACTTCTACCACGAGGAAGTCCGCGGCTCGGAAAATACCGGGAGGAGAAGCCGAAACAAATAGAACTGCAGAAGAAGAGCACCTATGTGGTTTTCGATGACAAGAACATCCCGGCCTGTATCAAACACAGGCCGGGATGTTCCATTTTCCCATATTACGGAATGCCGGGTAATGCATGATTCTCTTCTTGTAAAAGCGTATTCAAACTTTCTGTCATAGAGCAGCGCGGCGATCAGGACCACAAAGCAGGAGCCGGCGTTATGGACCAGCGCTCCTGTGGTGGGCGTTAGCACTTCCATCAGGGATAAGATGATAGCCACGAAATTGATGCACATGGACAGGCTGATGCTGAATTGGATGGTTTTGACCGTTGCGTTGGACAGTCGCTTCAGATATGGAATCTTGGAGATATCATCGCTCATCAAAGCTACATCAGCAGCGTCCACGGCGATGTCGCTGCCCATACCTCCCATGGCGACGCTGACATCCGCGGTTTTCAGCGCGGGCGCATCGTTCACGCCGTCGCCGATCATGCATACGTTACGATGTTCTCTCTGCAAGGCTTCAATCGCCTGCACCTTTTCCTCGGGTAGCAGCTCCGCCCGTACTTCCGAAATACCTACCTGCCGGGCAAAATAATCCGCCGTTCTTTGATGGTCGCCGGTCAGCAAAACCGTGCGGGTGTGCATATTCGCCAAGCGGGCGACCATATCCTTGCCTTCCGGGCGCAGCACGTCGGAAAGGGCGATCACGCCGATGCAATTCTGCCCATCCGCCACAAGAACGGAGGCCTTTCCCTGGGCGCGCAGCTGCTCCAATACGGATCTTACGGCAGCGCCCGTGGACACCCCGTTTTCCCGCAAAAATGCCTCGCTGCCGCAGAGCAGCTTGCGCCCCTGGATCTCCGCGAAAATGCCCCTGCCCGCAGTCATTTCGAACGAGGCGGACTCCATAACGGGCACTTCTTTTGCCCTGGCACAGGCCACAATGGCCTTTCCCAGCGGATGTTCGCTTTTCGCTTCGGCGGAGGCGGTTAGAGAGAGCAGCGCGATCTCGCTCATGGCTTTATCGAACACAACAATGTCGCTGACGTCCAACCGGCCATAGGTCAGGGTCCCGGTCTTATCAAACGCGATGGTATCCACTTTGCCCATCTTTTCCAGGGCCTCGCCGGACTTAATGATGACGCCGTGCTTGGTCGCCTGGCCAATGGCCGCCATAATGGCGGTGGGCGTTGCCAGCACGAGGGCGCAGGGACAGAACACCACCAGCACCGTGACGGCGGTAATGATATTTTTGGTAAATAGGTATGCCAAAATGGCAATGAGCAGTGCCACTGGCACCAGCCAGCTTGCCGCCTTGTCCGCAATGCGCTGCATGGGGGCTTGCTTGTTTTCCGCCTCCTGGACCATGCGGATCAGTTTTTGCAGAGAACTGTTTTCACCCACCTTGGTTGCGGTCATGTCAATGGAGCCAAAACGATTGATGGTACCGCAAAAGACCTCGTCTCCCACACTTTTATCCACCGGCAAGGATTCCCCGGTCATGATGGACTGGTCCACGGAGGTCTCGCCATGGATAATGGTTCCGTCCACAGGAATGGTTTCTCCGGGGAGAATCCGTAGGGTGTCGCCTTGCCGGATCTCCTCGGCGGGGATCATTTCTTCTGTCCCATTGTTGATCCGGCGGCCCTTTGTGGGTGCCAGGCGGATCAGCTGATTCAATCCCTTTTTGCCCGGTTTGTGGTAGCTTCCTCCAAAAGGGCGCCGATGGCCATAATGAAGGCCACCTCACCGGCAGCAAATAGATCTCCGATGGCAATGGCGGCAAACATAGCGATGGAGATCAGGAGTGCGGAAGAGATTTTGCTGATGCCGGGATTATAGATGATCCTCCAGATCGCCAGATACAAAAGGGGGATGCCGCTGATGAGGACTGTGACCCATGCGGGATCAAAGGGCAAGACGCTCAGCTGCATCGGCGTGCCGCTAAATTCCTCTGCCAGATGGGGCACAAGATCAATCAACAAAAAAACGCCTGCCACAATGGTCATAGGCAGCCCGGCAAGCAGGTCATTTATCTTCTTTAACATCGTTTTTCCTCCCATCTGTACGGCATTCCGACTGGCATGTGGTCTCTTGACGGATGCCGGATATTTCCGTACAATAAATACAATAGCGCACACTTTGTTCTCTTTGATTGTATGAAAGCATGTTAAAAAAACAATAGACCATTCCTTTCAGGTGTTTGCTACGGAACATTTTGCGGGATTTGTACGGAGGAGGATCAGATGGACCGGCGTCAGCAGAAAACCAGGACGGCTATTTTTTCAGCGTTTACGTCCCTCCTGGCGGAAAAATCATACAGCAAGATTACGGTGCAGGAAATCATCGACGCTGCCAATGTGGGGCGCACCACTTTTTACGCCCACTTTGAAACCAAAGATGATCTGCTGAAAGAGTTATGCGAAGAGCTGTTTGGGCATATCATCGGCAGCGCCATGGACTGTACCCATACCCACGGGCTGTACTCAGACGGGAGCGCCCCGGAATCGGTATTTTGTCACTTGTTGCAGCACTTACAGGAAAATGACAAGAATATCATTGCGTTGCTTTCCTGTGAGAGCAGCGAAATGTTCCTGCGCTTTTTCAAGGACAGCTTGAATGAGCTGGTACGATCCCAATTCATCAATCAGAACCGAAAAGCGAATACCGACATTCCGGAGGACTTTTTGATCAACCATATCTCCGGCAGCTTTGTGGAAATGGTACTGTGGTGGATCAAAGGACACAGGAAGCAGACACCAGAGGATCTGGACCGCTATTTTCGTGCTGTCATTGAACCGATCATATGAAAAGACCGCGGCCTGATTTCGAAATGGAATCAGGCCGCGGCTGCTTTTTCTCTTATAAATTCTGCACCCGTAGAGCACGGATGGCGTTTAGGATCGCCAGAATCATGACGCCCACATCGGCGAAAACGGCAAGCCACATATTGGCTACACCGAAGGCCACCAGAATCAGGCAGGCCAGCTTCACTGCGATGGAGAACACGATGTTCTGGTAAACGATGCCCAGACACTTGCGGGAGATTTTAATGGCTTTGGAGATCTGCAGCGGGTCATCGTCCATAAGAACCACGTCGGCGGCTTCGATGGCGGCGTCGGAGCCCATGGCGCCCATGGCGATGCCTATATCTGCCCGGCGCAGCACTGGGGCGTCGTTGATGCCGTCGCCCACAAAGGCCAGCTTTTCCCGCTCCGGCTTCGCCTGCAAAAGCGCCTCCACTTTTTCCACCTTGTCCGCCGGAAGCAGCTCGCTGTAAACCTCGTCAAGTCCCAGGGAGGTGGCCACCTGATTGGCCACCTTTTTGGCGTCGCCAGTGAGCATCACCGTCTTTCGGACGCCGGCGGCCTTGAGCTGGCGGATGGCCTCCTTGCTGTTGGGCTTGACAATGTCCGCGATAACGATATGTCCGGCGTATTTGCCATTGATGGCCATGTGGATGATGGTACCCACGCTGTGGCAGGAGATGTAGGCAATGCCCAGGCGATCCATCAGCTTATCGTTGCCGGCCGCGACCTCAACGCTGTCCACCTTTGCGATGACGCCGTTGCCGCTGATTTCCTGGATCTCGGTGACCCGGGAACGGTCGATCTCCTTGCCGTAGGCCCGCTGGAGGCTCTTGCTGATAGGATGGGAGGAGGCGCTTTCGGCCAGCGCCGCGTATTCCACCAGCTTTTCGTCGCTGAGGTCACTGTGGTGGATGCCGTTGACCTCGAAAACGCCCTGGGTCAGCGTGCCGGTCTTATCAAAGACCAGGGTCTTGACCTGGGACAGTGTTTCCAGATAATTGGAACCTTTGACCAGCACACCGGCCCGGCTGGCTCCACCGATGCCCGCGAAGAAGCTAAGGGGGATGCTGATGACCAGGGCACAGGGACAGCTGGCCACCAGGAAGGTCAGGGCGCGGTAGATCCAGGTCTCCCAGGCGGGAGCCAGCCCCATTCCCACCATCTGCACCAGAGGGGGCAGAATGGCCAGGGCCAGCGCCGCGTAGCACACCGCCGGGGTGTAAATGCGGGCAAACCGGGAGATGAAATCCTCCGACTTGGATTTGCGGGAGGAGGCGTTCTCCACCAGATCGAGGATCTTGGAGACGGTGGATTCCCCAAACTCCTTGCTGGTCTGAATCTTGAGAACGCCGGTCATGTTGATACAGCCGCTGATGACCTCGTCGCCGGTTTTGGCATCCCGGGGCAGAGATTCCCCGGTCAGAGCCGCCGTGTTCAGGGTAGAAGTACCTTCTACGATCACACCGTCAATGGGCACCTTCTCACCGGGCTGGACAATGATGATGCTCCTCACATCCACTTCATCGGGATCCACCTTTTCCAGCTTGCCGTCCCGTTCCACATTGGCGTAATCGGGACGGATGTCCATCAGGTCGCTGATATTGCGGCGGCTTCTGCCCACGGCATAGCTCTGGAACCACTCGCCCACCTGATAGAACAGCATGACGGCAATGACCTCCAGATACTCGCCGTTCTCATAGACGGCCAGAGCCAGCGCGCCCAAAGTGGCGACAGCCATCAGGAAGTTTTCGTCAAATACCTGCCGGTTGCAGATCCCCTTGAACGCCTTTTTCAGAATGTCGTATCCGATAATCAGATAGTCTATCAGATGGACGGCCAGGCGGATCCACCGGCCAGCTGCTCCCAGCTGGTCGAATGCTTCGGCTCCCAGCGTCTGCAGTCCCAGCAGCAATACGGTGGCGATCAGAATACGCCACAGCATAACCTTCTGCTTTCTGGTCATACCGCTGCTTTTCTTCTGCCCCATGAGCAGCAGAACCACGGATACAATTGTGACAACGACCAAGAGGCCGCTTTCCAGCAGTTCCTGCATGGTAATACTCCTTTCTGCGATTGCTTCCTCGTGTTCTTGTTCGGGATGAAAAAGCGCCCGAAAGCCTGCGCTGTTCGGGCGCTTTTATGAGCGATTACAGGAAAATCTCGCAGTCAGGCTCCACCTTTTTGCAGGCCTTCCGTACACCGTCCATGACCTGAGCAGCGTCCTGGCCCTCGGCAAACTCCACGATCATCTTCTGGGTCATAAAGTTCACGGTAGCAGCGGCGACACCGGCAGTCTTGCGGGCGGCCTCTTCCATCAGGTTGGCGCAGTTGGCGCAGTCCACTTCGATCTTGTAAGTCTTTTTCATCGCAAAAAACTCCTCTCAAAATTTCATTTTTAAGATTAAGCACTTGTTTAATCGTTATGGGTGCAGTATAATTTCTGCCAAGAGAGAAGTCAACACCACTGAGAGACTCCCTGCCAAACAGGCGAAAAGTATTTCCAAACGAGCGAAAAAGGAGAGCGTCTATGAAATATCCCTCGCTGCCCCATGCCCATGATGTGCAAGCCGATCTGGAATCGATTGAATCCGGGCTGTGCCAGGCAGAGCGATTTGAAACGGTTGCAGAGCTGTTCAAGCAGCTCAGCGATACCACAAGACTGCGTATCTTTTGGCTTTTGTGCCACACGGAGCAATGTGTCATCAATATCTCTGCATTGCTGAAGATGTCCAGCCCAGCCGTTTCCCATCATCTGCGCGTACTCCGCAGTTGTGGTCTAATTGTGAGCCGCAGGGAAGGCAAGGAAGTCTATTACCGGGCGGCAGACAACCCGCAGGCGGAGCTGCTGCACAAAACTATAGAACAGGTGATGGCCATCGCCTGCCCGGAGTGAAGGGAGGCCCCGCCATGAAACAGGAATACCACGGGATTCTATCATCCATTCACCATAACACCGGGGAAAACCATCCTGAGATCCTGGAGCTTTACCCCGGCATCGAGATGTCGTTCCTTTCTGCGTCCGGAAAAGACGCTTTCCACGTCTGTCACGCACCGTTGCCCCAGATGCTGGAGATCAACTACTGTATCTCCGGCAGAATGGGATGGGACATGGGCAACGGTAACCGGATCTATCTGGGACCGGGGGATTTTTCCTTGAATACCATGGACGTCTGCGGGGATTCCGCCATCACCCTGCCGAACGGTTCTTACGAAGGACTTGCTATTTATATCAACCTGGAGCAGCTGTCTGCACAGCCGCCCGCGCCCTTGGTCGGCTCACCTGTTACCGGGGAGGCCCTGTGGGAGAAATACTGTAAGGACGGTACCTGCACGGCTTTGGCGGGGAATGAGACCATACAGCAAATCTTTTTGGGGCTGTATGAGCCTCCCAAAGAAATGCGGCTGGCCTGGCAAAAAATCAAGGTGCTGGAGCTTCTTCTTGTTCTGAGCCAGATTGAAGCCGGCCAGGAAAAGCATCTGACGGAATACCGGGCGGAGCAGGCGGAGGTAATTCGCCAGATCCATGACCAACTGACCAGAAATCTGGAACAGCGATATACCATTGACTCCCTGTCCAGACAATATCTGATGAACCCTACAACCTTAAAGAGTATGTTTAAGGCCATCTACGGCACATCCATCGCTGCACATATCCGGGAGCACCGGATGAAGTATGCAGCCCAGCTACTTCAGTCGTCTGATCTGAGTATTGCGGATATTGCCCAAAAAGTTGGATACGACAGCCAAAGCCGCTTTTCTTCTGTATTCAAGGAGCAATATCATATGCGGCCTAAGGAATACCGACGAAATCGCAGCTCAGAATCAATCTGAAACATTAGGAGGGTACCAACATGAAATTTGATGTCAGTAGCTTGCGGTGGACCAGGGAGCCGCGAAGCAGCGCCATTACCCGGGACCGAATCGAAATTGTCACCCAGCCCCACACGGATTTGTGGCAGAGAACCTATTATCATTTCCGAAATGACAATGCCCCGGTCCTGCAAATGACCACCGATGAGAAGTTCTTCTCCTTTGTGGTAAAAACCGAATTTGCCGAAAGCCACCATCGTTTTGACCAGTGCGGTGTGGTCGTGTATCTGGACAGTGAAAACTGGCTGAAAGGCTCCGTTGAGTGTGAGAACGAGAAGTTCCAGCACCTGGGTAGCGTGGTGACCAATCACGGGTACTCAGACTGGGCAACCACAGAGATCCCGGCCAGCGTCAAATCCATGTGGTATCGTCTAAGCCGGAGAGAGGACGATTTTTGTATCGAATGTTCCGAGGATGGGAGCGTGTTCCGGCAGATGCGCATCTGCCACCTGCATGAAGCAAAGGGGAAAATCCACTTCGGCATCTACGCCTGCAGCCCGGAGGATTCTTTCTTCCGTGCGGTATTCACCAACATGGAATGGACGGAGTGCAAGTGGCTGGCCCATGATGGTCAGGCACCGGACGAGGTACTTTGACAAAAATACGGCCAGCTTGCAAAATAACGAAAAAGATAAGGACCCGGCGGCGTTTCCCTTACATTGAGGAAACGCCGCCGGGGTTCTGTATAGGGGAGATGCTGGCCTCGTCCCGATAAAATGATAAGAAACACTGATCCATTCAGGCGTCACTCCGCAGATGAGGCGAAAAATGCCTCTCGGCCCTGAAACTCGCTTTTTATGATCTCAAACATTTCCTCCGGCATTTCCGGCAGCCATTTTAAAGCCAGAGTTTGATGATCCGTGTCAGCCTGCTTTTGAAAAATTCCATGTGAAACTGGATAAAGCGGCCTTAAAAGTACTTTTGAGCAAGCTCTGTGCCATAAGAAATGATTTTATAATTGTCATCATACCCCATCTTAAAATAGGTCTGATAGAAAATCTGGTTTTGCTCAGTGTGGCGGAACAGTTTCAAATGGTCGTTGTTGTTGATGCCGGTCGTATGTTCCTTCTGATATAATTCCGCTGTCTATGGAGGCGGCCGAGCAGGAAATCGAAACTTGCCACCAACAGCTCATTGAGCGGTTGGACAAGCCGGAGCGTAAACTGGTGCTTCGTATCATGGATGCACAGGGCCTGATTGCGGAGGAACGCTCCGTGGACAGTTTCCTTTGCGGGTTTAAATTGGCGTGGGAACTGACATACGAACTGAATCACTTTGAAATGGACAGGCACCCATCTCCGGAAGAAGAAGCGGAGATGGATGCCTGATTCTATCTACTCAATCACAATAGCTTCCCCCAGCCGATACCGGCACAGTCCAAAGCCTGTTTCAGATCGCTCTAAAACGGTCTCCGGGATTTGTTTCAGATACTTCCGCCCAAAGCTGGTGGTGCCGAAATATGCGTCAAAGTTGGCCACCGGAAGCACCACCCAGTCGGAATCCTCCGGCTTATTGGCAAGGTAGTAGGCTGCCAGCGTCTCCACCATCTCCACGGGAACGCCCTTAGGCGTGCGGCTGCGAAGTTGCTCTACCAATGCGGGTGGAAGTATCGGTTCCTCCGTCCGTAGCGGCCCCAGTTCCAGAGCCTGGGCCAGAAAACTGTCAAACCGCAGGCCCCACTGCCCCTTGGTGGTGGGGGCAAACAGGGGAATCTGCATCTGGACTACCTTGTCCCGCCAGGCCTGGTCAAAGCCCTTGTCAATCGCAGCGTACTTCTTCTGGGCACTGCTGGACACCCTCTCCGGATTTTCCCGCACAAAGGCAGCCACCCGATGCACATGCCTGTGAAACCATCCGCTGCCGTTTTCCTCCACAAGGCCGGGAAACTCCCTATGGAGTTTTCCAAAATCGCTGCCGAACTGCCACGCCTCCCGGGGCGTGGCTTTTTTGCTGTCCGGCACACTGC
>OKRT01000093.1_pt1 | contig 34255 bp, 40 predicted proteins | sample 1601111 | NCBI WGS metagenome assembly OKRT01 (sample SAMEA3541572, study PRJEB24748) | human gut metagenome | biome: human gut; feature: human-associated habitat; material: faeces | place: China | collected 2012 | reverse complement strand
TGGTGCTGGAGGCCATGAAGATGGAGATCGAGGTCTCCGCTCCCGTGGACGGCACTGTTAAGGCTGTTTCTGCTGTGGTTGGCACTGCTGTCAACACCGACGATCTGCTGGTCACCCTGGGTTAATGGGGGGTCTGATCTATGCCTGATATTAACAAAGCAATTCTGGACCCGTTTAGCCCGCTGAGCGTGCCCGAGGCTCTGATGGTGGCTGTGTGCGGCCTGGTCGTGGTGTTTATGATGCTGGCCATCCTGGCCCTGGTTATCATCATCATCTCCAAGATCGTAAACTCCGTGGAGAGCAAGGCGGTTCACGCTGCGGCCCCCGCCAAGAGCGCTGCACCCGCGCCTGCGCCCAAGCCGGCTGCTCCCGCCGCCCCTGCGGTAGATGAGGGCGAGCTGGTGGCTGTCATGATGGCCGCCGTCGCCGAGGAGTCCGGTATGAATCCCAACTCCTTCCGGATTACCAACATCGCGGCTGCTCCCGCCGCCGCTGCCCCTGTGGCTGCGGCTCCCGCCGCTGCCCCTGCTCCCGCTCCCGCGGCTGCTCCTGCCCCTGCCGCTGCTCCCGCCGCCGCCCCCGTGGCTGCCGGCGAGACTGCCGTCAACAGCCCCATGCCCGGCAACATCTTCAAGGTGGAGTGCCAGGTGGGTCAGGCTGTGAAGGCCGGCGACGTGCTGGTGGTGCTGGAGGCCATGAAGATGGAGATCGAGGTCTCCGCTCCCGTGGACGGCACCGTCAAGTCCATTGCGGCTGTGGTAGGTACTACAGTCAACACCGATGACCTGCTGGTCACGCTCGGTTGAAAGGAGGGGTAAAGTATGGGTTTCTTTGGAGAAGTTTTAAGTGCAATTTTCGGAGGCTCCGGCTTTGCCGCTCTGCCTACTGACTGGCGTCAGGTCATTATGCTGGCCATCGCCTGCCTGCTGCTGTACATGGGCATCGGCAAGGGCTTCGAGCCCCTGCTGCTGGTCCCCATCGCATTTGGTATGCTGCTGGCTAACCTGCCTCTGACCGGTCTGCTCAATGAGCCCTCCGGCAGCAGCGTTGGCTTTATGTGGGTGCTCTATCAGGGCGTCAACTACGCCATCTATCCGTCCATCATCTTCATGGGCATCGGTGCGATGACTGACTTTGGTCCCCTGCTGGCTAACCCCATGTCCCTGCTGCTGGGCGCTGCCGCTCAGCTGGGCATTTTCACCGCCTTCCTGCTGGCCCTGGTTCTGGGCCCTGTCACCGGCGGTCTGATTTCCTTCACGCCTGCTGAGGCTGCCGCCATCGGCGTCATCGGCGGCGCGGACGGCCCCACTGCTATTCTGACTGCTTCTAAGCTGGCTTCGGATCTGCTGCCTGCTATCGCCATTGCGGCGTACTCCTACATGGCTCTGATCCCCATGATCCAGCCTCCCATCATGAAGCTGCTCACCACCAAGGAGATGCGTAAGGTCAAGATGACCCAGCTGCGCACCGTCTCCAAGACTGAGAAGATCATCTTCCCCGTGGCCGTGACCATCTTCGTGATCCTGCTGGTGCCCGATACCGCTCCTCTGATCGGTATGCTGATGCTGGGCAACCTGTTCCGTGAGTGCGGCGTGTGTGAGCGTCTGTCTGACACCGCTCAGAACGCCCTGATGAACATTGTCACCATTCCCCTGGGCCTGTCCGTGGGCTGCAAGGCTGTGTATGACAAGTTCCTGACCTTCCAGACCGTGTCCATCATCGTGCTGGGCCTGCTGGCCTTCCTGCTGTCCACCGCTGGCGGTGTGCTGCTGGGCGATCTGATGTACATCCTGACCAAGGGTAAGGTCAACCCCCTCATCGGCTCCGCCGGTGTGTCTGCTGTTCCCATGGCCGCCCGTGTCTCTCAGACCGTGGGCCAGAAGGAGAACCCCTCCAACTTCCTGCTCATGCACGCCATGGGCCCCAACGTGGCCGGTGTTATCGGTTCCGCTGTGGCTGCCGGTTTCATGATCAAGGTGTTTGGCGGCTAATCTCAATTCGTTCAGCGGTAAAATCCGCGGCGCAGTCTTGCGCCGCGGATTTTTTCGCTTACAGTTTGAAAGGGAGATGTTATGGAGCCCTACTACTATCAGCGCCTGAGCAAGCCTATGCAGGAGGCCTACCATGCAATCAAGCGGGGGGTAGAGAGTCTGAGCCCAGCCTTCCCGGTACCTCGGCTGGAGATGGAACAGCTAAGTGAGGTGCTGTTTTATCTGCGCCTGGATTGTCCGGAGATTTTCTACATCACCAACTTTTCGTGTCGGGTCCATCCGGACGCATTGCGGGTAGAGTTCTGTCCCGAGTATCTCTTTGACAAGGGACGCATCCGGGAACACCAGAAGGCGCTGCGTGCCCGGGTGGAGCGGCTTGCCCGGCCTGCCCAGGCGTTTACTGAGTGGGAGAAGGAACGGTATATCCACGATTTCATCTGCACTCAGGTGCGCTATGATAAATTGAAAAAGCCTTACTCCCATGAAATCATTGGACCTCTGGGACAGGGAGTGGGAGTATGCGAGGGCATTGCGAAATCAGTGAAGGCCCTTTGTGATCAACTGGGACTTTGGTGTATTGTGGTTATTTCGGAGAATGCACCGGAGAAGGGAATCAAATACCGCCATGCCTGGAATGTGGTTCGCATTGGCGGGCGGTCCTATCATCTGGATGCCACCTTTGATAACTCTGTAGGTACTCCGGAACTTATCCGCTACGACTACTTTAATCTGGAGGATCGGCGGATCTTTCGGGACCACGAGCCGCTCATCACACCGGCTCCTGCTTGTTCAGAGGGCGACGGATTCTATTACCGGATGAAAAAACTCTCCTTTACCAAGCTGGAAGAGGTGGAGCGCCGGGGGGAACAGGCTGCCCGGAAGAAGAAGGAGCTGGTATTCCACTGGAGAGGCGGTTATCTTACCCGGGCAGTGTTGAAGGATATCCTTCAATGCCTGGAGCGGGCAGGAGCGAGCCGGGATATGCACCCCAGAGTGCGGCTCAACTGGCCTCAAGCAGTGCTCCAGGTGGCCTATACGCCGGAATGCCCTGCGCATATGCTGGATGCCCAGCAGGCCAACGAAGGAGAGGAGCTGGAGGCACCTCTGCCCCAGGAGGAAACTGCCGGGGACACATTGCAATAACACGACTTTTTTGATATAATTATAATCTATTTTTATGCCCTTTCTATCTGACTAGCGAAAGCGACCTGCATGGGCAAAACGAGGTGGAAGCATTGTACTTAAAGGCATTGGAGATCCAGGGCTTCAAGTCGTTCCCAGATAAGACGGTGCTGACCTTTGGGTCGGACATTACCGCCATTGTCGGACCCAACGGATCGGGAAAATCCAATATTTCCGACGCCATCCGCTGGGTTATGGGAGAGCAGTCCACCCGCGTGCTCCGAGGCGGCAAGATGGAAGACGTGATCTTCGGCGGTACAGCCAAGCGCAAGCAGACCGGCTACGCCGAGGTCTCTCTGGTCCTGGACAACACCAATCATATCTTCGATATGGATGAGAGCGAAGTGATGGTCACCCGCCGTTACTACCGCTCCGGAGAGAGTGAGTACTACATCAACCGCCGCTCGGTGCGCCTGAAGGATGTCAACGAGCTGTTCATGGACACCGGCCTTGGCCGGGAGGGTTACTCCATCATTGGCCAGGGCCGCATCGATGAGATCCTCTCGGTGAAGTCTGCCGACCGCCGGGAAATCTTTGAGGAGGCGGCAGGTATCTCCCGCTTCCGCCACCGCAAGGAAGAGGCAGAGCGGAAGCTGGAGCGCACCGATGAAAATCTGGTGCGGATCAACGACAAGATCTCCGAGCTGGAACTGCAGGTGGAACCCCTGCGGGCTCAGAGCGAGACAGCAAAGAAATATCTGATTTTCCGGGATGAGCTTCGAGGTCTGGAAATCTCCGTGTGGCTGGATACCCTGGAGCGCATCCGGGTTAGCACCATCAAGCTGGAGACCGACTATAAAGAGGCGGTGCGCCAGAAGGAGGCGGCGGAGCGGGCGGTTGAGGCCAGCTTTGGCCGGGCGGAGCAGCTGTCCATGCAGATGCGGGACAAGGAGGTCCAGGCGGATGAGCTGCGCTTTGCCATTCAGGGCCGAGATGCCACCATCCGGGAACTGGAGTCGGCGATTGCCGTACTGAAAAGCAATATCCAGCATAATTTAGAGAGTACCGCCCGCATCCGGGAGGAGTTGGAGCAGCGTGAGGGGCGTCAGGACAGCCTGGACAGCCAGATCGCGGACCGGCGTGCCCGGCTGGAGGAGGTTCAGGCTCAGCTGGAGGAGACCCGGCGCAGTGTGGAAGAGAAAAACAGGCAGGCGCAGCAAGCTCTGCTGTCTGCAGGTACTTTGGCCAAGGAGCTGGAGGAACTGCGGGGCCGGGAAGCACTGAAGACCGCCGACGCCAATCAGGCAAAGACCCTGTTGTCTGCTCTGGCTGCCGCGGCCCAGGAGGTGCTGGACCGGGATGAAGCGGTGCGCCAGGAACTGCGCAGTCTGGAACAGCGGTTGGAAGCCGCACGGGCTGACGCCGCCGCTGCCGACCGCAAGGAGCGGGATGCCCGGGAAGAGCGGGACGGGGTGAAAAATGTGATCTCCGGCTATGCTCTGCGCCTGGACAGCCGAAGGAAGAAAGCGGAGCGAGCCAAGGACCGCCATGTAAAATTGCAGATGGAGGAGAATGCCCTCGCCTCCCGGATCAAGATGCTCTCTGAAATGGAGAAAATGCACGAGGGTTATTCCAAAGCCATCAAGCTGGTGCTGGGCGAGGCCCAGCGGGGCACGCTGCGCAATATCCACGGACCGGTGGCCGGGCTCATCCACGTACCCGACCAGTACACCGTAGCCATTGAGACCGCCCTGGGCGGAGCCATGCAGAACCTGGTGGTGGAGCGGGAGGAAGACGGTAAGGCGGTCATCCAGTACTTAAAGAGACGGGACGGCGGCCGGGCCACCATCCTGCCCCTGAGCTCCATCCGCCCCTCTGATCTGCGGGAGGCGGGAAGCCTCAGCCGGGAGCCCGGTTTCGTGGGTATTGCCGATCAGCTGGTGGAGTTTGCCCCCAAATACCGCAATGTCTTTTCCAACCTGTTGGGCCGAGTCGTAGTGATGGAGCATTTGGATGCCGCCATCGCTGTGGCCCGGAAGTACGGATACCGCTTCCGCATCGTCACCCTGGACGGGCAGGTTTTGAACCCCGGCGGCTCGATGACCGGCGGCAGCGCCAGCCGCAGCGCCGGTATTCTCAGCCGGGCTAACGAGCTGGAGCGGCTCACCGCGCAGCGCCAGGGGCTGGAGGAGAGCTTGGCTCAGGCAGCCCGGGAGTTGGAAGAGGCGAACCGGGAAGCGGCGGCCGCAGCCTATGAGATGGAGACCGCTCAGGCCCAGTTGCGTGAGTGGGAGGACGCCATCCTAAAGGCCCAGGGCGAGCAGGCTTTGTGCCGCAGTATTGTCAGCGACCTGGAGCGGCAGCAGGCCGGCCAGAAGGAAGAACTGGAACAGCTGAAGAAGCGCTCTGCAGAGATCGAGACCGACACCCAGAGCGCCCGGGACCGGATTCAGGAACTGGAGGGAGCCGCTGCGGCCCTGAAAAGTGAAGCTGAGGGCAAGGCTCAGGGTCAGAGCGACCTTCAGGAGCGCTCGCTGAAAATTACTCAGGAGCTGGCAGCTCTCAACGCCAGTCTGGCCGCCTTAGAGGCGGAACGGGAGACCGGGAAGCATACCTTGGAGGAACTGGAGGCTCTGCGCCGGGATCTGGCCGGAGACCAGGACCAGAGCCGGGCTCTCATTGGCGACTATGAGGAGAAAAATGAGGCCTTTGCCCAGGAAATTGGGGAGAAGGAGACTCGGCTGCAGCAGCTTCGCCTGGAGAACGAGGAGCAGAACCAGGCCATTGCCCAGCTCAATCAGGAAAAGATGGAGCTGGAGGGTGAGCGTGTGAAAGCCACTCGGGAAGGCCAGGAGAAGAACAAGGAACTGCTGACCATCGGCGGGGAAGTCTCCCGTCTGGAGCAGAAAAAGATGGCCTCGTCCATGGACGAGAAGCAGATTTTGGACAAGCTGTGGGAAACCTATGAACTGTCCCACGAGGCGGCCAAGCTGCAGCGGGTGGAGATCGAGTCGGTGCCTAAGGCCAGCCGCCGCATTGGAGAGCTGAAAAAGAGTATCTCCGCGCTGGGCAATGTAAATGTGGGAGCCATTGAGGAATTTGAGCGAGTCAATGAGCGGTATACCTACCTCACTGACCAGCGGGACGATGTGGAGAAGGCCAAGAAGGAACTGGAGGATGTGATCGCTCAGATCACCGGGGAGATGAAGACCATCTTTGCCCGGGAGTTTGACAGTATCAACCGCTCCTTCGGCGAGACCTTTGCAGAGCTCTTTGGAGGCGGAAAAGCCACGCTGGAGCTGGAAGACCCCAACGATATCCTCAACTGCGGCATCGAGATCAAGGTGCAGCCCCCCGGCAAGGCGCTGAAGATCATCTCTCTGCTGTCCGGCGGCGAGAAAGCCTTTGTTGCCATTGCCCTATACTTTGCTATTTTGAAGGTGCGGCCCACTCCGTTCGTTGTGATGGACGAGATCGAGGCGGCCCTGGACGACAACAACGTGGTGCGCTTTGCCCACTACATGCGTGCCATGACCGATCACACCCAGTTTATCGTGATCACCCACCGCCGCGGCACAATGGAAGAAGCCGATGTGCTCTACGGTGTCACCATGCAGGAGCAAGGTGTCAGCCGGATGCTGACTATCAACCTGAACGATGTGGAGAAGGAACTGAACATCAGATAGAGATGAACCCTGCGACTGCATGGGGTCCCCGTCTGAGCCCAGCGCAGCGGGTCGGGCGGGGAGAGGACGAGCAGCGGAGAGAGCGAGCTTTGCCCGGAAGGGCAAAGCGAGGGATTCGCAGCTTGTGAGGACGAAGGAGCAGGGTATCAGCCGAATGCTGACCATCAACCTGAATGATGTAGAGAAGGAACTGAATATCCGATAGGCACGGACCCTGCGAATGCGTGGGGGCCCCGCACGAGCAGCGGAGAGAACGAGCTTTGCCCGAAAGGGGAACGCGAGGGATTCGCAGCTTGTGAGGACGAAGGAACGGAACATCCGCTAGGAGGAACACGTGAAAGAGCAGAAAAAAGGAAAATGGGGCATCGTTGGAATGATCGCACTGGTCGTGGTGCTTTTTATCGGCGTGAAAATCGCCTTTGCGGCACTGGACCTGGCTATTGGGCAGAACCAACCGGACGTGATCCGGCAGCCTTTGAGTACGGAAAGCGGCGGCGACAGCCAGTGGATGCTGCTGACCAAGGATGACAAAAACGAAGAGGTGACCCAGTGGCTGGAGAAAGCGGACCGGGGTGACCAGGCCTACTGGCTGGAGCGGCAGGAGGCGGGGGAGTATGTGCTCTTCCTGCCTATGCAGGACCGGATGCTGGATGCAGACGATATTACTGTGACGGAAGAAAAACAGGAAGACGGCAGCGCTGCGCTGGTACTGCGCATCCGCACCTCCGAGGACAGTGAGGATGCGGAATCTGGCCAGCTGCTGATTTTCCAGGACTTTCGTTCCTCCTGGAACGGAGAGAACGTTCGGGTCGTATTGGATGGCCGGGAGCTGGAGGTACAAAAGTGTATTGCCACCGGCGGTGAACTCTACTGGAGCGGGGAGGATTGAGTCATGCGGGAGGACCTCAGCTGTCTGCGCTGCGGGGAAAAAATGCAGCTGATCAGGCGAGAATTTATCCAACTGGGCAAGGCCGGGGTGTTTTCCGGAGACTGGGGTAATCGGCTGGCCGGAGCTCTGGATGTAGATATTCTAGGTTGCCCGAACTGCGGTAAGCTGGAGTTTTTCCGGGCAGACTGGAATCAGGAGCCGGAGGAAGAGGCTGGGAGCATTGCTAAGGTCTCCTGTCCTTATTGCGGCCATAGCTACGATATGGATGACCCCAAGTGTCCATACTGTGGGGCGAAGAACACCAGGCTTTAAGGAGAGCTCGACATGACACTGCGGCAAAAACAATGGATGCTCCTGCTTTTCCTGCTGGCCGGTTTGCTCCTTTTGCTCCTGTATCCGGAAATGTGGGGAAAGGTATTAGGGCTGGTGCTGTTTTTTGGAGCGGGCATCCTGCAGCCGATATGGATGCGCTGCCCTTCGTGCGGCATGCATTTAGGAAGATACCCAGGAGACTACTGTAAACTCTGTGGGGCTAAAATCCCCTGGAACGAAAAGAAGAAAAGGATACTTTGATATGGGATTTTTTGATAAACTGAAGAAGATCAATATTTTTGCCAACTTTGGTTCCGAGCTCACCGACGACTTCTATGATGAGCTGGAGGAGTCCCTCATCCTGGCAGATACCGGTATGGATACCACCCTGGAACTGGTGGAGGAGCTGCGGGGCCGGGTGCGGGAGGAGCACATCAAGACCGTGGAAGAGGCCCGGGAGTGCATGTGCCGGGTGATCACCGATGCCATGACTGTGGGCGAGCCCACCTTGAACCTGTCCACCAAGCCCGCCGTGGTACTGTTTATCGGAGTCAACGGCGTGGGCAAGACCACCACCATCGGTAAGATCGGCCATCAGCTCAAGAATGAGCGGAAAAAGGTGCTGCTGTGTGCCGCCGACACCTTCCGTGCCGCCGCCGCCGAGCAGCTGACCATCTGGGCTGAGCGCTCCGGCGTGGAGATCATCAAGCAGCACGAGGGAGCTGACCCCGCTGCTGTGGTCTTTGACGCTGCCTCCGCCGCCAAGGCCCGGAAGGCCGACGTGGTGCTCATTGACACCGCCGGCCGGCTGCACAACAAGCAGAACCTGATGAACGAGCTCAACAAGATCTCCCGCGTTATTGACCGGGAACTGCCCGACTGTGCCCGGGAGACTCTGCTGGTGCTGGACGCCACCACCGGCCAGAACGGCCTCATTCAGGCCAAGCAGTTTAAGGAGGCCGCCGGCATCACCGGCATCGTCCTTACCAAGCTGGACGGCACCGCCAAGGGCGGTATTGCCATCGCCATCGCCAAGGAGCTGGGCGTGCCCGTGAAGTACGCCGGCGTAGGCGAGGGCATCGACGACCTCAAGCCCTTTGACGCCGCCGAGTTTGCCCAGGCACTGATTTGAGTTCCAGATTGACGGGGAGGTGCAGGGTGTGGAATACTGGAGCGGGAAGACTTTGGACCTTGCTTTGGCCTTTTGTCTGTTCCGCGTCATTCTCAACATCCGCCGGTACGGTCTGCGGAACCTATGGCGCTCTTTACGCCTGTGGGGAGAGGGAGTGACCCAAAAGCAGCGCCGGGAGAATCTGGCGGGCCTGATCGTTCTACTGCTCCTGGTCTTGATAAGCGTGCTGTTTTGGTTGATTCCGTAGCATCACGCAGGCCTTAAGGAAAAATTAAAAGCCCTATTCACATCCCCTTAACATTTCTGTCGCCGTTTATGGTAGAATCAAGAAAACTGAGAGGAAGTCTGAGTAATGTCTCGTATTGATGGAAGAAAAAATGATGAGCTGCGTCCCATCGAGATCATTCCCAATATCAACAAGTTTGCTGAGGGTTCTTGCCTCATTCGCTGCGGCAACACCCACGTGCTGTGCACCGCCAGCGTAGAGGATAAGCCGCCCCGCCATGTCCCCGAGGGAGAGGGCTGGGTCACTGCTGAGTACTCCATGCTGCCCCGGGCCAACCGGGAGCGCTCCCGCCGGGATATCTCCAAGCTGAAGCTGAACGGCCGTTCCGCTGAGATCCAGCGGCTCATTGGGCGCTCTCTGCGCTCTGTGGTGGACCGCAAGAAGCTGGGCCCCTGGAATATTACCATTGACTGCGACGTGCTCCAGGGAGACGGCGGTACCCGTACCGCCTCTATCACCGGCGGTTTTGTAGCCATGATGCTGGCCTTCCAGAAGATGATGGAGAAGGGCCAGCTCAGCGAGTACCCCATCAGCGGCTATGTGGCTGCTGTGTCTGCCGGCGTGGTAAATGATGTGCCCATGCTGGATCTGTGCTATGAGGAGGACTCCAGCGCCATGGTGGACCTCAACTGCGTCATGGACGACCAGGGCCGCCTCATTGAGATCCAGGGCACCGGCGAGGGCCGCCCCTTCACCCTGGAAGAGCAGCAGAAGCTGGTGGAGCTGTGTGCCAAGGGCATTCAGGAGCTCCAGGCCGCCCAGAAGAAAGCGCTGGGCTAAACACGGAGGGGAGAAGGATGGCACATTTGTTTGAGACCATCATGCTGGTCTGCTTTGGCGTATCCTGGCCCTTCAACATTTATAAATCCCTGCGTTCCCGCACCGCCAAGGGAAAGAGTCTGCAGTTTGAGATCCTGGTGGTGATCGGCTATCTGTTTGGCCTGGCGGGAAAGTTTATTGCCAACGACGTGACTTATGTGGTGGCGGTGTATATCCTGGACCTGGTCATGGTGAGTACCGATATCGTGCTTACCTGCCGGAACATGAAGCTGGACCGCCTGGCAGAGAAAGAAAGGACGCTGGTATTATGAAACTGGTACTTGCCAGTAGAAATCAGAAAAAGCTCAAAGAGATGAACGAGATTCTCTCCCAGCTGGGGATTGAAGTCTGCTCTGAGGCGGACGCTGGGGTGGACGTCGAGGTGGAGGAGACCGGAACCACCTTTGAAGAAAACTCCATGCTCAAGGCAAAGGCAGTAATGGAGGCCTCTGGTATGCCCGCCATTGCCGACGATTCAGGGCTGTGTGTGGACGCGCTGAACGGCGCGCCGGGCGTGTACTCCGCCCGCTACGGCGGAGAGGGTCTGGACGATACCGGGCGTTACCGCCTGCTGCTGGAGAATATGCGGGGACAGACGCCCAGAACTGCCAAGTTCGTCTCGGTTATCACCTGCTGCTTTCCCAATGGGGATGTGCTGACCGCCCGGGGCGAGTGTCCCGGAACCATTGCCTTTGCGCCTATGGGAGAGGGCGGCTTTGGCTATGACCCGGTGTTCTTTGTGCCTGGTCTGAAGAAGACCTTTGCCCAGCTTACCCCTGAGGAGAAGAACGCAATCTCCCACCGGGGCAAAGCCCTGGAGGACTTCCAGAAAAAGCTGGAAGAATATTTGAAAAAAAAGTAACTTTAGAGAGGAATCAAACGTCTATGGAATTGTCAAGCAAACAGCGCGCCCAGCTGCGTGGACTGGCCAACAGCATCGATACCATCCTCATTGTGGGGAAAGACGGAATCGGGGATAATCTGGTCAAGCAGGCAAACGACGCCCTGGAGGCCCGGGAGATCATTAAGGGCCGGGTGCTGGAAAACTCCCTCATGTCTGCCCGGGAGGCGGCGGAGGCTCTGGCTCCCCTGACCCGGAGCGAAGTGGTCCAGGTAATCGGAACAAAATTTGTGCTGTATCGTCCAAGTCATCGCAAGGACAAAAAGGATAAGATCGTCCTGGTGGAGGACAAGAAAAAGCGCGGCGTATAACAGAATAGAGGTTCATCCCTGAAAATGGTGGAGAAAGGTGGCGTCTCACAGTGAAGATCGGTATTTACGGAGGAACCTTTAATCCCCCACATCTGGGGCATCTGGCGGCGGCCCGCACGGCAATGGACGCACTGAAGCTGGACAAGCTGCTTTTGATGCCGGCGGCGATTCCCCCACATAAGGTATTGCCTGCCGACAGTCCCAGCAAGGAACATCGTCTGGCTATGGTGGAGATCATGGCAGATTCCATGAACCTGCCCGGCCGGGTGGAAGTCTCATCCCTGGAGATGGACCGGGAGGGGAAAAGCTACACCTCTGATACTCTGGAGGCCATCCACAAGCAGTATCCCGATGCGGAGCTGTGGCTGCTTATGGGGACCGATATGTTTCTGACCCTCCATCACTGGCATGACCCGGGCACGATCACCCGTTTGGCGGGGATCTGCGCCTTTGGCCGTACCGAGCAGGATGGCGAGGCCGTGTTTGCACCTCAGCGGGAGTACCTGTCCAAGCATTTGGGGGCCAAGGTGGTCACCATTACGCTGCCGGGACTGGTGGATATCTCGTCCACCCAGCTGCGGGAACTGCTCAGCCGGGAGAAGGGAAGCGAATACCTCCTGCCTGCCGTATATGGGTATATTCTGATGCATCGGCTCTATGACACCTCTGTGGTACTCAAGGAGCTCACGCTGCCTCAGCTGCGTGCCTGTTCCTACTCCATGATCCGCGCCAAGCGGGTGCCCCATGTGATGGGGGTGGAGGAGGAGGCTGTGCGCCTGGCCAAATTCTGGGGAGCTGACCCGGAGCTGGCCCGCCATGCGGCGATCCTCCACGACTGCACCAAGTATCTGGAACTGGAACCTCAGTTGGAGCTGTGTCGCAAGTACGGCGTAGAGCTGGACAGCCTGGAGCAGAAGGCGGTCAAGCTCCTCCACTCCAAAACAGGGGCATGTATTGCCAAGTATGTTTTTGGAGAACCTGAGGAGGTGTACCAGGCCATCTTTTGGCACACCACCGGAAAGGCGGACATGTCTTTGCTGGACAAGATCCTGTATATGGCCGATTACATAGAGCCAAACCGGGATTTTGAAGGAGTGGAGCGGCTGCGGAAGCTGGCCTATACCGATTTGGACCAGGCTATGCTGCTGGGGGTGGAATCCACCATCGAGGAAATGCAGCAGCGGGGCGTTCCTATCCATACCAACACCCAACAGGCGCGGGACTGGCTGCGTCGGCAGGGAGTAACACTAGGAGATTAAAAACGTATGAGCGGAAAGAGAGAAAGTACAGCAAGAAGAAGACGTTCCTCCAGAAGGGACGGTTGGTGGGCGCGGCATAAGGCCTGGGTGGCTGGGCTGAACCGCGGACAGAAGATCCGGTACCGACTGCTTCAGGTACTGGCGGTGGTTGCGATCGTTGTCATAGCAGTGGCTGTGGGCCTCAAGTCCTGGATGAAGCTGCCGGATATCCCGGTGATGCCGGATGGCGGAAATGGGGACAGCTCTGCCTATGACGGAGCGGAGCTGCCCGATGTGGCCAAGAGCGGCCGAAAGGAAGGGGTATACACCTTCCTGCTGGTGGGTCAGGATACCGCCGGCGGCGGCAATACCGACACCATGATGCTCATTACCTTTGATACGGTGAATAAGACCATCAACGGCATGAGCCTGCCCCGCGATACCATGATCAATGTGGATCGAAAGGGCAGCGGACACCGGCTCAATGCGGTGTATAACTATAATAAGGGCTCTGATCCCGATACCCAGGTGGAAAAAGGTATCACTGCCCTGAAAAAAGAGGTAGGAAAGCTTACCGGTATCACCCCGGACTTCTATGTGATGGTCCAGTGGGAGGCTGTGGGCCAGATGGTGGACGCCTTGGGCGGCGTGTACTTTGATGTACCCTTTGACATGGATTATGACGATCCTACCCCCGGCCAGGACCTGCACATCCACCTGAAGGAAGGCTATCAGAAGCTGGATGGCGATCAGGCCATGGGCCTGATCCGCTGGCGTCACAATAACGACTACTCTGTGCAGTATCCCAACGGGGATCTGGGCCGTATCGAGACCCAGCAGGCCTTCCTGGAGGCTGTGGCGGCAGAGTGTCTCAAGCCTGCTACCCTGCTGAAGGCCCCTGCCTTGGCTGAGGTCTTTATGGAGAACGTCACCACCGACCTCTCCCTGGGTAATATTCTGGCCTTTGCACAGCTGGCGAGTGGTATGGATGCGGAACAGGATGTAAACTTTGTCAGCATGCCTTGGGTGAGCGCCGACTACCCCGGCGTATCGATGATTCTGCCTGATGTGGACGAGCTGCTTGAGATTCTCAATAATGGCTTCAATCCCTATCTCAGCGACATCCAGTCCAGCGATCTGCAGGTACTGGTTCGTAACAGCGATGGCAGTTACAGTGTGACCAGCGGAACACTGCTGGATACCAGTCTGAATTCCTCCAGAGGGGGATCTTCTTCCGGCAGCTCCGGAAATTCTGGTTCTTCCGGAAACTCCGGTTCCTCCGGAAACAGCGGATCTTCCGGTGGTTCCAACAGTGGTGAAAATAGCTCCCAGGGTGGTTCCGGCAGCGGTGGAGAAAGCTCTCAGGGCGGTTCCAGCAGCGGCGGAGACAGCTCCCAGGGTAGCTCCGGCAGTGGTGGAGATAGCTCCCAGGGTGGATCCGGCAGCGGCGGAGATGCCTCCCAGGGTGGATCCGGCAGCGGCGGAGATGCCTCTCAGGGTGGTTCCGGCAATGGTGGGGACAGCTCCCAGGGCGGCTCCAGCAGCGGCGGAGACAGCTCTCAGGGCGGTTCCGGCAATGGCGGGGACAGTTCCCAGGGCGGCGGGGAAAATAGTACTCCGGACCCTGTTCAGCCTGAAGTACCCCAGACCGATCCCGCCGGTGGAGATCTGGCGGCGTAATAAATATCAAGAAAAGGAGAATTGCCTGTGACTTCTTATGAGAGCGCCATTTTATTGGCCAAAACTTTGGACAGCAAGAAGGGTGAAGAGATTAAGGTCCTGAAAACGGAGGGCCTGACTACTCTGGCGGATTACTTTGTGATCTGCACTGCTACCTCGAATACTCAGGTAAAGGCCATGTCGGACGCCTGTGAAGAGGCCATGGAGGCCCACGGCGAGCGTGCCCATCACATTGAGGGACACCGGGGCGGCACCTGGCTGCTGATGGATTTTTCTGCGGTAGTGGTCCATGTCTTTACCGATGAGGCCCGCAAGTTCTATGATCTGGAGCGTCTGTGGGGCGATGCGGAAGAGATCGATCTGGAGCAGGCTCTGAAGCAGGAGTAAGGCTAAGAAAAAATAAAAACAACGCACAGGCTTCCGTAAGGATGTCCTGTGCGTTGTTTTTTGAAAAGAAAATAGAAGATAAAACAAAACGAAGGACATTAACATGTCCTTCGTTTTGGTACGGCTGAAGGGATTCGAACCCCCGACCTTTTGGTTCGTAGTTCAAAAACGGGCGTTTTCTATCGTTCTATAAAATACTGAAAAGTATTGGGGCACAAGGGTTCTGGTGGTTTTCCCGTTTTGTATTGTTTTGTAAAATAGTTGAACTTTTTATAGTGGAGTTGAATTTTTGTTGAACTCAAAATAAAGAGCGGGGGCCTGTTACGGTCCCCAGCTCCTTCACACTATCAGGTGCAAAACGAATTGATAGACGATCCCCAGCTTGAAGAGGTCAGCCCGGCCGGCGCTCGGGCAATGGAGTCAATCATGGTCTCGCGTGTCATGCGGTGGTCTCCTTCCTCACACACCTTGCGCCCTTCGCTCTGCCATACTCAAAGGCAAGGGCCAGGGCCTCCAGCCTGCCCATTCCCTTTAGGGCCTCCAGCTCTCCCATGCTCAGGTGGTAGGTGCTTGGGAACTTCTCCCCGGTGCGCTCGATGTACCGGCGCATTTTATCGGCTTCTGTCATGCTCTGCACCCCCTTCCCGCTCCAGGATGGAAATGAGGGCGCGGAGTGTGCGCCGGGGGTGCTTCTCCTGGTTCAGCAGGGCGGTGAGCCTTGCAAAGTTGGGGTATCTCTCTGCCGTGGTCATACCTGCACCTCCTCATTTCAGAATAACCCGCACCATGCGGAGAACAAGGGAGAGCTGCCGCATGTTGCACTCGCCCAGCAGGCGGATGATCTCCGCCGTAGTTTCCTTTGTGGTCATGCCATCGCCTCCTTCCCCATGTTCCGCTCCACGGCACGACGCCACTTGTCCAAACGCTCCACCGCCACCGGGGAACCGTTGGCAACCATCCCGTAAAGGTGAATACGGTGCATATCGTCATCGGTGAGCCGGTCGTGGCCGTGGCAGTCCGTCCAGAGGTAGGCGTACATGATAGGCCGCCACACATAGGCAAGTGCGTCATCGGACAGCGCCGAAAGGATCTTCACCAGGGTGGAGCGGGCGGCGGTGGTTTCCTCCTTCTCTGCGGTTGCCAGCCCGGCCTCCAGGCAGGTGGAAACAAGCTGGCTGTCCGTCATTCCGGCGGCCCCGGGGATGGTCTTGACCCGCTCCAGCAGGTCGGTGGAAATGGTGATGGTCTTTTTCATACTCAATTAGTCCTCCTTTTTATTTATTCCAGTGCTTAATGATCCAGACAATGACTACCGCCCAAAAAACTACCTCGCATACAGTTAATACAGTTTCCATAATTGACAACGGCACGGAAAGAGGTTATCCTCTAAGGGAAGGGGCCGAAGCCCCTTGCCCTACCCGGTCAGGCGGTCGATCAAATCGACTACCGACTTGACCAGGTTCAGGATTGCGGTGATAAGGACGATGGCTTGCAGGGCTTTGTCCTTATTGCCGTTTTTCTTTTTCCGGGCCATTTGCTCACCTCCTTGTTGTCCAGTTTATAAAGATCCCATCTGTTGACGATGGATGCCCGGGGTGTTGCCCCCTTGCATGGTCTTATTGTACAGCGTATTGCGCAAGTATGCAAGACGGCATATTGCACAAGTATGCAATTCGGTTTTGGTTTAATTCGCATAATTGCGCAAGTATGCTTTGGGTGGTATAATATTAAAATCGGAGGTGATTTTATTGGGTGGAAAAACGTCCGCAAGGTCTAAAAACACGTGGATAGCTAATGCCTACGACCGCATTAACCTGACTGTCCCCAAAGGTCAAAAGGAAGTCATCAAAGCCCATGCAGAAGCCCAGGGCGAAAGCGTCAACGGCTTTATCAACCGGGCCATAGATGAAGCAATGGGGCGTGTCATTCCTGACAGCGCCCAGGAGCGTCCCCAGGCCGGGGGGCTCCAGTTACCCACGGAAGCACTGAAAACCGCCCAGGAGGCCGCAGAGGCCACCGGGGAGGCCGTTTCCCAGTTCGTGGAGCGGGCTGTGGTCGATCAAGCGGAGCGGGACAAGCGGTCTTGGCGTATGGGTATCAACCCGGCCACCGGGAAAAAGGCCGGGGAGTGATCCGCCGATGGGGCCAAAATTGGACTCATTTTCTACGCGGTTTTTGTTCCAGGAGTGTTCCATATATGTTCCCGCTCCTGTCCTTTCTGGCGCGCAGAAAAACCCCTCACTCTTGCGAGTGGGGGGTTTTTGTTTAAAACAGGGCTGCCGACGTGTTGACCGTAGAACCTGCCGCCACCTCCTGAATCAAAATATTGTTAATAGCCTCTTCCAGGTGTTTCAGGTCAGCATAAGTGTTCCCTGTGTTCTGCCCGGTGATGTTGATGACCGGGCTCTGGGACGTGAGGTTGATCTGGTTGACGTACTTCCGTTCCGCCACATCGACCAGAGACTTCAAATCCTCTTCCGACATGTTCACGGACTTCTCAATGCTGCCGGCGCTGCCCGCAATGTCCGACAGTTTGCCGTTTATATCGTCCATAGCACCGCCGGGGGAATAGGGGGTAGCTCCCTGGGAGAACTGGGACAGGTCAAAGGAGCCACTAATTCCACCCACAAGTTTCTGTATTGCGCTGGAAAAATCAAAGTTATCCAGCATAGAACCAATGTTTCTACCTGCATTGTGTCCAAACTGGAGCGCGTCGGAATAGTCCACATAGTTCCAGGCTTTGACATATTCCGTATACGATCCCGCAGCAATAGCCGCCTCTCGGTTTGCGCTCAAGGTATTATACAGGCTATCAATGGCGCCGGTGAGATTGACCTCCACGCCGGGGATAGAGTTTACAAGGCTCTGTATTCCGCTGGCGACGCTTCGGAGATGACCCAGGACGCCCATTGCCATGTCATAGAACAGGACTTTTACGGCGGTAACCGGGTCGTTGAACACGTTGCCCACAAAGTTGGCAAAGGCCGCAAAAGCCCGCTGCCCGGGCACAATGAGGTTATTCATGATAGTCGCATATATCAGCATAACGGTACCGCCTATTACGCTGCCGATCATTTCCCAGGTTGCTCCCGCCTGCCGGGCCATAAAGATTATCAGGGCAACACCGCCCGCAACAGCCAATATAGGGGCGTTTGCTGCCGCCCATGCAAAAGCGGTCTGCGCTGCCGACGCAAGCATGATCCCACCAGCAACCAGCGCCCCAGCGGCCACACCGGCCAGCGCAGCCTCCACAAGCTCGGAGTTGTCCACAACGAATTGGGCGGCTGTGTCTATGTTGTTTGCCAAATAGTTTATACCGTTCAAGACTGGCTGCATTGCCATCGTGGCGGTGTTTTTAAACGATGTCCACACCTGGCTCCAGGTCATGGGCATTTGATCAAATTTCCTGTTGGTTTCCTCTGCCGCGTTGAACATGGCGTTTTTCACAACTTCGGCGGAGATTGCCCCCTCAGAGGCCAGCTCCCGCATGGTTCCAATGTTTACCCCCATGTAGTCAGCAATAGTCTGAGCAATAGTGGGTGTCTGCTCCAAAACGGAATTCAGCTCTTCACCGCGCAGAACGCCGGAGGACATAGCCTGGGTGAGCTGCAGCATGGCCGCGTCAGCGGCCTGTGTAGAAGCGCCAGAAAGGGTGATCTGCTTGTTCAGTTGCTCCGCAAAAGCCACAACCTCAGCGGAGCTGTTGAATGCGTCACCAGCCAGTGTGCCCAGCTTGGAGACCATGTCGGCGGTGGCCTGATAGGCTCCACGGGAGCGCTGGGCGCTCTCATAAATCATCTGGTTAAGCTCTGCCGTATCCTGGAGGCCGTCGTTCATCATGTCCAGCCGGGCGGTGGTCTGGGTCATGGTGTCGGACAGGTTAAAAAGGCCGGTGACAGTTTTAATTCCAACAAATGCACCAACCAGCCGCTTGGCTGTGGCTGCCATCTCAGACAACGGGGATTTCGATTGCTTTGCGTTGTCGCCTACCCTCTGAACCTGTCCGGCCAGTTGTTCACACGCAGTGGACGCCGGTCTTGCCATATTGGCTACCGCCTCATAAGAGCTGGTCATCTGCTGCGCCACTCGGTTGGCCGTTGTCATCTCTGCAATAATCTTTTCAAGGGTCGGTGTTGCCCGATCCTCCATAATGAACACTTCTTTGATGGTGCCCACGTTTTTTCACCTCGCTTTGATAATTACTTGTCTGTAAGCGGAATTTTCCCCGGGAATAGACGGGGGAACGGGGGCTTTTTCATCGTCCACCAGGTCAATTTTTTCCGCTTGGTACAGCTCCAAAAAGGCAACAGACGCCTTGTGAGACCATCCGCGCCACACGATGATGTCGGAAAGCCGCATAATCGTGTCGCCCTGGAACCTGTACCGCTTTTTATGAAAAAAAGCCTCAATTTCCGGGAAGGTCACGGAGCCCCGGGAACGGATGAACTCCAGCAGGGCCGTTTTCTTCACACGCAAAAATATCACCCCCTTTCTGGTTTTCCGTATGTTTTCGTAGGTTCATACGGGGTCATGTACTGCCGGAGCCCCCGGGACACGGCGGGCCGTCTGAGGGCCCGTAAGGCCGCCTGGTGGGTCTTGTTCTCCACTTGCTGACAGTGCCAGTATTTCAGGACTATCACCCGGCGCTGATCCGCTGGTAAGGTGTCCAGCGCTTGCCGGATGGCCTCATTCCTCTGGGCTGCCGCGTCCCGCTCCACCACGTTCTCAATCTCCGCCTCTGCCCTCTGATCTGGTAGAACGTCGGCCAGGTAAAGCTGGTCTCCCTCGCTGTCTGTCAAGGGAGCGTCAAGGGATGTGGAGTCCTGGAGCGGGTCCAGGCGATCCCGCTGTGTTCGCTGCCCGGTGGCCAATGTAAACGCCTGTTTGAGACGCAAGGCGTACATGGATAGGAACGGACCAGCGTCCGGCCTCCAGCGCTCTAGCGCGTCCAGGAGGGCAACGAAACCCTCTTGCACTAGGTCTTCTGCAGTCGCGCCGCCGCGCCCTGCTGCTGCCCACCGGCGAGCCTGCTGATAGGCAAAGCGCCGCACTTGATCCCAGAGGGGAATCAGCTGATCCCGCTCCCCAGCTTGGAGCTTCGCCACAAGTTCTTCGTTGGTCATTGTCTCCTAGCTCCCTTCGTGGTAAAATGTTTGCACTAAGTTCACCAACAAAGGGAAAGCCCCAGGACTGCGCTTCCGCCCGTAGTCCAGGGGCTTTTTTTATGTGAAAAAACCTCAGGTTTTCTCACGTTTTAAAAATGTGAGGTTTTGACAGGTTCTTAATACGGGAAAAATATAGGTTTTCTTAGGTTTCCGCCTTTGAACAATGTAAATTTTGTGGAGCTCTAAAAGGGCAATCCGGCCTTCCATGATAGCCACTGCCGTGCTCCTAACATGATCTCCACAGGGGTCAAAGGCTTTCGTCCTCTGTGTGGGAATAGTTTGGTTTCTGCGTATAGCTCCCCCACCGCTCCCACCGTTCTGCGTTTCGGCAAGCTGCCCTCCAGTCCTTCATCGGAACCTTGCCAACCATCCAGCCCTTTGCAGCGTAGAAATCTATGAACTCCTGAGGCACTACCCGGCTCCCGCGCTCATGAACGTACGCAGTTACTTCTTCAAGAGTAGGGGGAGTAAAGCGTGGGCGGGACGGCTTGCCCGCGCTATCTCTTTCCTTACCTTGACTGTCCTTTCCTTGACTATCCTTACCTAACCTAACCTCAGGTTCCAATTGGGTCCCGTCTTGGTTCCATGCTGGCTCCACTTTGGTTCCGTCCTGAATTTGAACCAGTAAATCAGCATAAATACTTGGGTGGTAGCGATCATTTTTAATTAAGTTGTTTTTCTTCCAATCCGTGATAAAGGAAACAAGGTCCTCATTCAAGACGACGATAAAACCTTTTGAACACAGTATCCTTAAGTCATCCTCAGTTGCACCGGTTGTTCTCATTACTGTGAACGCCTCAACCACTCCGTCATCATCGGCCTGCATCCCCAGGTCATAATAAAGAAGCCTTGACGATGGCGGCATCCTGAGAAAGCGGGCAGAGTTGATAATGGATTTAGAAAACATCCTCCGTTCTGCCACTCATTCCGCCCCCCTTTCCACCGCCTGGGCTGTCTTTAAAATTTCATTTGCCCGGTGCTTCATCGACCGTACAAAGGCTGTGAGCTCCGCATCATCGGCAGGAAGATAGTATCCGGTTGCGTTGTCCGCTAAAATAGGGACACCAGAACGCCGTTCCCGCTCGATCATTAAGCGGACAGATCGCCCGTCTAGGTTGGTGACAGTCTTTAGGTGTCGGAGAGGGATGGCATTTTCTCTGCCTCTCAGTAAAAGGCTTGAAATCGTCCCGCTCCCGATGGTAAAATCATTTTGGGAATTGCCGCTTGCCCAGTGACTTTCCCACTCCGCCTGTCCTGCTGCGCTACCAGCGGGGCGGGCGTTTCTTTTTGTGTTCACTCTGCTTTCACCTCCATACTGTCGCGGTTGAGTTTTTCGACCAAAAGAGGATAGTTGACCTTGAATCGCGTCCCAGCGTAAATACCAGGGAGCTCATTTCGCTTTGCCATAAGGCGGAGATGGTGCTCCGATAGAATTCCGGTTGCGGCGGTTTCCCTGATGGTCATAAACTTGGGTGTGCTCTGTTCTACCATTTTATTTGTGCTCCTTTCATGCTTTGGGCTTGCATATCTTTGCTTCCTATGCTATTATCGTAGCAGAACAGATTCGTATTGTCAGTACATTATAAAATTTTTTTGAGGTGATTTAATTTGAAAAATAGTATTAAAAATACTATTGGGGAAAGGCTGAGGAACGCTAGAGAAGAGTCAAAAATTAGCAGAAAGCATCTTGCCAAAGATATGTGTGCCAGTCAAAAAGCGGCCGAAGAGGAAAGACTAACACTTGAGGAATTGGAAGCTCGACTTGCTGAGAGAATTAGGCAATGGGAAAGTGGTATAAATCAGATAGATATTAGATGGATCCCTGCCATTTGCGACGCACTCAGATGTGATGTCGGTTACTTGTTTGGAGATTACGAAGAACGGACCCGAACAAAATCTGATATCGTAAAGGAAACCGGGCTAAGTGAAAAGGCCGTACAAAATATCTTGTACATGAAGGAATGCGATTTTAATGCCCTGACCGCCCTCTCTACTTTTCTTGAAACCTACCTCCCTGGGGGGCAGTTTGGTCCAGTATGCAGTCCTGATCGTGATAGTGCAGCTGGAGCAGTTCTTGGCTATATCGGTATGCCAAAACCAAGCGGTTCTCTTGCGCTTTCTCCTGACGGAACATCGGTTGTTAGCACTGTAAATGAAAGGGGATTGCTGCCAGCAGAACTTTCCGCACTTCAAGTCACTCTTTCGGATGCTGCTAGGATGGTACTGCATGAAAAAATATTGAAACAACTTGATTTGCTAAGAGAGAAACACGGTGGACAGCACCAAAGAGAAACACGGAATCAGGATGTAGAAAACATTTCAGCACAAGATGCCTATGATGCCGCTTGGCAACACCTGAGAGGAGGAGACAATGGCTAGTCTTCAAGAGCGCCGGGACAAGTCTGGCAAGCTGATCTCCTACTCCATCCGTGTCCACCGTGGCCGGGGGATGGACGGGAAACAGCTCAAACCGTGGACGGCCACTTTTGAGGTATCGCCCACATGGACGGAAAAGAGCGCAAGAAAAAAGGCCGAGGCTTTCGCCGCGACCTTTGAAAAGGAGTGCAAAGAGGGCGTGACCTCTGACAGCCGCCAGAAGTTCGCCGCATATTGCGATTATGTAATTGAGTTGAAAGGACAGCGTGGGACAAAGCACTCCACCATCATGCTGTATAAGCATTTGACCGAAAGAATTTACCCTGCTATTGGCCACATTAAACTGCGGGAGTTGCGGGCCGACCATCTGAATGATCTGTATTCGGCCCTCTCAAAAGACGGGCTGAACAAGCGCAACGGCGGCAAGCTGTCCACGAAAACGATCCTGGAGCATCACCGTCTGATTTCCACGGTGTTGGAGCAGGCTGTGAAAGAGGGACTTGTCCCGTTCAATGTAGCCAGCCGCGCCACGCTCCCAAAGGCGGAGCACAAGGAAGTAAACTACTTCCAGCCGGAACAGGTGGCCGCGATCCGGGACGCACTGGAGCGGGAGCCAATGAAGTGGAAAACGCTGGTTCACCTGCTGCTCATTACCGGCGCACGGCGTGGGGAAGTGCTGGGGCTAAAGTGGGACAAGGTGGACTTTGAGGGGAACCGGATTTATATTTGCAACAGCATCCTTTATGCCCCGGATATCGGTATTTATGAGAGTACCCCGAAAACAGAACGCTCCCGGCGGTATGTAGCGTTGCCTCCTGAGACTATGCAGCTGCTCCGCCAGTACCGGGCCTGGCAGGCAGGGGAACGGCTGCGGCTGGGGGAGTATTACCAGAACCAGGATTTCTTGTTTACCCAGGACAACGGTAAGCCCATGCACCCGGACAGCGTAACGGAATGGCTTAAGCGGTTCAGCAAGCGGCACGATCTCCCGCACATTAACCCTCATGCGTTCCGGCACACAATGGCCTCCATGCTGTATTTTAACGGGGTGGACAGTGTGAGCATTTCCAAGCGGCTGGGACACGCTCAGGTCAGCACCACAGCCAATATCTACGCCCATGTGATGGAGGAGGCCGACCAGCGCAATGCAGATATCCTGTCAGATATCTTTTTGAAAAAAGCTTGAATTTGAAAGGCGAGTTGAATTAAAGTTGAATTTTTCAAGCCGCCTATTTTTGAAAAACTCAAAAAAGTTACAAAAAACCACCCGATTCTCGAAAGAATGGGTGGTTTTTTGGTACGGCTGAAGGGATTCGAACCCCCGACCTTTTGGTTCGTAGCCAAACACTCTATCCAACTGAGCTACAGCCGCATTTTGAAGTTTTTTGTTCGCTGTCCCTGACAGCTACGCTAGTATAGCACAAGAAAAAGAGTTTGGCAAGGGGGTTTTCGAAAAAATTTTAAAAAATTTTTGGGGCTAATAATCCACACAAAATCAGGCCTTGAAAGGGGTGTTTTGCAGTTTAGTGTAGAAAAGTCGGGAAAATGGGGGGAAACGATTGACCCGGGGAAAAGATACTGCTAAAATAGCTTGTGTTTTGAAACGGATTGAGAGGGCTGTTTCAAACACTGTTTAAGGAGGTTTTGTGTGTGCAAAAGCGAGAAAGTTTTTCCTCCCGCCTGGGCTTCCTGCTGATTTCGGCAGGCTGTGCCATTGGTCTGGGAAATGTGTGGCGCTTTCCCTATATCACCGGTAAGTACGGCGGCGCCGCCTTTGTGCTGGTGTACCTGCTGTTCCTGGTGATCATGGGCCTTCCTGTAATGGTCATGGAGTTTTCCGTGGGCCGGGCCAGCCAGAAGAGCATTGCTCTGTCTTTTAACGCTCTGGAGCCCAAGGGAACCAAGTGGCACATCTACAGCTGGTTCGGCATTGCCGGCAACTATCTGCTGATGATGTTCTACACCACCATCGCCGGTTGGCTGGTGCTCTACTTTGTAAAAATGCTCAAGGGCGACTTTGTGGGTCTGGATTCTGCCGGAGTGAGCAATGAGTTCAGCGCCTTGATGGGTCAGCCCGGCTTGATGGCTCTGTTTATGGTCATCGTCGTGGTGCTGTGTATGCTGATCTGTTCCCGCGGACTGCAGAACGGCGTGGAGAAGGTCACCAAAGTGATGATGCTTTGCCTGCTGGCCGTAATGGTGGTGCTGGTATTCCGCTCTGTTACCCTGGAGGGTGCCGGCGAGGGCCTGAAGTTCTATCTCATGCCCAACTTCCACAACCTGGCTTATGATGCCAACGGCAACTTCATCCTGGGCGAGGCGGTCTATGCCGCCATGGGGCAGGCCTTCTTTACTCTGTCCCTGGGCATTGGCGCTCTGGCCATCTTCGGCAGCTACATCGGCAAGGAATATACCCTGGGCGGCGAGGCCCTCCGGGTGGGCGTGCTGGATACCTTTGTGGCCTTTACCGCGGGCCTGATCATTTTCCCCGCCTGCTTTGCCTTTGATGTGGCGGCTGACTCCGGTCCTAACCTTATCTTTATTACCCTGCCCAACGTCTTTAATGAGATGCCCATGGGTCAGGTCTGGGGCGCTTTGTTCTTTGTATTCATGTCCTTTGCTGCTCTGTCCACCGTCATTGCAGTCTTTGAGAATATCCTCTCCTTCTGCATTGACAAGTGGGGCTGGAGCCGTAAGAAGGCGGTGCTGGTGAACACCGTGGCCATTATCATCCTGTCCCTGCCCTGCCTGCTGGGCTTCAATGTGCTCTCCGGCTTCCAGCCTTTCGGTGCGGGCAGCGGTGTGATGGACCTGGAGGACTTCATCGTCAGCAACAATCTGCTGCCCCTGGGTTCTCTGGTGTACCTGCTGTTCTGCGTTACCAAGTGCGGCTGGGGCTGGGATAACTTCCTGGCTGAGGCCAACACCGGCTCTGGTCTGAAGTTCCCCAAGGCGGTCCGTTTCTACGTGACCTATATCCTGCCCATCATTGTGCTGGTCATCTTTGTCTTTGGCTACAACGATAAGTTCAAGCTGTGGGACAAGCTGGTGGCTCTGCTGGGTATGTAACAATCCATGCTCCGGCGTCCAATCTCATTTGGGCGCCGGATTCTTTTTGCGCTGGACAGATTCTTGTGGTACAATTTCTTTCAGACAGGTTTCAGCTTCCTGGGGTAAGATGAGAAAAATGGACAGGAGGGACCCAGTATGCGGATCTTAATTGTGGAAGACGAGACGCGGTTGGCTGAGACACTGCGGCAGCTCATGGAGGACCAGCGCTATCAGGCAGACATGGTAGGCGACGGAGCGGATGGCGTTGATTATGGCCTGACCGGCCAGTATGATCTGATCATTCTGGATGTGATGCTGCCCAAGGTAGACGGATTTGAGGTGGCCCGCCGGCTGCGCTCTGCTCATATTTCCACCCCCATCCTTATGCTTACAGCCCGGGACGATATCAGCGACAAGATCGGCGGCCTGGACTGCGGTGCAGACGACTATATGACCAAGCCCTTTGACAGCGGGGAACTGATGGCACGCGTACGGGCTTTGACCCGGCGGCAGGGAGAAGTGCTGGGGGATGTACTGAAGGTAGGCGACTTGAGCCTGGAGTGCTCCAGCCGCCTGCTGCGAGTGGGAGAGCGCTCGGTCCGCCTGGGTTTTAAAGAGTTTGAAGTGATGCGTCTGCTCATGGTAAACAGCCGGGCTGTGGTGAGCAAAGAGACTTTAATCGCCAAGATCTGGGGGCTGGATTCCGAGGCGGAAGATAATAATGTAGAGGTCTACATCTCCTTTTTGCGCAAGAAGCTGGCCTATCTGGGCAGTAGAATAGCGATCTCCACGGTGCGGAAGGTAGGTTATTATCTGGAGCATCCGGGGGAATAAGGAGGTTATAGGATGCTTCGCAGACTGCGGATAAAATTTATCCTGATCAACATGCTGCTGGTGACGCTGGTGCTGCTGGCGGTGTTTGGCACGCTGGTATACTCCACAGCCAGTCAGCTGGAGCGGGAGAGCGTGACCGTAATGACGCTGATGCTGCGCCGGGATGGGATTCCACCTCAGTTTGAAATCAAAATGCCGCTGCCGGGATCGGAGCGGGAATGGCAGTCTGTGATCCCCGTTTTTTGTGTGTCAGTAGACACTCAGGGACAGATCACTCTGGAGAGCGGTGAGAACGTAAAGGTCTCTGAAGATGTGGTAGAGCAGGCGGTAGAACAGGTGCTGGCCTCTGGGGCTCAGCGGGGAAAACTCTCCGATCTGGGCCTGCGCTTTCTGGTTGAAACCAATAAGGATGGCGAAACTCAGATCGCCTTTTCCGATTTAAGTTGGGAACGAGCCTCTCTATGGCGTCTGGTACTCAATTCCCTGCTCATCGGCGCGGGTGCGCTGGTGGTGTTTTTTATCATCAGTCTGTTCCTCTCCCGGCTGGCTCTCAAGCCTGTGGAAGAGGCCTGGACGCAGCAGAGGCAGTTTGTAGCTGACGCCTCCCACGAGTTAAAAACACCGCTGACCGTGATTTTGGCCAACGCCGGGATCGTGGAGGGGCATCCGGATGAGACCGTAGCATCCCAACATAAATGGATCAGCTACATTCAGGAAGAGGCCCAGCGGATGAAGGGGCTGGTGGAGGACATGCTGTTTCTGGCCAAGCATGACGACGCCAGACAGTCTGCCAAAGCGCAGGTATGCAACCTCAGCGACTTGGTCACCGGCTGCGTGCTGCGGTTTGAATCGGTGGCCTTTGAGAGTGGGGTAGAGCTGGACAGTGAGATCCAGCCTAAACTGTCCATTCACGGCGATCTGGACTGCCTGGAGCGGCTGGTTATGATTTTGCTGGACAACGCAGTCAAGTATGCCGGCGAGGCCGGCCAGGTGAGGCTGGAGCTGCAGCGCCGCCAGGAACGGGCGGTGCTGACGGTGACCAATACCGGAAAGCCGATTCCGCCGGAGCACTTGGAGCATTTGTTTCAGCGGTTTTACCGGGTTGACGGCTCCCGCAGCCGGAAGGAGGGCGGGTATGGCCTGGGATTGGCTATTGCCCAGACCATCGTTCAGTTCCACCGGGGACAGATCGAAGTGAAAAGTGATGCTCAAAATGGAACCTGCTTTACGGTGACCCTTCCCCGGGTCTGGCAGCAGGAGGAGAAATAACACACAGGCCGTCCATATTTCTATGGACGGCCTGTGTGCTGTTTTGGGAAAAGAAATGGTCAGCCTTGATAACTGGTGTGGAGCAGTTCGTGGCGCTGCTCGGGAGTGTAATTGTTGAGGAAGTCCAAAACCACGGGGTTCTTCTCCGCGCGCTTGAAGGGAGCGGCCCGGTCGGCAGCATACAGGCCAGCGGCCCGGTCCTGCTTTTGCTGCTTGAGGCCGTAGGGCTGTCCGGCGCCGCCTACGCAGCCGCTGGGGCAGGTCATGACCTCTACCAGGTCGTAATAGGCGGTGCCCGCATCGATCTCCTTGAGCAGCTTCTGAGCGTTGATGAGGCCGTGAACCACAGCCAGCTTGATTTCCCGCTCACCCACCTGTACGGTGGCCTCACGGATAGCCTCATTGCCCCGCAGGGGGGAATACTGCAATTCACGCAGGGTGTTTTTGCTCTTGTCAGGCAGGCAGTAACGCACCACAGACTCAGCCACGCCGCCGGAGGAGCCGTAGATCACGGCTGCGCCCGAACCGAGACCGAAGGGCAGATCAGGGGACTCCAGCTCCATCTGGGGCAGCTGGATGCCCGACTCCTTGATCATGTTGATGATCTCCTGGGTGGTGAGCACCACATCCACATCGGGCTTGCCGTTGTGGTAGAACTGGGGCCGGGCGGCCTCCATCTTCTTGGCGGTGCAGGGCATGATCGCGATGTGGAAGGTGGAACGACCGTCTTCCGCATCCTTCTTCTGATAGTGTTCCCGGATGATGGCAGCAAACATCTCCATGGGAGATTTACAGGTGGAGATGTTCTTCAGATATTTGGGATTCTCATTTTCCAGATACTTGACCCAAGCGGGGCAGCAGGAGGTGAACATGGGGAAGGGACCGCCCTTTTCCAGACGGGCCAGGAACTCCTGCGACTCCTCAATGGTGGTGAAGTCGGCGCCGAAGGTGGTGTCATATACTTCATCCACGCCCATGAATTTCAGCGCAGTGACCAGCTGGTCCAGCACGTTCTGGCCCGCGGGCAGGCCGAAGGCCTCGCCTACCGCCACGCGGACGGCGGGAGCGATCTGGACCACCACCCGCTTCTGGGGGTCGTGGATGGCGCGCCAGGCCTTGCCGATCTGGTTGTAGATGGTGATGGCGCCGGTGGGACACACAGCGGCACACTGGCCGCAGCTGATGCAGTGGGTTTCCGAGAGGTTGCGGCCAAAGGCGGGGGAGACCCGCATATTGTAGCCACGGCGGGCAAAGTCGATGATGCCCATGCCGATGGTCTCCTCACACATGCGTACGCAGTCGCCGCACAGAATGCACTTGCTGGGGTCACGGACTACAGCGGGACTGCTGTCGTCCAGAGTAGACTCCTCCCGGCTGTCCCCGAAGCGCACTCGGCGCACGCCAAAGCGCATGGCCAGCTCCTGCAGGCGGCAGTCGCCGCTCTTTTCACAGGTGGTGCAGCTGCAGTTGTGGGAGGCGAGGAGCAGTTCCAAAATCATCCGCCGGTGCTTGAGCAGACGGGCGGTGTTGGTGCGGATGGACAGGCCATCCCGAGGCTTCATGGAGCAGGAGGTCTCGATCTTGCCCCGTTCGTCCTCTACCACGCACATACGGCAGGCGCCGTAGACAGACAGGTCGGAGTAGTAGCAGAAGGTGGGCATCTCGATGCCTGCCTTGCGGATGACGGAGAGCACGTTGGGTTCCCCGTCGAAGGGGACCCGCTGGCCGTCGATATACATGATTCCCTTTGCCATAGTGCTCACTCCTCTCGAATGGCGCCGAAGGGACAGCAGCCCCAGCACGCGCCGCATTTGATACATTTTTCTGTGTCGATGACATGGGGCATCCGGATCTGGCCGGAGATGGCCTCCATGGGACACTGCTTCATGCACTTGCCGCAGCCCTTACACAGCTCGGGATCGATCTGCAGCTCCTTCTTACGGCCGTTGCAGTGGGGACAGTGCTTATCCACTACGTGGGCCAGGTATTCATCCCGGAAGTACTTCAGCGTGCTCTGTACCGGCTTACAGGCGCTCTGGCCCAGGCCGCACAGAGAGGTCTCGGTAATGGTGTTGGCCAAAGTCTCCAGCAGGTCCAGGTCTTCCAGAGAGCCCTCATTGTTGACAATGCGGGTGAGGATCTCCAGCATGCGGCGGGTACCCTCACGGCAGGGAACGCACTTGCCGCAGGATTCATTCTGGGTGAAGTTCATGAAGAAACGGGCCACCTCTACCATACAGGTGTCCTCGTCCATAACCACCAGACCGCCGGAGCCGATCATGGCGCCCACTTTCTTCAGGGAGTCGAAGTCCATGGGCATATCCAGGTGCTCCTCGGTGAGACAGCCGCCGGAGGGGCCGCCGATCTGGACGGCTTTGAACTTCTTGCCGTCCTTGATGCCGCCGCCGATGTCAAAGATGACCTCCCGCAGGGTGGTGCCCATGGGGACCTCGATGAGGCCGGTGTTCACCACGTTGCCGGTGAGGGCGAAGGCCTTGGTGCCCGGGCTCTTCTCGGTGCCGATGGAGCGGTACCACTCGGAGCCGTTGCGGATGATGAGAGGAACGGTGGAGAAGGTCTCCACGTTGTTGAGAACCGTAGGCTGAGCCCACAGGCCATGCTCCACGGTACGGGGAGGCTTTACACGGGGCATACCGCGGTTGCCCTCGATGGAGGCGGTGAGGGCGCTGCCTTCGCCGCAGACGAAGGCGCCTGCACCCCGGTTTACATGAAGATGGAAGGAGAAGTCAGTGCCCAGAATATGGTCGCCCAGCAGGCCCAGCTCCTCCGCCCGGGCGATGGCGTTGCGCAGACGGGACACGGCCAAGGGATACTCGGCGCGGACGTAGATGTAGCCCTCGTCACTGCCCGCCGCCACACCGGCGATGAGCATGCCCTCGATGATGGAGTGGGGATTGCCCTCCATGATGGAGCGGTCCATAAAGGCGCCAGGGTCACCCTCGTCGCCGTTGCACACCACATACTTCTTGCCCTTGGGCTGCTGACGCACGCTCTCCCACTTGCGTCCGGCGGGGAAGCCGCCGCCGCCTCGGCCACGCAGACCGGAATCCAGAATTTCCTTGCAGATGGCCTCGTCGGTCATCTCAAACAGAGCCTTTTCAAAGGCAGAGTAGCCATCCTTGGCCAGATATTCGTCAATATCCTCCGCGTCGGTGGTGCCGCAGTTTTCCAGCACGATGCGGTGCTGCTTATGATAGAAGGGGATGTCCTCATGCTTCTCATAGGTTACTCCATCCAGCTGGTAGAGCAGCCGGGGAATCACCTTGCCCCGCAGCAGAGTCTGCTCGATGATGTCGTCGCAGTCCTCCACCTGTACGTGGGTGTAGAGAATGCCGTCGGGTTCGATCTGGAGCAGGGGACCCATCTCGCAGAAGCCGTGGCAGCCGCTGCGCTTGAGGTTGATGTCGTCGGACTTGGTCTCGGGGGTCTCGTCCTCCCGGAGAAGGCCCACATGGACGTTCAGTCCCCGGCGCTGGCACTCCTCTTTCAGTTTGTCGTAGATATTCAGAGAGCCGCCGGCGATACAGCCGGTACCGGCGCAGATGAGAACCTGGCGGCGCTGTGCTTCCAGTGCCCGCTTGGCCTTCATCTGTCGGACCTTCAACTGGTCACGGGTCAATTTAGCTGCGTTCATGGGCGGCCTCCTCCTTTCGCAGGGACTCCAACAGGTCAATGGCCAGTTCGGGGCTCATTTTGGAGTGGACCTGATCGTTGACGGTGACTACGGGAGCCAGTCCGCAGGCGCCCAAGCAGGCCACCGTCTCCAGGGTAAACAGTCCGTCGGCAGAGGTCTTCTGCTTATCCTCCAGCTCCAGATACTCCCGGATGGCGTTATAGATGGGCTGAGATTTCCGCACGTGACAGGCGGTGCCGTCACATACCTTGATAATGTACTTTCCCTTGGCTTCCAGGGAGAAGTTTTCGTAGAATGTGGCCACGCTGTACACCTTTGCCACGCCGATGTTCAGCTTCTGTGCGATCAGTTCCAGGACCTGGGGGCTAAGATATTTAAACTCGGCCTGTACGTCCTGCATGATGGCGATCAACTGGTGGCGCTGGCAGCCGTAGGAGTTGATGATCTCCTCCACGCGGGCCAATGAGATACCGTTGGACATTGTTTACACCTCTTCTTTCCGTTAAGCGCTGAGAAGCGCAGTTTCCCCACATATTATACATAATAAAGGATGAAAGAATGGAAATCTATTGGTGATAATAACGAAAAGATGGAATGGGAAAATGCAGGGAAAAATTCAATATTGAAGAAATAATGCAAATTTGGCGGCATTTTTCTCTCTCCGTTCCAATTGGAAAGGCAGGATGATATGTCAAAAAGAGGACTGGTGCAGGGGAGGGAAAAAGTCTGAAAGTTTCTTTCTTTCAAGAAAATTTGTCCCGGCCAAACGGGACAAGGAAAGAGGAAAAAAGGGCAGAATCGGAGAAAAGTGAAAGTAAAAATAAGGAAACAGGGTGGAGAGGCGAGAGGCGGGTATCAGGAGTGAGGTGAGATGGTGCTGTAATATTTGACCAAAGTACAGGAGTTGTGGTAGGATGATATCAAGCGTTTTGACAGGGGGGAGGCCCCCGGAAAGGAACACCGCCATGGATTGGAAAAACATCTTGCCTCAACTCTACCGCAGCCGGATCGATACCCGGTTTGTTTCTCACAGCGAGCAGCTTGCCGTTGGTGCCAGCAAGTTCGGCGGCCGGCCCGATGTGCCGGCAGATTTCGTCTGGCCGGTATTTGAAACCAATACCCCGGAGGATGACCAGGTGAAGGAGCAGCCTCTGGCCTTTTTGGCCCAGTTTGACTGTGCTCAGCTGGCCGCTCTGGACAAGGAGGGACTGCTGCCCCATGAGGGTGTACTCTCCTTTTTCTATGAGCTGGGGTCTCAGCGCTGGGGTTATGATCCCAAGGACCAGGGGTGTGCCCAGGTATTCTGGTTTAAGGGCAACCTGGCTCCGGCGGAATTCCCGGCAGAGCTGGAGGAGGAGTTCCGCCTGCCGGAACTGGCGGCGGAGCTGTCCGGGGCGGCAGATGCTCCGGATTTTCAGGATGCCTGTCCTGCCCTGGAGTACCCCTGGACCGCCAACGACTACCGTATCTTTGACCAGGCCCGGCGGGAGCTGGGGATGGACTACCCGGCAAACCGCTCCCAGCTGCTGGGCTGGCCGGACATCATTCAGAACAATATGACCCTGCAATGTGAACTCATTAGCCGGGGGTACTATCTGGGAGGAAGCTGGGAGAATATTCCCATGGAGGAGCGCAGCGCCCTGCGTACTCCCAGCGTCCGGGAGTGGCAGCTGCTCTTCCAGCTTGACACCGTGGAAAACGGAGACTTCGAGCTGATGTTCGGCGACTGCGGCCGAATCTACTTCTACATCCGCCGGGAGGATCTGGCCCAGCGCCGGTTTGACCGGGTTTGGTTGATCCAGCAGTGCTGCTGAGGAGGACGAGCATGGGCAATATTGATATCACCTGCACGGGAAAAATCCGCAGCAAGGATACTTTGGTGAAAGCGGTCCAGCGTCTGGTCAAGCAGCGAAACCTGCGCCTGGGCGTGTGGGAAGAGGGCATGCGTATCGTTGTGTGTCCCCGGGGTTATCTGGACTTTGCCTGGACCAAGGAGAAGGGACTGTTTGGCCAGTGGAATCTGCGGTGTGGGTGCAACACCACCCCCGTCGGTCCCGGCTTTCATAAGGCGGCCCTGGAGCTGCTGGAGGAGCTGGGAGGCCTTGGAATCAAGGAGTGGAACGTTCAGGACCGTTCGGACTACCAGCAGGACCGGGATTTTGGGGCTCTGCGCCGGGAGTGGTTTCTCCCCTGGCTGGAAGAGCAGGTGAGCCAGGTGCTGGAAAAGACCGCGCCGGGAGAGATGGGATATCTCTTCTGGGAAGTGGACCAGTACCAGCCAGAGGTGGTGCCCGACACCATTGCAACGCCTCTGGGACGGTTCCCAGTGGCGTGGTTAAAGGAAAAGCTGGAGAAGGGGGCGCTGGAGGAGCTGGCGCAGTACCTGTTTTTGTGGGATCAGCCGGGGATGAATGCCCTGTATCTGCGCAACCGGGCGCTGAAACAGCTGTGGGAGGACTGCTGCTTTGCACCCTCCGACCGCAGCTACCAGGACCGGCAGATTAATGCCGATATTCTGGATACCCTGGAGCGCTCCGCCGCCATGGACCCGTCGCTGCCCCAGCCGGTGGCGGATTACCGCGAACTTTGCATTTTGGACGACCGTACCCCCAGCATGCCGGAAGATGTGCCTGAGATGGAGGAACTTTATCCCATCGGTTACCGCAGAGGAGAGGTTCTGCAGCCCTACGACAAGCTTGTGGTGCCCCTGCCCGGTCTGTACCACTACGAGTGGTCCAACGGTGGTATGGACAGCGCTGGAGCGATCTGGCGGGATGAGGAGAGCGAGAGCCCCATTTGGCATTTCACTGCGCTGCGCAGCAGGATGGGATCGGCACAGTTTGGAATGGACATGGCCCAGCTGCAGGATGTCCGCACCAAGCAGCTGGAGGGCGGACAAGCCCATTGGGGTTGGAAGGAGATGCCCCCCAAGAAGAAAGACGACGATTTGCTCTACCGCGTGTCCTGTGAAGCGGTGGCGGGAGATACGCTGTTTGTTATTACCATCACCTATCTCCACCCGGAACACCGAGAGGATATCTATGACCGCCTGGAGCGGATGACCATTTTGAAATAAAAACAAGCCCCTGCCGGTCGGCAGGGGTAGTCGAAGCCCTGCTGGTCGATGGTGATCTCCTTCTTGTCCCAGGTG
>OKRT01000076.1_pt1 | contig 35657 bp, 23 predicted proteins | sample 1601111 | NCBI WGS metagenome assembly OKRT01 (sample SAMEA3541572, study PRJEB24748) | human gut metagenome | biome: human gut; feature: human-associated habitat; material: faeces | place: China | collected 2012 | reverse complement strand
TCTTCCGTGGCCTGATGCACGGAAATGTTCCGCGCCGCTGCCACAACTGCAGGAAGTTCTTCCTGCTGCAGAACGGATACGATGTGCGGTACTGCACCCGGATCGCGCCGGGAGAAACGAAGCGCACCTGCAGGCAGGTCGGTGCGCACAACAAGCAGGCGGACCGGGACAGCAAGACGCCGGTGCAGATCGAATACGAAAACACTTACAACCGTTTGAAAAAGCGGAAGGCACGCGGGAAGATCTCAACCGATGAATGGAATGCTCTGGTCGCCAGAGCACAGGAGACTAGGGAGCAGGCTCAGCAAGGATTCCTTTCGGATTTTGAGATGAAGAAGGCGTTTGACAAGATTTAATTTTAGGATATCCATTGGCGATGATTTCCTTTTTCTCGTTCACAAGCTGATTGTAGGCGGACACAAACGCCGCCTTGACCTCTTCCTCGGTCACATGTGGAGTTTTGCATTTCTCGCCATCGTACTTGTGGTTGCAGCGGTATATGACCTTACGGTATCGGTCTGTAGAATGTCAGACCTTCGAGCCGTACCAGCCGCCACAGTCGGCGCACTTTATCTTGTTGGAGAAAATACTCACGCCGCTGTATCGTGAACCGCCCTTCGTGCGCTTGGCAAGTTCAGCCTGTACCATGTCGAACACCGCAGGACTGATGATCGCCTCATGGTTGCCCTCCACATAATACTGCGGTACCCCTTACAGATCGTTACGGAACATGGTTTTCGTTATGTGCGTATACAAGCCCGAATAGGTCGCACGCATTGCGCCGCCGAACGAGAGGTGACTCTGCTGTCGGCAGGCAAAAAAATAAGCCTTCTGCACACCCCTCGGTGTGAGAAAGGCGGTAATTCCTATGAATGTAAAACGCCCTAACGAAAACGGGCAAAAATCTTTGTATCAATCACGCAACTGCTTCATCATAAACACGCCCGTTGTAGGGCTGCAAAACCTCAACCAGAGTACGAACTACACAAGAGGGTGTATAGAACTCACCAGCAAGTTTTCCTTCCTGCTCTGCAAACTTGGAAAGGCAGTATTCATATGTGCGCCCGAGAATGTCCTTGCTGTTTCCATGCTCGACCATCTGGATGTTTGTGAAGAGGTCAACAACATCACCGAGCCTCCTCTTGTCCAGTTCATGACGGGCAAAGTTTTTAGGCAGGATGTCTTTGAGACGCTTGCTTTCTTTCTCAATGCTGCGCATTGCATCATCGATCACAGTACCAATTTCAGGGGTATGTGCTGCTGATGAAATAACACTCCAACGAGCATTTTCGGGCACGAAGAAAATATTTTCGACAACATATTCGTCGATGTCTTCTTCAAAGCCATCTCCCTCTGCAAGTAGCTCCTGATACTACTTCAGCAAAGATCCTGCCAATAAGTCGGCTTGAGGTGGCAAAAGAATTTGACGCTTTTGTACTGCTGTAGTCGTGTGCTCAAGAATATATCTGGATGGTGTTGCTATATACATTGTATTGATAAAAGTCACGTCTGAAATCAAAACATTTCTGAAATGCTTTTATATAGCGAAGATGTATGGGGGATTTCAGAGAGTCCACTTTGAATCACATCTGCGATGTCCGTGCTGACAGCAGCGCGAGCCAGCATGGTCGCTATAAACATCGCTTCATAAATTCCATTTTTGATGTGAGAAAGGCTTGCGTCGTGCCACGCCATTTCAGCGGCCGCGTGAGAATTTCCGGGATTAATATAACCAAAATAGTCCGCGCGAATCTATGCACCAAGCCACTCGCGATAAGATTTTTTATGACGGGCAGAGTCAGGCGCGGTATAGATTTTGAGAGCTATGTGGAAAGCGCAATTGATCATAAGTAAGTTGGCGTGCTGTCTGTTAGGTGTTTGGGGCGTTAAGCAGCAAAATCGGCCGGTCAGTTGGGTAACTGCGCGGGTTTGCGCAGGATATCATGATGCACACAGCGGTAAAATAAATGGCATATCTCTGCAAAGTCTTGTGTTTGCGCCATTATCCACATTAGCTTTACTGCGGCCGCTTCCACGGTCATATCGTATGTTTGCAGAACGTTGTACCGGCGCACAGCCCGAACGCCCACTTCATAGATTTCAACATCGCTGCCTTCCAGCATGACCTGTGTTGCGAGCACTACCAGCTTTCCCTTCCGCGTCAGTGTCTCTAGTGCGTCCAGAAAGTTTTGGTCACCTTGAAACGGCAGTCCGCCTACACCATAGCCCTCGATGACAATAGCGTCGTAATGCTCGCCAATATACCGTAGGATGTCGGGCGTGATGCCCGGCATCAGCTTCAGAGGAAACACACGGGGGACAAGGGTGTGATAAAAGCATACCTTTGGGTCTGCTTCCTCACAGCCGACATAGCGGAATACCTGGCTGCCGTCGATGAAGGCAGCAATAGGATAGTTGATGCTTTCAAATGCGCTGTAGCTTTTAGTGCGCACTTTTCGCGCCCGGGTGCCCACGATCGCTTTGCCGTCGAATACGACATAAACGCCGTGTACATCGTTCTGCACGGCGAAACGCAGGCTGTCCAGCAGATTCTTTTTCGCGTCTGTCACAGGCGCGGACATCGGCTTTTGAGAACCAGTGAGGACAATAGGTTTGGGCGCATTTTGCACAAGATAGGACAGCGCCGCTGCCGTGTAGGCCATGGTGTCGGTGCCGTGAGTGATGACAAATCCGTCGTAATCTGTGAAGGAGGTTTCGATTTCCAATGCAATACGCGTCCAGTGTTCGGGTTGTATATTGGTGCTGTCGATGTTGAAAAGCTGACGTACATCCACTTCACAAAATGTGTCAGCTTGTGGAATATAAGATAAAAGCTCCTGTGGCGTGGCAGCAGGGGCGAGGCCGTTTTCCGTTTCCACAGAGGCAATGGTGCCTCCGGTGGTGAGTAAAAGAAGCTTTTTCATGGATTCACCTCATCATTTGTTTGCTGCAGGCGAAGAAATTCCGTTACAGCGCGTGTCATGGGCCGGCTGTGCTTATAGTAAAAATTGACATCACGTGTGGCGAGTGTGTCATCAAGCTTATAATACGCAAGCCCGGGCGCAGTCTGTGCACGTCGCAGCAGAAGATCGCCGATGAAGGCTGCGCCCATACCGTGGCAAGCCAGATTGTAGGCTGTGATCTGCTGCTCCAGCTTCAGCTTAATGGAAGGCGAGAAGCCAGCCGCCGCACAAAGCCGGTCGGCTCGAGTACGCGTGTCATTTCCCTCCTTCAGTAAAAGAAAAGGTACGTCGCTGAACAGTGAAAGGGGAGCAGACGGAGCCTCAGGTGTCAGGTGACGACCACACAAAATGTCCTCGCGCTTCAAAGCGCAGCGTGCCGCATGTTCGTTCGGGATGTATGCCTGCGGGACAGCCAAAATGAGATGCTCTTTGCAAAAAAACTGACGATCGAATACGGCGTTATCCATCTCGCCGTTGTCAATCAGAAGATCCAGCCTGCCTGTGAGTAGTTTTTCAGTCAGCTCCGCAGTGCTGGCTTCAACCAGATCCACGGTAATGGCAGGATAGCTAGCGGTAAAACGGGACAGTGGTTCAGGCAGGATGAAGGAAGCGAACAGATTGGTGCCGCCAATGCACAGCGAGCCACTTCGCAGTCCATTGATGTTTTCAATATCGTTTTGAAACTCGGCCTCAATGTGCATCAAGGCCTCTACAGTACGTATATATTTCTGCCCAAGCTCCGTGAGCTGGAGCGGCGAGGTGCTGCGATCAAAAATTGCGAAGCCCGCTTCATTTTCTTCCTTCTTCACAGCGGCGCTCAGAGACGGCTGTGAGATGTAGAGTTTTCTGGCGGCGCGGGAAAAGCTCCTTTCCAAGTACACCTCATAAACGTACCGCATCCCTCTGAACACGCTGTCCACCTCCCTGAACGTCACACCATGAGCGGCGTCACGCGTGGTGTTATAGAAAAAGTGATATAAGAATCATAAGGATATAAGTATTTGTGAATAGTATAAGGCTGGAATATAATAAAAGCAAGAGAGAAACGATATTTTTCTCTTTTCCGTGGCCGTGCGGTGCTCAATACGGCGGTATCCCCATCCAACAGAGGCGGTGTGGAGCAGAGTCAAAATGAAAATCAGCAGGATAGAAAAGGGGAATATGGATGAAAAAGGCTACAGGTTATAGACAGGAGCATGATTCAATTGGTGAGCGCGCGGTTCCGGAGCAGGCGTATTATGGAATACAAACGCTGCGTGCTGTGGAAAACTTTTGCATTACGCGGCAGCGGACGCACCCGGCGCTCATAGAAAGCATGGTGCAAGTTAAAAAGGCAGCGGCGTTGGCGAATCTTGCAGCGGGGGAGCTGGATGAAAAGCGGGCGAAGGCCATCGCGGCTGCCTGTGATGAAATATTGGGTGGGGCGTTGCACGACGAGTTCATTGTTGACCCAGTACAGGGCGGAGCGGGGACGTCGCTGAATATGAATGCGAATGAAGTCATTGCCAATCGCGCAATCGAGCTTTTGGGCGGGGAAAAGGGTAATTATGCACTCGTGAGTCCCAACGACCATGTAAATCTGGGCCAGTCCACCAACGATGTATTTCCCTCGGCGGGGAGAATGGCGGCGCGCAGACTCCTCTGTACGGCACGCATACGTTTGCAGGCGCTGGAGGACGCGCTGGAGGAAAAAGCCCGGCAGTTTGACCATGTGGTGAAGATGGGGCGCACACAGCTGCAGGATGCTGTTCCCATCCGTCTCGGGCAGGAATTTGCGGCTTATGCAAGGGCCGTGCGGCGGGATGTGGCACGTTTCGACACCGCGCAGGACGAATTGAAATATCTCAATCTGGGTGGCACCGCTGTGGGCACGGGACTGAACGCGAGCCCGGTGTATGCGAACAGGATTACGGGTATGCTCTCTGGGCTGTCGGGTATGGAATTCGTGCAATCTCACGACCTTGTGGATGCCACACAGAATCTTGATACCTATGCATACATATCTGGTATTTTAAAGACATGCGCGGTGAGCCTTTCCAAAATGTCCAATGATTTGCGGTTAATGTCTTCCGGCCCGCGAACAGGATTCGGAGAGATCAACCTTCCGGCACGGCAGAATGGTTCCTCTATTATGCCAGGAAAGGTAAACCCTGTCATTCCAGAAGTGATGAATCAAGTTTCTTTCCATATCATCGGCGCGGATACAGCCATTACACTGGCGGCTGAAGCCGGGCAGCTTGAGCTGAATGCGTTTGAGCCCATCATCTTTTTTGAACTGTTTCAGTCTCTTGAGATGCTTGCAGCCGCTGTGGAGACATTAACGGAGCACTGTGTGCGTGGTATCACGGCCAACGAAGCACACTGCCAGGAACAGGTATACGGAAGCGTAGGACTCGTTACGGCCTTGTGTCCGTACATTGGCTATGAAAAGGCTGCTGATATTGCCAAACGTGCGCTGCGTTTACGGCGTCCTGTGCGGCAGGTCGTGCTGGATGAAGGTGTGCTGGATGCAAAGCGGCTGGATAAACTGCTTGACCCTTATGCAATGACGTGCGCCCGCCGGTAATTGAGAATATTTGATTTTTGATATTGGATATTTTGTAAAAGCTGGACGGAGAGAAGAACCCTCTTTACAATTAAATCGGGCAGAGTGTATTGCTGTGCTCAAAGAATGGAAAAGGAGGCGCGCAGTATGCTGGATCAAGCAAGGGATGCGGCTACACAGCAAACAGCGGCAGGATATCCATTGGTGAAAACGATAGACACGAGCTTTTCTTTTACCCGGGAGGAAGTATCGGTACTGCGGGCACTGGCATGGCAGGTGGCTGAGATATCGCAGCGTCCTGTCATGGCAGAGAAAGCCCGCCTTTGGACAGCGCACAACGATCTGCAGACGCAGCAGCCACTTGTTTTTATCGACCCGGAAAATGGATGGAACGAGATGATTCCCGTACATACGCTGCGATGCAGCGACCCGTTGGCGCGCGTGTGGGAGATGGCGCTGCGTAAGCAGATATACTGGGCAAATGTCTTGAAGGATGACAAGGTGATAGAACCTTTTTTTGACGTGCCTTACAGCTACACCGATACGGGCTGGGGCGTGGAGCTGAAGAAACGGCGCACTGTGGAGAATGGCAGCTACATCGTTGAACCGGCTGTCGAGGAATTTGAGTCTGTTTTTGAAAAACTGCACCATCCGGAGATTGTGGTGGACTGGAAGGAATCCGAGCTGCTGATGCAAATGGCACACAGTGTGTTTGATGGAATATTGACAGTGCGGCGGAAAAACACTTGGTGGTGGACATTAGGGCTGTGCTGGGATTATGTGGATCTTCGCGGCATGGAGAATTTTATGTGCGACTTTCTGCTGGAGCCGGAATGGGCAGAGCGTATGCTAGACCTGTTGTGCGAAGGCAAGCTGCATATGCTGGATTTTCTTGAAGAGAATGGTCTGCTGGCGCAGAACACAGGCGGAACTTATACAGGCAGCGGCGGCTTTGGATTCACACGGCAGATCGCGCCTGTGGAAGGGCGACATGTTGTTACAGGAGATATGTGGGGGTTCTGTGAGAGCCAGGAAACGGCGCAGGTGAGTCCGGAAATATATCGGGACTTCATCTTTCCGCGCCATAAGCGGATACTGGAGCGCTTTGCGCTTTCCTGCTACGGGTGCTGTGAGCCGTATGACCCGCGCTGGGAATATGTACGGCAGCTGCCGCACTTGCGCAAGGTTTCGGTCTCGCCATGGGCAAATTGGGCTACGGTTCCTGAATTTCTGGGGCAGGACTATATCGCCTCTATTAAGCCGAGTCCCACGCCGCTCGCCACAGCACATATGGATGAGGATGTGGTGCGTGCTGACTGCCGCCGCGCGGTGGAACAGACAAAGGGCGGTGTGTGCGAATTCCTTATGAAAGACAATCATACACTGGGCGGTTGTCCGCATAATGCGAGCCGCTGGGTGGAGATTATGCGCGAAGAGATTGCGCGGGTGTATGGCTGAGACGGATGGCTTGCGAAAGCAGTATGTCGGAAGCCGGGCACAGGAAAGTAGTATGTATTGCAAAAGCAGGGCTGCTGGAAAGCTTCGGAAAGAACCGGGAGCATCTCCTGGACGGCCCTGTTTTCTGTTGTGATGCATATGCGCAAGAATTCGAAACTTGTTGTCAACTTCTATTGATTGTGGGCGGAGAACACTCGTGCTACACTGAAACTGCAATCATCCGTAAGGAGGAGACAATCATATGAAAATTACGCAAAACGGTATGGCATGCTGTTCTGTCGTGGTGGGCAGAGATGCTACATGGCTGGAGCACCACGCGGCGCAGGAGTTGCGCAGCTATATCCAGAAAATCAGTGGCGCAGTATTGCTCGTTGTGCCTGAGCATGATGCACAGAGCGTGCCAGGCGGCAAGATTCTCATCGGCAGGCCGGCCACGCATGGTATGATTCGTACCTTTGAAAAAAAGGCGCATGTGTTGCCGGCGCAGAGCGATGTGGAGAACGACTGTGTCGCACTGGCGGTGCGTGGCGAAACGCTCGTGATCAGCGGCTCCAACGAGAGGTCGGTATATTACAGCGTCTGCCATTTGTTGCAGACATATTTCGGCGTAGGCTTTTACTTTGACGGCGACTCCTGTACAGCATCCCCAGACATGACACTGCCGGATCTGACGCTGGTGGAGCGGTCTTCGTTCAAATTCCGCCATACCGTGGGACAGTGGGTGTACAACTTCGGCGCGTTTCTCAACAAGGAGGAGCGGCGGCGGGAATTGGATATGTACGCGCGCAACAAAATCAACTCTTATCGTTTCTACAGCTGGAACACCTATGTGCGCAAGCGCACATTTCAGAAGATGGGTGTTCCGATCGAACCGATCACGCAGGAGGATATTGCGCGTATGGAGGTGACACGGGATACAGCGGAGTATGCACGCAGCCTCGGTATGGATACGATGGTACAGATGATGATTCAAGAGACAAGTCTTGAATTTCGCAAGGTGTATCCCAACGCGCGCTATTTTGGATGTGAGTGGGTGAAAGACGACGGCGCTGCACCGCAGACTGTTCCGTTCCTTTATCCTGATGATCCGTTGTATAAAACGCTTGTAAAGACGTTTGTGGAGACATGGGTCGAGACATATGGTCCCAGCCGTCATTTTACGGCCTGCCCACCTTCGGAGCATCATATCTCCACGGATATAGACGATTTTATCAATATCAATCTGGACTTTGCGAAATATACCTATGAGGCAGTGCGGGAGATTGTGCCGGACGCGCGCTTTTTCTTCGATGGATGGGGCGTGCGGGCGAACACGCCGCCCAGCATCTGGACAATGCCGGGTGTGATGCAGCGCTTCGTGGACGCACTGCCGGAAGAGGTTTATTTCCTGGATTTGTGGCCGAACAGGAAGGAGACCGAAAGCACATTCCGTGAGCCGATGTATCGAGATGCAAATTATGGCCCGTTACGCAAAGCGCGCTATGTTCTGGAACCGCTGAATGAATTTGGCGGCGATGACCATATGCATGGCGATTTCGAACGCCACATAGAGGCAGCCCGGGAGATGACGGACCCTTCTGTCGTGGAACATGGAGAGGGTTTTGGAAACTGCACGGAGCTGTGCGGCGTCAGCAACCATTTCTTCGATTTGATTTTCAAGCTGGCGTGGCGGCCGGAGGATGTGACGTTGGAGGGTTTTTTGCAGGAGACGGCCCGGCAGCGTTACGGCGCACCCGCCGCGCCGGTTGGCGTGCAGGCATTGGCCGCTTTGCAGCAGGCTGTGTACTCTGACAGAGACAGCTCACATGCGCGCTACCAGAAGCGGTGTTATCTTGCACGGCCCCAGCGTCGGCTGGTACCGGTGGAGGAATCGCTGGAGGTGGTGAAGCTTCTGGACGAATATATGCAGACGATGGCAGATCTGCCGGACGAGGCGAAGAACCGGTTTGTGGGGCGCGATATGTTCGATGTGATGCGCCAGTATATCACAGAATACTTTAACATGCATCTGCGCACGATCTTTGAACTGTTCCGCAGCCGCGGCAATCACGGCGACATACGTGCTGCATTTGAGGGACATGCGGCCATTCTGGAGCAGCTTCTCATGCAGCTTGAATGGATGACGCGTCAGGATGAGGAATCATATGTGGAGACGATGGTTCGCCGGTATGAAGGGCGTCCCTGTGACCCGGATGTATCGGGAGCAGACTGCACCCCGGTCGATTTCCGCGCTTGGATGCGCGACATGGGCACGACCTTTGCGAAGAGTATCCCAAACCTTATTGATTATCCCAGCCGCGATTATTACGAGCTGATCGAGGGGTATTACCATCCTCGTGTTTCGGCGTGCATCAACTATCTGCGCACGCTGGTGGACGACGGTGGCACAACGGAGACGGCCGCCGTTGACAATGTTCTGGAAGAACGCTACCATGCGGTGGAGACGCGCTGGATTGAAGAGGGATATCCCGTTACAGACGAGTGTGAGCAGCATCACCTGCCGCTCTGGCGTGCGGCGCAGGCTGTCTGGCACACGTTGCGGACACTGCCACTGGACAGAGGACTGGATATACGCTGGGAGGATGCCGCCGGAACGGAAGTCATTGATGTGTTCGCCAGCTTCTCGGAAAATGCGGACGACGTTAAAAAAGAAGAACGCTCCTGGGTGAGCGAAAATCCCTTTAAGGAAGAGTGAGTTTTACAACACAAAAACGGCGGCGCATACCGCGTTGTTTTGGAGAAGGACTACTGTAAAATAGCCGAAGACATTGTAAACGCGGCGCTTTCCAGGCTGTTTCAGCCGCGGGAAAGCGCCGCGTTTTTGATGTATAAGGTGTGTGTTCTGCAGCGTGCCAGTGTCCGGCTGTGCTCTCCGCCCGAAGGTGCTCCGTTAGGCAACAGGTGGAGGTTCATGAACCGCGAGTCTGCGGTATTCACTTGGAGAGATGCCGAAATGCTTTTTAAAAAGACGCGTGAAGTACAGGGCATCCGCTATGCCGACGGCAAACGCGGCCTCGCTGATGTTCAGGTCACAGGAGGTGATCAGCGAGGCGGCTTTCTCCAGCCGGAGCCGATTGATGAACTGAAAGATGCTGCTGCCAGTCGCTTGTTTGAAGAGACGGCACAGATAGCTTTTGTCAAGATTAACGGCGGCGGATATCTCAGCGAGCGATAGTTGCTGTGTATAGTTTGCATGAATGAACAGCAGAGCTTTTTTTATCTCTTTTTTATAATGGCCTGTTCCACCGGCGATGCGCTGTTCAATGACCTCGGGAAGATTTTTCGAGAGAAGGCACTGGAGGCTGTCGACGGATGCACATTCCTGTATCGCGGCCTCCAAACCGCCGTATTCCATGCGGAGATCCGATGAAGAGACAAGTAGCGGCGCCAGCGTATGACGGATGTGTGTGCGCACTTCCTGGGGATCACTGGAGTTGCGGGCGCATTCGTTGAAAAAACAGGACAGTTTTTTCCCCAGTGAGACAACGCCGCCATCCAAAAAAATATCCACGAGGTCGGGGCCGGAAAAGAGAACCTGTGTGGCCGTATCAAGTGGCCGGAGTTGGTTGGTTTCGGCATGGAGCACACGGTGGAATGGTGCGTAAAACAAAAGGGGATGGAGGTTGGAACACAGAAGATAGCGTGTATAAAATTCCTGGGAAATATTGATCTCGTCTGTGTAGAGCACGCAGACGGACCAGTTGAAATAGATTTGAAGCTGACGAATGATTTGAATGCATTTTGTTTCCGTGTTGCAGCGGCGTTCCTTCAGCGCATCGACGGAAACAAGGCAGAGATATTCCTGGTCTGACAGGTGAAGGAGATCGGGCTGTGGGCATTCCTGGAAAATGAGTTTGAGGATGCCGCGCAGGCTTTTGTCCGAGATGGTTTTAGGCGGCCTTTTTTCAAGGAGGATGTCAAACATCCAGTAGGGAGGCTGCTGTAGCAGCTTTTCAACTGCCTGCTGCATTTCCTCCTGCAACCCTTTCCCCAGAAGATAAGCAGACAACATCGCTTCGCGGTAATGCTGTGCCTGTTCAGCGGGGAGCGGGCTAGGCGCCGACATGCCTTTTTCAGGATGGCAACGGTTCAACCGCTCAATGCACTGGCTGATCTGCTGTTGCAGGGAGGCGGCGTTCAGATGTGCCTTCAGGATATAATCCTGTGCGCCGTTCAACAGCGCTTCGCGCACCAGCTGGAAATCCGAGTAGTTGCTCAGAACAAGGATCGCGCCCTCGAAGCGCTGTTGGGAAAGATTGCGTATCAGTGCGAGCCCGTCCATCTGCGGCATGATTAGATCTGTGATCAGAATATCGACAGGATGCTGCTGTATGAATTTTAAGGCCTCGGCGCCGCCACTGGCGGTTCCAGCAATCTCGCAGTCCAATGTTTCCCAGTCGAGCATATTGGAAAGAGCGACTTTGGCAAGCGGCTCGTCGTCAACAAGAAGGACCTGATACATGCTTATATCCCTTCCTTTCTTCTGGGGACAAAAGGCAGGCGAATCTCGCAGCGCGTTCCCCTGCCTGGGGTACTGGAGAGGTGCAGGCCGTATCCCGCGCCGTAATAAAGCTTCAGACGCTCGTCCACATTGGAGAGACCGATGCCGGAAAATTTTCCGCCGGAGGATATTGGCAACGCGTTTTGAGAAAAACCAGCACCGTTGTCTTCGATACACAGAACAATATCATTACTGGTGCCGGCATGTCCTGTGACGCTGATTTGTATTGGTTTTCCTCCAAGAGCGGTCCCATGAATGACTGCGTTTTCCGCAAGAGGCTGCAGGATAAAGCGGGGAACCGGATACTGTTCCAGGTTTTCGTTGATGGAATAGAGAACGTCAAAACAGTCTCCGTAGCGGATCTTCTGGATGGAGAAATAATGACGCAGATTTTCGAGTTCCTCCGAAAGCGGAATCATTTCGTCTTTTTTTATCAAAGTGTTTTGCAGAAGGCTGCTTAGAGACTCGATGCCGTTATACAGCACGGGAACTTCATTCATTTCAGCGACCCATTTCAAAGAATTCAGTGTATTGAACAGAAAATGGGGATTGATCTGATACTGGAGCGCACGAAGCTCCAGTTCACGCTTTCGGGCCTGGTCCAGCTGCCACTGATATGCCATTGCTTTCAGCTCCGCGACCAGACGGTCAATCACACGGGCAAGAAACCCGATTTCATCGGGGTGTGTGTCGTTGATTTTTTCATCGACAGCGCTGTCCGCGATTACATTGCAATGCGCCTCGATATTTTTGATGGGGTTGATGATGCTGTCATAAACGGCCATCGTCACCGCGAAGCTGACGAGGAACAGAATGGCGGCAAGAAGAAACAGACCGGCTGAAATGTAATGGGTCTCGCTGGTTAGATAAGATTCCGGAACCGTTGCCGCAAAGTAACATCCGTGGGCTTGGCTGTAGTTGTATATGACGAAGTATTTTGTGTTCTCCAGCGTAAGGGAAAAAGAGGGAATGTCATCCGCTCCCACCCAGCCGTCGTTGCATGCATCCGGGCGGAGCTGCGCAGCGACGGAAGACAGATCGGGCAAGGTCTCCTCGGTGGAAGACAGAATGCTGCCGTCGGCCGTTATAAGAAGAACCCGACTGCCTTCTCCGAAATTGATTCCGTTGAAGACCCTGTCGCGCAGCAGTGCGGGGTCTATATAGACAAATACATAACCGATATGTTCTTCTGCCGCCGGCAGGCTGTAAATCTTTCGTCCAAGAAGCAGACCGTAGGCATCTATATAGCAAAGACAATCGTTGGGCGAAGCCGTGTCGATGGCGCGATGAAAGGCTACGGGCGGCGCGCCCGCGAGGTTGTAGCCCAGGTCGTATACGACTTGCCCTTCAGGGGAAATGATCTGAACATTGCGCAAATATTGCGGGTTGCCGCTGTTTTTGCGGATGAGCTCCCGGAGCCTGGCCGATGAAAAATCGTTCTGTTCCGCGTAGGAGGCGGAAAGTAGGTCGATGTAGGCGCTATACTGGCGTAGTTCGAGCTGAAGAATGCGGCCCAGCAGTTTGGTGGTCTGCTCTGCATACCGGCTGACTTTCAGACGAATGGAGTGTGTGTAATTCTGATAGGCATATATCCCGATGATCAAGACGGGAAGAAGGGCGAGAGACAAGGAAACGGCGAGCAGGCGTTTCTGTATTTTGAACCTTCTCAGAAAGGCTGTGACGGTGTTGCTGATCCGTTTCATAGTGGGAATATATCCTTTCTCCGGCGCTGCCAGGCTGAGTGTGGCGAGTCCCGGTGCGTCACCCGTGACTTTGTTTATTGTAATATTGAGAAAACGAATTGTCAATATTGTCCATATTTAAGAAAATACGTTGAATTTTTTAAAGCGAAGCGAGGGCTTATAATAAAATCAACAAGTGAGCGTCGGCTCATCAAAAAAGATTGAGAATCAAAGAGGAGGCTTGTTATGAAAAAATTGAGCAGTTTTCTGTTGGCGATGTGCATGCTGGCTGCGGTGCTTGCCGGTTGCTCCGCCAGTGGGCAGGGTGTTTCCGGAGGCACAGATACATCGGGCGGCGCGAGCGCGAATTCCGCGGCCCCGGGGGAGGCAGTGTCACAGGAACTGGACATCGCCGTGTTTGAGGGCGGCAACGGTTCAGAATACTGGTATGAGATCGTCAAACGCTTTGAGGAAGCCAATCCGGGCGTCAAGGTCAACATGCAGATCAGCCCGACGATCGGGGAGATCATTCGTCCTCAAATCGTGGCGGGACAGATCCCCGATTTCATGTATCTTAACATCGGCGACCCAAGCGGTCTAATCGAATCGATGATTAAAGACAAGGCGTTGCTGGACATCACGGATGTGTTTGACGGCCCTGCGCTGGACACCGAAGGAGCGTTGCGGGACAGGATTCTAGACGGCGTGCTTGAATCGACGGCGTTTTCTCCCTATGGTGATGGGCGAATTTATTCGGCGCCTGCCGATTCCGGTCCCAACGGCCTTATCTATAACATAGCGCTGTTTGAAGCAAACGGATGGGAGTTGCCTGTGACGTGGGAGGAATTCTTTGCACTGGGCGGTAAGGCCGCCGAGCAGGGGATATCGCTGTACACCTACCAGGGCATCTATCCCTCCTATAATTCTTATCTTCTGTTCACAGCGCTGGCCTCCGGCCTGGGCGGCGACGCTTTCAATGCGATACTGAATTATGAGGAAGGGGCTTTCAACAACCCGGATACACTTGCGATCCTGCAGCGGTTTAAGGACATCGCAGAGGGTGGATACCTTCTGCCAGGCACAACGGCGCTGAACCATACCCAGGCCCAGTCGGAGCTATTGATGGACAAGGCGCTGTTCCTTCCCTGCGGTACATGGATTGTAAACGAGATGAAGGACGCGCCCCGCACGGACGGCTTCCGCTTTGGCATGGCCCCGGCACCCGTTCTGGAAAGTGGCGACACCCGCTATGTGGGAACGAACGTCGGCAACTTTTCCATTCCAGCAGGGGCGGAAAATCCCGCGCTTGCAAAGGCGTTCCTCCGTTTTTTGTACACAGAGGATTCCGTGAAACTGTTCGCGGAAACAGCCAACAGTTCGCTTGCTGTAAAAGGCGCCGCTGAAACGGCAAAGGACGTTTTGAGCGAAGATGTATATGCGATGTACAAGATTTATGACGAACCCAACGTGAAGGTCTTGATGGCACCCACGTTCAATGTGCCGAAGGGCTGCAAAGTCAACGTGACGGATGAAATATTTAATCCAATCTCAGACGTCATGAACGGCAGCATGAGTGTGGAGGAATGGGCGCAGAACGTTGAGAAAGCATTCGCACAGGTTCGGGCGGATTTGGAAGCGGCGGCATAGCAGCATATAGAACAGCCCCATTGAGACGAAAGCTTGATGGGGCTGTCTTTAAGGAAGAAGGGGATATGGGATGAATCACGCAAAGATTGGGCGGCGCACAGGAAAGCATGGCCCCAAACACGTGCCGGCATCGTTCGTGCTGCTGTGCACGGTGCCGACGCTGCTGTTGACGGTTTATTTTATTCTTGTGCCCACCATTCGGGCACTGGTACTCTCTTTCACAGATGCCACAGCACTCAGCAGCGGCGGGGACAAGTTCGTTGGGCTGGAGAATTACAGATATATGTTCACCGACGAAACATTCCTGCAGGCTGTGGGTAATTCGTTTAGGCTGATGCTCGTGGTGCCGGTGTTCGTGCTGTCGCTGGCTCTGGTGCTGGCGTTTCTGCTGGTACAGGGAAAGTTGCGGGAAAAGGCATTTTACCGTGTTGTGTTCTTTTTTCCTAGTATCATTTCGCTGACGGTTGTGGGCATCATCTGGTCGTTTGTGTTCCACCCGACAATGGGTATTCTGAACAGTCTGTTGGACGCCGTCGGCTTTGATGCGCTGAAGCTCGGCTGGCTGGGGGACGCACGCACAGCGCTGTGGTGCATCGCCGTCACCATCGTGTGGCAATCCGCCGGCTATTTTATGGTGATGCACATCGCAGCGATGGACGGCATCTCCAAAGATGTTTATGAGGCGGCGACCATTGATGGAGCGAGCATGACGGGCAAACTTTTCTGCATCACGCTGCCGCTCATCAAGAACGTCATCGGCATCACATATGTGCTGTCGCTGTCGGGAATCCTAAACCTCAGCTATATCCTGTCAAAGGTGATGACCGGCGGCGGCCCGAACAATGCCTCACTCACGCTGCTGCAATATATCTATAAGCAAGGCATGGGAAACGGAAACTTTGGTTATGCGATGGCGATCACGGTATTTACGCTGGTCATCTCTGTTGTCTTGTCGGGAATATCGCAGGCGATGATGAATAAAGACAGACGGACGAGGTGACCGAAAAATGACGAGAATAAAGATGAAAATGGCGCTTGGGCAATGGGCAGTCAGAATTTTTCTTTTGCTGGTCACGGTTGTAACGCTCTATCCATTGCTTTGGAATGTGTACTCTTCTTTCAAGACGAATGAAGAGTTTTTGGGGGATGCCTTCGCGTTGCCCTCGGCTCTGCAATGGGACAACTATTTGCGTGCGCTCGAAAAAACAAATATTGCGTCGAATTTCAAAAATTCGATCTACGTTGTGGTTGTCACACTACTCGTTCTGGTGCTTTGTGTAGTGCCTTGTACATACTGTCTCGCGCGGCACCGCTTTTGGGGGCGAGGGTTGATGCGGAATCTGTATATGAGCATGATCTTTGTGCCGGCGTCGTGTATCATGATTCCGCTCTTTTTGCAGATGAACGATTTGGGGTTGCTGAACAAACTGACACCGCTGGCCGTTTTGTATGCCGTGCAGCAGGCACCGTTTTCCATATTCCTCCTAATCGGGTTTATGGCGGGCATCCCGCACGATTATGAAGAAGCAGCTATGATCGACGGGTGCGGCTACTGGACAATCCTACTGCGCATCATCGTACCGATGGCGAAGCCGGGCATCGCGACGGTGGTGATGCTGGCGGCGATGAATACTTGGAACGAATACGCGGTCGCACTCGTAATGGTGACGGATCCGGAGAAACAGACGCTGCCTGTTGGTGTGGCCAATCTCTATGAAACGCAGCGGTATGCAACAGACTGGGGCGCTTTGTTTGCAGCGCTGGTGATGGTGCTCATTCCCACGGCAATCGTGTATATCATCGGCCAGAAAAGGCTGATACAAGGCGTGAATGTGGGGGGCATCAAGGAATGAGGCGATCGTTCCCGTTGTACGGATAGCGAATTTTTTTTATGAAATAACGCAAGTTTTGGCTTTTGTTGACAAGCGCCGGAATTTAAACAATCATTAAAAACAAGGGACACAGAAACGCCGTGCCGAACATATCGACGCCTAAAAATGAAAAGGGATACAAAACATGAACATCTTTGAAGAACTGGGCATTCACCGCTATATCAACGCACAAGATACTTTCACCAAATACGGGGCAAGTTGCATGCGCCCGTGCAGTCTGCGTGCCATGCAGGAAATATCGCGCAGCTGTGTGGACCTCGATGAAGTGCAGAGGAAAACGGGAGACGCCATCGCGAGTCTTACGCGCAACGAGGCGGCATATCTGACGAATGGCGCTGCGGGCGGTTTGACGGTCTGCTCGGCAGCGGTGCTCGCATTGGACAGTGAAGAGGCATATCACGCACTGCCGGAGACAGGCGCGCGATGCGAGATCATCATACAGCGGGCACAGCGCAACCAGTATGACAGGAGCCTCGCGGCAACAGGCGCAAAGATTGTGTATGTGGGAGAGGGGGACAAAACCCCTTCCCGGCGCGAGCTGGAGGAGGCCATTACGGAGCGCACGGCGGCCGTGGCCTATTTTATCTATCATGGCCGCGATGCCTCCTTGCCGCTGGAGGAGGTTGTTGAGATTGCACACAGGTGCGGGGTACCCGTCATCGTGGATGCGGCCGCGCAGAACCCACCGGTGGAAAATTTGTGGCGGTTCACGGCACTGGGGGCGGATATGGCGATCTTCAGCGGGGGAAAGACGCTGCGCGGACCGCAGGATTCCGGCCTTGTGCTGGGAAAGAGGGAATGGATCGAGCGGTGCCGCCGCTGGGGACCGCCCATGGATGGCGTGTGCCGCGGCTGCAAAACATCGCGAGAGGCGATGGTGGGGCTGTATGCTGCGGTGAAAGCCTATCTGGCGCAGGACGAGACGGCAGTGCAGTGCGCGCTTGAACGCGCATGTGCGCGGTTTGAACGCACGCTGCGGGGGTGTGGCTTCACGCGGGTATGGCGCGAACAGGAAGGGCCGGTGGGACAAAGTTTTCCGCGCTCGTTTGGCACAGTGCCGTTCGGCAGCGCTGTGCGGCTGGCACAGCTGATGAGGACGTGTGGTATCTATATCGGCGCACAGGAGGACAATAGCATTCTGCTCAATCCGCTGATGCTTACTTCAAGGCAGGTAGGAATCGTGTGCGAGGCGCTGAAGCAGAGCATGCGGGAGATGAAAAGGGAGGAAAATAAAAATGGGTGCAACTGAAAAACGCATGGAACAGCTGGGAATTCAGCTGCAACAGACGGACTGGCGCGGAAAGGGTGCAGTGGAGGCTGTGTTCGCGGGGGACATTCTGTATCTTTCCGCACATTTTCCGGTGGATGAGATGGGGAGGCCGGTGTATGTGGGCCGCGTTGGCGCGCAGATTGACGAGGAAACGGCCTATAAGGCGGCGCGCCTGTGCGGCTTAAATATGTTGCGCACCATCCAGTCATATATCGGCAGTCTTGACAGGGTGGAATATTTTGTGAAAGCGCTGTGCCTTGTAAACAGCGCGGGGGATTTTTACAATATGCCGCCGGTGATGAACGGATTTTCTGATTTGATGGTGGAGGTGTTCGGACACCGTGGTCAGCATGCGCGCGCAGCCATGGGCGCCTATGTGCTGGAGGGGAATATGCCTGTTTGCGTGGACGCCATCATCAAGATACGCAGATAGGAGGCGGAAGGTATGTCTACGATCCATACCATTCGGGAAGACGGACAGGAAACGGTCCAGCGCTTCCCAAAATATAAGCCGCTCATCCCCATTCGCGAGGTGGACGGCGTAGTGTATGTCTCGGGCCATGGGCCGGAGAACATCAACACCTACGAGCCTCTTTACCGGGGGCGTGTGGGTGCGGACCTCACGCTGGAAGAGGGGTATGCGGCGGCGGCCGAATGTGCAAAAACGCTCCTGCGCGCTGTGCAGGAGCGATATGGGAGCCTTGACTGCATCCATCACATGGTGCGCGCGCTGGCGCTGGTGAACTGCGGTGAGGATTTTACTGAGCCGGAGAAGGTAGCGGACGGTTTTTCCGACACCTGTATGCAGATATTGCAGGAGCGGGGCCAGCATGCACGCACGGTGATGGGCACGCGTAATATGCCGAACCACAATATCCCTGTGGAGGTAGAGATGATATTTGTTTTAGTGGATGTATACCGCAACAAAGGAGAGAGAAATAAAGATGGCACGATATGATCTGCTGCTGCAGGGAGGAATGATATATGACCCCTGCACCGGTGTGCTGGAGACGGGCGATATTGCGGTGAAAGACGGCGTGATTGCGGCCCGCGGCAAGGCCCTCGCAGCGGATGCGGAGACCGTGATGGATGTGCACGACTGTATCATTTCGCCCGGCCTTATTGATATGCACTGCCATGTGTTTCCGAGGTTCCCGTATCCTCATGGGGATTCACTGCGCACCACAAACGCCGAGGAGCACATGTTCCGCTGCGGCGTCACAACGGCTGTGGATGCAGGCACCTGCGGCTGGCGCAATTTTGGCGATTTCAAGGAGCATGTTATCGACGCAACAAAGCTGCGTGTGCTCGCATTTATAGACATCGCGGCAAAGGGAATGCACTATACGGCGTCCGAACAGTCGGTGTCGGATATCAACCCGGGTATCGCTGCAGCTGTGGCGCGTGAATTTTCGGATATCGTTGTAGGTGTCAAGAGTGCTCATTACTGGGCGAAGCCTGAGGATGCGGCGCATCCGACCTGGGCTTCTATTGATGGCGCGCGCGAGGCTGCACAGCTGTGCAGAAAGCTTGTCATGGTGGACAGTATCCCCATCGCAGGGGAAAGGCCGTATCCGGAGATCCTTGCGCGTCTGGCGCCGGGGGATGTCCACACCCATGTGTTTGCACAGCAATTTCCTCTTATGGATGCGGAGGGAAAGATGCAGCCGTATATGCTGGAGCAGCGTGCCCGCGGCGTCCGTTTTGACGTGGGACACGGTTCGGGCAGCTTCTGGTTCCGACAGGCGGTGGGGTGCTTCGAACAGGGATTCTGGCCGGACACTATTTCCACAGATTTGCATCACCAGAATGTGACAGGTCCCGCCATTGACCTGCTGTACGTAGCCAGCAAGTTCCTTGCAATGGGAATGCCGCTGACCGATGTGCTCTACCGCGTGACAAGGGCACCCGCACTTGTGCTCCGTCACCCGGAACTGGGTACGCTGGAGACAGGGGCCTGTGCCGATATCGCGGTGCTGCGACGGCGTGAAGGACCTTTCGGCTTTATGGACTGCGGCGGTGCACGGCTCACCGGAGACGGAAAGCTGGAGTGTGTGGCAACGCTGCGGGCGGGTGAAGTGGTGTTCGACCCGGAGGCAAGAAGCATGCCGGACTGGCGCTCCGCACCGGAGGCGTATTGGAAAGCGCCCGGCCTTTTGCGCGGCTGGACACTTTGGAAGTGAGAGGAGAGAGCATATGCTGTTGAATGAATATGAACAGATTGTCGCATTGACAAGGGAGTGGGAGGGCGAGCGCTTCACCGACGGGCGTCCGAAGGTGAGCGATGAAAAAATTGAGATACTTAAAACACTGACACAGGAAGAGATATGGCATCCGCTGTATTTCAGCGGATATCGGTTCCAGTTCCAAGGAAATATGCGCGCGCTGCATGAAGATAAAAAGCTGTATGGACGCGCCGTCACCTGCTGCTTTATGCCGCAGCGGCCCGATGTTCGCCGCCTCGCTTTCGACACCGCGCGGGGCAAAGGCTGGAAAGGCGACTGCAACCAGTGGGTCATCGACAGCCTGTGCGAAGGCGATGTCGTTGTGTGCGATTTGTACGACAAGATCTTCAAGGGGACGTTTGTGGGGGGGAACCTCACAACGGCCATTCATGCGCGCACCAAAACGGGGGGCGCGGTCGTGTGGGGCGGCGTGCGGGATATCGAACAGATGCAGAAAATCGACGCACAGGTGTATTTCCGCGGCGTGGACCCCACACCCATTCGTGACTGCCAAATTACAGACTTCAACGGTCCCTGCCGCATTGGAGAGGCATTGTGCCTGCCCGGAGATATCGTTGTTGGAACCAAAAACGGTGTTTTGTTCGTGCCGAGCCACATGGTGGATTTCGTCATTGAAAACGCATACAAAATGCAGGTGCGGGATTTGTATGCATTCCCAAAATTGCGAGAGGGCGTCTATACCACAGCAGATGTGGACGCACCGGTGTGGAGTGAGCCGATGTTGCGGGAGCTGTTCGCCTTCATTGAGACAAAGCCGGAGGCGGAAAAATACCGCGGCATGAACTGGGACGTAGAACTGCGCGCGGCGCGCGGCGAGCAGGAGGCAATCGATGAGATGCTGCACCGTTTTGATATTGAGACATTCGGCGCTCCCGGAAAGGAAAGGCAGGTATTGATATGATCGACGAAACAGTAAACTACGACAGCGGAATTCGGAATTACAACCGTATGCTGGAGGGGAAAAGGGCCTTTATCACAACAGCCGCGCGGGGCATTGGAAAAAGCATTGCCATTTTGTTTGCACGCCAGGGAGCCACCGTATATTTTGCAGGCCGTAACGAGTGCTACGTGCGCGAGACGGAGAGCGAACTGCAGCTGCTTGCACCGGAGAGCCGCGGATATATATGCGACCTCGCCGATGGAGCGCAGAGCGAGGAGACGGCCGCACTTGTTTTGCGTGACAGCGGCGGAATCGATATTCTGATAAACACGGTGGGTGTGAACTGCCATTGTGCGGCAGATGGGTACAAGGACGAGGATATGGCCCGCCTGCTGGAAACAAATTACATCAGCGGCCTGCGGTTTGCGCGCGCATTTATTCCGGGCATGCGGGCACGTCATGGCGGCAGCATCGTAAACATTTCCTCCATCCACAGTGTCATGACACAGCCAACGAATATGCTTTATGCCGGCACGAAGGGCGCGATGAATGCCGCTGCCCGCGCCATGGCACTGGACTGTGCGGCGGACGGTATCCGCGTGAACACGATCTGCCCGGGCGTTGTGATGAGCGATGTGATGTATGATGATTTGAAAAAAATGGACGAACGGCAGAAGTTGGAGTTTGAGCAGGCTGTTAATCATTGCCAGCCGCTTCCTCCCGGCCAGATGGGCGATATTGCCAACACAACGTTGTTTCTCGCTTCGGATATGGGCGCGTACATCACAGGGCAGTATCTTCTGGTAGACGGCGGCACAAGTATCAAAGCACACGATTTCCATCCAGCACTTTGAAGGCGTGGCATAACAAGGGAAGGAGTGGAGAGAACGGTGCGCAAACAGGTCGTAGATGCGTTGGAACACCGTGCATCAGATAGAGTCCCCATTGATTTTGGTGGTACAAATTGCTCGGGGATACATGCAAGCTGTGTGGAACAGCTGCGGGCATATTATGGCCTTGAGAAAAGGCCGGTGAAAATATACGAGCCTTTTCAGATGCTGGGCCTGCTGGAGGAGGATCTCAAGCAGGCCATGGGTGTGGACACGGAGCCCGTGCTGGGGCCTTATACGGTTTTCGGTTTTCCCAACGAGGGCTGGAAGGAATACCGGCTGGACAGTGGCCAGGAGGTGCTTGTGTCACGGCACTTCAATGTTACAAAGGACGAAAAAGGAGATACATATATTTATCCCAGAGGTGACACCACCTGCGAGCCCAGCGGCCATATGCCGTACGGCGGGTACTATTTTGATGCGGTGGAGCGCACGGAAGAAGTGGATGACGACGAGCTGACGGTGGAGGATAACCTTGAGGAATTCACCGAGCTGACGGCGAAAGAGCTTGCATTTTTTACCAATGAGATCCGCTCGGCGCACGCGACAGGCCGTGCGGTGGTGGCAAGCTTCGGCGGCACGGGACTCGGAGATATCGCTTTTGTTCCGGGCCCGGCGCTCAAAAAGCCGAAGGGCATACGCGGGATCGAGGAGTGGTATGTGTCCACAGTCACACGCCGGGACTATCTGCACGAGTTGTTTGAAAGACAGACGGATATCGCGCTACGTAATTTGAAAAGGCTGAATGATGCGGCCGGTTCGCTCGTGGATGCGGCGTTCGTATGCGGAACGGATTTCGGCACACAAACGGGCACTTTCTGTTCGCCGGAGACGTTCAAAACGCTCTATATGCCGTACTATAAAAAGGTAAACGGCTGGATCCACGCCAACACGCCGTGGAAGACCTTCAAGCACTGCTGTGGCGCAGTGGAGAGCTTTATGGAACTGTTCATTGAGGCGGGATTTGATATCATCAACCCCGTGCAGTGCTCTGCGATGGGCATGGACCCGAAGCTGCTCAAGGAGCGTTATGGCAGCCGTCTCACATTCTGGGGCGGCGGTGTGGACACACAAAAAACGCTGCCGTTCGGTACAAAGGAGCAGGTGCGCGACGAGGTGTTGCGGCGCTGTGAGATATTCTCAAAGGACGGAGGCTTTGTGTTCAATGCCATCCACAACATTCAGGCAAAAACACCGGTGGAAAACATTGTGGCCATGCTGGACGCGGTGCACGAATTCAACGGCGGGAAATAAATGCGGTGTGAGGCCGCGCGAAAGGATGGAGCGTTCATGGAGGAAAAGCTGGTGCTTGTCTCGGGTTACGGCGTGCCAGGTGAAGATGACATCGCACTATACGGCATTGCCGGAGAACGTGCGGTGAAGCGGTTCGGCCTGTACCACGGCCGTGCACCTTCGTTTTGTTGTAAAGGAGATGATGGTGTCGTTTATGCGGCCTCGGAGCGTGCGGACGGCGCCGACATCACTGCCTATGACATATGGGAAGAAGGCCTGCGTGCGATTCGCACACTCGAAGTGCCGGGCCGAGGACTGTGTCACTTGTGCGCCCATGAAGGCGTGGTGTTCGGTTGTTGCTTTGAGAGCGGACACTATTTTGCCGTGGATGCGGCTCTCACCCGTGTGCTGTGGCAGTTTTGTCCTGACGGGGCACGGGCGCACTGGTCGCATATCGCGGGCGGCGCGCTCTTTCTGGCTGATCTTGAGAACAGCTGCCTGTATCGCTTTGTGCTCTCCGGAGGCCTGCCGCAGGGCGAGCCGCAGATTTTTCACCAGCCGGAGGGCAGCGGACCGCGCCAAATACTCACGCTGGAGGGCGGACGGCTTGCCAGCGTAAATGAGTTGGACGGGACAGTGCGCATATTGACAGAGGACGGCGGCGTCAGGGCCGCTGTGCAGGCCAGCGATGTGCCCGAGCCGCGCAACTGGCCGGGCGGCGCATGTCTGGACGAGCGCGGTATGCTGTATGTATGCAATCGCGGGCCGAATACACTGTCTGCCTGGCGGTACAGTGGGGAAATACTCACACCTGTGTGGGAAATACCTACGGGCGACTGGCCGCGCCACGTGGCGGCTTTGCCGGGAACGGGGCTTGTGCTGGCCGCATGCACACGCGGCGGCGAGGTGTGCGGATACGCCGCCGGGAAAGATTCGCCGCGGGAGGTGTTCCGCCTGCCGCTGGCGGGCGCATCGTGTGTGCTGCCGCTGTGATGCTGCTTTTTGCTGGGAGCCGATTTCCGGAAAGCTACGGAGCGATGGAATACAGCGGCGGTCGGTACAGGAAATTCTGAAAATACAAAACCGGCATCCCTGCGAACCGGTATTCGCAAAGGGATGCCGGTTTTGTATGCGTTTTTTCAAAAAATATTTGCACGATGGGGATTTGGAGCGGTACAGAGAAAGCGGCCGGGAACATCCGCATAAGGATATTCCCGGCCGTGTTTTATTCCTCCGCAAGAACGGAGGCCTCGGCAAAGAAAGAACGGCCCGCAGGGTCGAGGCGCCGGCCCTGCGCCAGCGTATAGGACGCTTCGGCGCGGACATCGGCGCTGTGACCGCCCACAAAGAAGGTGAACTCGCCGGCCTCCAGCTGCCATACGCCGTGCTCGTCGGGGAAGGCGAGTTGGTTGAGGTTGAAGGAAAAACGTACTGTCCGGGCCTCGCCGGCGAGGAGAGACACGCGGCAGATGCCGATGAGCTCCTGCACGGGGCGCACGATGGAGGCGACAACATCCCGCCCATAGAGCTGAATGACTTCCTCGCCATCCATGGCGCCTGTGTTCCGCACCGTGACACGGGCGTCGCCCCGGCCATCCGGCGCAATGGAAAGACGGAAGCCCTCATAGGAGAATGATGTGTAAGAGAGCCCATAGCCGAAGGGCCGTAGCGGTGTGTTTGCGCTGAACATATAGCCGTCACGGTTGAGCGCGCCAGCGGCGAAACTGTTGCCCGTGGAGCCGTTGTGTTCGGCGTGGAACACGGGGCCATGGCCTGCCGAGCGAGGCAATGCGACGGGCAGGCGCCCGGCAGGGGAGAATTCGCCCGCGATGGCGGCAGCGATGGCCTCGCCGCCCCAGGCACCGGGCATGTACGCCTCCAGAACAGCGGCAGAATGGTCGTAGATCCACTCGCTCGTCAACGGGCGGCCGTCTGTGTGTACCACTACGGTGTTCGCGTTTTCTGCGATGACGGCCCGGGCGAGCGCCTCCTGTGCGCCAGGCAGATCCAGAGAGGCGGAGTCGTTGCCTTCTCCTGTGTTGCAGTGGCGTCCCCAGCCGTTTTTGCCGCCAAGACACAGAACAACGGCGTCCGCGCTGCGCGCTGCGGCGCACGCCGCGGGAATATCCTGTGAAGCAGGGTCGAGATAGTCGCAGCCCTGCGTCCAGCTGCAGTGGGGGAAGCGCGCGCAGAGTGCCTCAAAGACCGTTTTCGCCTGGGGGCAGGCCTCGCGCACGGCGCGGTCGGTGGCGGCGAGGTCGTATTTGCGTCTGGGGCGCGGCGCGCCTGTCTGCACAACGCCGGCCATCTCGGAGGAATCGCCCACGACCTGGAACATCTCCAGCATGGAGGGGTAAGTATAGCCGCCGAACAAAAGACGCAGGCTGCCGGCACAGGGACCGATGACGGCGATGCGGGCGTTTTTATCCCGCAAGGGCAGCAGACCTTCATTTTTGGTCAGCGTAAGGGTCTGCCGTGTGGCGGCACGCTCGGCTTCGCCTGTGTCTGCGAGGGAAACGGAATATTCCTCCCATTCGGGGAACGGATCGTCGAATAGGCCAAGCTCAAACTTGAGTGTCAGAACACGCAGAACGGCACGGTCGAGCCAGGTGGCGTCGGCGCGTCCGTCGCAGAACATCACGGCCAGTGTGTCGGAATAACCCAGCCGGTCCGGAAACTCCATGTCCAGCCCGGCCATGAGGCACTGCAGGGCCGCGTCTTCGATGCTGTCGGCTGTGGCGAGGATGTCAGGGAGCAGGCGCTGGATGGAGCGGTAATCGCTTACGACAACGCCTTCGAAGCCGAGCTCTGTGCGCAGAAGATCCGTCAGAATTCGACGGCTGGCGCACAGAGGGCGACCTTCCCATTCGGAATAGCTGTTCATCACGGTGCGGATGCCGCTTTTGCGGATGGCGGCCTCAAACGGTTTAGCGAACACCTCACGTAGCTCGCGGCTGTCTGCCAGTGTGCGTGTGAGGTTCAGCCCGCCTGTGGTCTGGGAATAGCCCAGAAAATGTTTTGCTGTTGCGGCCACGCCTGTTCGCAGATCGTCGCCCTGCAGGCCGTCCACATACGCGCAGCTCATCATGGCACTGAGCGTGGGGTCGCCGCCATAGGTCTCGTTCACCCGGCCCCAGCGCAGATCCTTGGCGACATCCAGCACGGGGGACAGCGCGTGGCGGATGCCCATTGCGCGCATCTGGCGGCGGATGGTGTCAGCCATGGAATACACGGTCTGGGGCGCGAAGGTTGCACCGAGACCGATGGAATTTGGAAACAGGCAGGTATCCGGCACGACGGGCCCGCCCAGCGCTTCGCAATGGAACAATGCGGGAATCCGGTGGTCGGAGTGTGCCATAATATATTCCTGAATTTCACGCAGCCAACATGCAAGGGCCTTTGGTTTTAAGCGGATATCCAGCAGGGCAACGGCCCCGATGCCTCCTGCAAGGTCCTTTTCCTCGAGGGGCTCCTCGCAGCCGGAGAGTGTTGTGCACCCCAGCTGACGCAGCTTTTCCTCAACAGAAAGTGTTTCCAGCAGCGCCGCTGCCCGGCGGCGTGCGTCCGTGGAAATGCTTTTGTTTTTTACGTTCATTTTGTTACCTCCCCGGTGTCATAATAAAGCTTGATGGTTTTGATCTCAAAGGGCCCGAAGTTCAAATCATCGCCCGGCTGTATGGGGAAAAGCGGACGCTCCATCATATCACATACCTCTGCGCGCGTGGTTTCGAAGCCAGTATGCAGAAACGCGCGGGTACGCGTGCCCTCGCATTCATACAGGCGGGCGATGACGGCGTGGCCGCTGTCCTCGCAGGGCTTCACGGTCTCCACAACGATATTGGGCCTGTCCGTCCAGAGGAAAGCAGGTAGGGCGAGGGTGCCCGGCAGGGATAGCGGCGTACGGTCAAACCGCATACCGGCGCGCGCCACAGCGGCGGAGAAGCCGCCGGCATGGGGCAGAATGCCGTAACGGAACGTATAGGTCCCTGCGTCGCCGCGCGGGTCGGGGCGTGTCCCGCCTTTGGCGAGCGTCAGTGCCAACGTGCCGCCCTCAGTGCTGATGCCGTATTTGCAGTCATTGAGGATACTGATACCGCGGGATGGCTCGGACAGGTCGGTATAGCGGTGATTGCAGACCTCGAACATGGCCTGTTCGCGCGAGTCGTTACGGGTGACGGGGCGCTGGATGCAGCCGAATTGTGTTTCACAGCGGGCGAAACGCGCACGCACATTTGTATGGAAGGCAGTCTTCAGCAGTCGATGCTTTTCGTTCCACACAAGGCTGCTTTCCCATTCCACCAGCGGGGTGTCTGCGCGGAAAACGGCATCCTGCGTGAGCGTGGAGTGTTCGCACACGGCGTATACGCTGTGAATGCGCAGCTCCATCGGGCCGTTGACGGTTACACGGCGCTCCAAAAGGCGCGCCGTGGGCGCGAGCTTCATCGCGCAGTCTGCATCGATGTCCCAGCCGTCCCACCCAGCGGGGACATCTTCACCGCACAGGAACTGGTTCATCGGGCCGCCGCACCACTCCATCCCGTCCGCCCGTGTGATGAGCGAGATGATGGCGCCGCTGCCGTCGAAACGGACGCGCAGATGTGGTGTGGTGAGCGTATCGCCCGTGAAGACGAACGGGCTCTGCCCGCCGCCGGGCACAGACGTGCGGCGTAGCCGAAGCACAGCGCTGCCGAGCGCCGGGCGGGAAAGCCCGTATACGGCAGTGGCATCTGTGCCGTCTGCGCGCACAACGGGCTGAAGCGTGACGCCTTCGTTTTCCGCACAGAGTTCCGGCGGCAGCGCGGGGAGATAAAAGGCGTCGGAGCAAGCCTCATCGAGCGGATTGAAGATGGTGAACGCTACTCCGCCGTCGGCTTCGGGCAATGCCGGAGCACGAAGAAGAGCGTCGGCATGGCGCAGCATATCGGTCGTCTCCGCGATGCTCTGATCATGCGCAGCGTTGATGCAGCTGCCGGGCAGAATGTCGTGGAACTGGTTCACCAGCAGCGTATTCCACAGTGGGCGCAGCGCCTCGCCCGTGGCGGCGCGGCGAGCGCTCACGGCCGTCTGACACTCGCGCAGTTCCAGCAGGCGCAGGGCGTTCTCCGCAAGACGGTTGTTCTTTTTTATCTGCTGCTTATTGGTCAGCGTGCCGCGGTGCAGCTCAAGATACAATTCGCCATCATACACGGGCAGGTTGCCGCCGCGCGCCTCCAGCTTTTGCATAAAGCCGCTCACGGAATCATACGAAACTTTGGGGCAGCCCTCCAGATCGGTGAGACGGCGCGCTGCCTCGATCATCTCAAACTGCGGCCCACCGCCGCCATCTCCATAACCGAAGGCGATGAGGCGCCGATCGGCAGCCTGTTTGTTGCGCACGCAGTCACGGTAGCCGATGCCGTCCACGCGCTCAAGGAGGCCGGCCGGGTCGGGCCATGTGTCGATTACAAAAAAGTGCGTGAGCACCTGAGAGCCGTCGATGCCCGTCCATTGAAAGGTGTCGTAGGGAAAATCGTTTGTGTCATTCCAGGCCAGCTTTGTCGTAAGGAAATATTTCACGCCGAACCCGCGCATGATCTGTGGGATGGCGGCGGAATAGCCGAAGGTGTCCGGGAGCCAGAAGGTGTCGGACAGGTGTCCGAAACGGCTTTGCGTGTAGAGCTGTCCCCATAGAAACTGGCGCACCAGCGCCTCACCAGAGGGAATATTACAGTCGCACTCTACCCACACTGCGCCGTTCGGCTCATAGCGCCCGCCTGCGATGCGGCGCTGCATCTCTGAAAAAACCGCGGGATAATGCTTTTCCATGAGCCAGGAGTGGTAGGAAGCGCTCTGGATGAAGCGGTATTCGGGGTATTGATCCAGCAGATTAAACTGGTTCGAGGCGGTGCGTGCGATTTTTTTTACTGTCTCCGCCATAGGCCATAGCCAGGCTGTGTCGATGTGGCTGTGGCCCACCAGCACGGCCTGTGGCGAGCTGTCGCCATTTCGCCGTGCAAGTGCGGGCGCCATGGCCTGCCGTGCGTTTGCCAGCGAGGCACGCCACGCGGCCTCTCCGACCGTCTCAGGGTCATAGAGAAGCGCTTTGTGTGTCTCGGTCAGAGCGTTCATGATTTCGCCACGGCGGAACGAATCCTCCGGAAGTTTATCCGCCAGCTGCAGGAGCACGCGCAGATCCAGAAGAAAGTCGAGCACATCCTGGTTCTTGACGCACAGAGAAAGCGATTCAGCCGTGAAAACGAAATCGTTTTGCGGGCGCTGCTGGAACGGCTGTTCGCCAATAACATAATGCCCGGCGTAAAATTCTACGGCGAACTCCAGTTTCTGCCCGGCCCGGGCGTTCTGACACACGCAGTCGCAGTAATGGTTGCCGTGGCGCGTTACAACGATCTTCGTGGCGAATGTGCCGCGTGGCGTGCCGTCCACCCACAACATGGCCTCATAACCGCCAAACTGCGGGCGCAAAAACAAATCGCGCCCGGCCAACGCGTCCAGCACGGTGCAGGACGCACGGAACCAGCAATAGCGTCCTTCTCCACCCCAGATACGGCCCTGAGGACGCTGCACGGGGTCCTGGAACAACGCGGCCTCCGGGACGTCCGTGAGGCGTTCGGATGTCTCATACATGGAAAACGGCAGTGTGCATATCTCGGTGAAGACATACGGTTCATATGTTTCGAGCGCGCGGGTAAGCTTGACGAGCAGTTTTTTGTTCTGCGCGGTATTCAGCATAATGGCAGGACCTCCCAGATGAAGATAAATTGACGTGTTCTTCGGAGCGGTGTATATGGACCTTTGAAGCACAGGAGGAACACGCCTGCATGAGATATATTTTTATCATACGGCATACGGTGAGATGCAAAAAGCGCACATAAAAAAGTCAACATCCAAAACAAAGAATTCATCATTGATGCGGATGCGTCAAAAGGTGTTTATCATGTATAATAAATGTAAAGCCCTCCTGCGCGCAACAGTCCGCAGTGGGCAATGAAGCGGGCGGGGAACACGCCTGCGAGAGCAGGAGGAACATGAAGATGAAAAAATACAAAAGCGGTGCGCCGTTTGGCTTCAGCCTGCCCCGCAGGCTGCTGGCGCTATTTCTGATTTTTGTATTGGTACTGTACGCAGTGGGCATGGCTGTCGCTATACGGCTTGGCAATAACGCCTTTGCGGAGGTGCGGCGCACATATGAGACACGTGTATCCGCGCTGGCGGACCAGCTGGACGCAGAATTGCAGCGGATACAGAACCAGATTTATTACACGATGCTGCGTGCGGATGTTCAGCATATGGCGCTTGTCACGCCATCGATGTCATTTCCGGACATTTATAAGAATGTGAGCGCTGTGGCGGAGTTGATGTATGCGCTGCAGAATTCCAGCGGCCTGTTGGAAAAGGCAACCATATATTTTCCCTTGCTCGGCAAATATATCTCCTCAGACGGACGGTTTGAAGCTTTCTCGGATGAAGACCGCCGGTTCCTCACGCAATACAATGAAAACGGAGGGCAGGAAATTGTGGTGGCCACAGAGAAGGGCCTCTGCCTCGTGTCGGACTCCATGCGTATCGCGGGTACGACCCAGGCCGGGAGCACGGAGACTGCCGCCGTTATCCGAGTGGTGCTTTCCAGACGCGCTATTTCAGAATGGTGCGATATATTTTCCGAAGATGGGAAGATATATCTGTATGGGGCACAGTGGCACGATGCCCTTTATTTTCTGTCAACAGGCAATGCTGGCTACAGCCAGCAGGCGGTGAGAGAGGATCTTGCGCAGCTGACGAAGAAGACAGCGGAATCCACAGACGGATACAGCGATGTGGCACAGGTGGACGGGCAGGAAACACTGCGTGTTTTGTGCCGTGTGGGAGGCCGGGGCCTTTGGGTAGCGGGATACATCCGGGCGGGCGCGCTGCAGAGCGCCTCCAGGCCGTTTTCTGTATGGCAGCTGGTACTCACGGCATTTTTACTGCTGGAGGTGGGCGTGTTTTTTTATATCGTGCGCAAACTCATCTCACAGCCCATCAACCGTTTCGCAGGTGAGGTGCAGAATCTGGAAAAGGAAGGGGTTCTCCAGCTTGCGGAAAAGCCGAACAATGATATGGATTTTCTCTATCAAGCTTTCCTGGGCGTCAGCGGCAAGCTGAAGGCGGCGCTGGAACAGGCGTATAACAACAAGCTGCTCGTTTATCAGTCTGAGATCAAATTTCTGCAGGCGCAGGTGAACCCGCATTTCCTTTACAACAGCTTTTATCACCTGTACCGTATGGCGAAAATGGAGGACAATGAGGGCGTTGCAGAGATGAGCCGCCGTCTCAGCTCCTATTACCGCTATATTACACGCAGCGACCAGAACGAGGTTCCCCTCACAATGGAGTATCAGAATATTTCGGATTACACGGAGATACAGACTATCCGTTTCGGGGACAGGATTAAGGTGGAGCTGGAGCCCATCCCACCAGGGTATGAGGCGCTCATGGTGCCACGCTTCGTGCTGCAGCCGCTGTTTGAAAACGCCTATAACCACGGTGTGGAAAAAATCGCGGCGGGGCGCATCCAGCTGCGGTTTGAGCCGCGGCCGGGCGCATTGGTGATCCTTGTGGAGAACAATGGGACCTGTGGTGATGAGGAGCTGCGCGCACTTACTGCATATCTTGAGAGCACAGCGCCGGGAGAAAGGCTTACGGCGCTGAAAAATGTGAAGGGGCGCATGAAGCTGCTGGACGGAGATCTGGCAGTTTCACACGGGAGCTTGGGCGGCTTTTGCGCAGAGCTGACGCTGTCCGTCCCTAAGGATCTGACGGCGAATATTGATAAAAATGAGAGGGAGAAGGAGGAGAAGTGAGGTATGCAGACATTGCTGCTTGTGGATGATGAACCCAACATTGTGGAGGGACTGGCCAGCCAGTTCGAACAGCGCTACGGCGATGGCGTGATTGTACTGAAATCTTGTTCGGGACGTCACGCGTTGTCCGTGCTGCAAAACAACAGGGTGGATGTGGTGCTCTCCGACATCCGTATGCCGGACCTCGACGGCCTGGAACTCATTGAGGAAACCGAGCGTCTGTGGCCCCGCACACATTTTGTGCTTCTGAGCGGCTTTGAGGATTTTGATTATATCCACCGGGCGTCCAAATCCACCATTTACCGTGGCTATCTGCTGAAGTCGGAGGGAGACGAAGTGGTGATGGAGAAGGTGGATAAGGAGTTGCGGCTTTGCGCGGAGGAATTGCGGGAGGAGACGCAGCAGGGGCTTCAGCGCGCTTTTCTCCAGCGGGCCGCGCTGGAAAGCGCCCTAAGGGGAGGGGGCTCTTGGCGCGACTATCTGAACCAGACGGCGTCTTTTTCTTTGGCGTTGGACATTGCACGGCCCGTGTTCATGGTGCTGGGAAAAAGCCCGGCCCACGATGCGATGGACGGTATGCAGAGCTTGCAGCTAATCAGTGGTGTGCTGGCGGCACAGGCGCCGGGGCTTTCATTCGAGGCGCTGCTGCCGGAAGAAGGAACACTGGTGTGGCTTTTGCAGGAAAAAGCGCCCACAGCGCGCCCGGGGACGGAAAAATATATTCACGCTCTGTTTGAGGCGATTCAACAGCAGATGAGCGATGTTTACGATTGTGCGGTGGGGCTCATCGTGGGAAGTGTTGGTCGCTTTGACGCCATTGTGGAGCAGTATGGGAGGCTGAATAATATCTGGGCGATGGTGGCGCGGGATACGGGCCGCCTTATCATTGTGGATGAGAGCGACTATTCGGAGGCATTGTTGAGCCGTGGGGGACAGGTGTTGCAGGAACAGTTCCAGTTTTCCGCCTTCATCCACCGATTGGGCCAGAATATGCGTGTGGGCACGCCAGAGTCCGTCGAGGCGTTGTTCGGTGAGTATTTTGGAATGGAGTCAGATGGAAAGGCGCTGCTGTATTGTGAACGGCTGCAATCCGAACGATTTCTCACGCTGTTCACACTTCTGCTCACGTTCCTGCGGGAGAACGAGCTGAGCGCTCCTTATGACCGAATGCTGACACGCCTGCTCGACGGTGCCCTGAGAGGAGAAAATCGGGCGATGCCGCAGCACTTTGTGAAGGAGCTGACCGCTCTTTGCAGCGCACTGTGCCGGCAGCGCGCGGAGAATGAGGCACATAACACACAGTCTATTATCAATCGGATCAACCATTATATAGAAGATCATATCGAGGATTACAACCTCTCCCTGACTGAGCTTGCACGTATGACAGGCTTCAACCCCTCTTATCTTTCACGTCTGTACCGTATGCACACAGGCAGAAAACTCTCAGAGCAGATTGATGCTGCTAAGCTGCGCCACGCGCAGGAGCTGATCCTGTCGGGTACGATGGTGAAAAATGTGGCCGAGCGCACAGGCTTTGCGTCGCCGTCCGCCTTTATCCTGTTTTTTAAGCGCAACACGGGAAAGACGCCGCGTCAGTTTTTCGAGGAGAGAACAACCACCCCGATGTCCGCGGCATCAAAAGAGGCCGAAGAGGAGCAGAAGTAAATAGGGCGTTATTTGATGTAAATAGTAATTGATTGAAAATAAACTGTGCGAAAGGTACAATAAAATTATCGAAAGCGCGCTTGAAAATGTTGATTGTGAAGAAGGAGGAGACACTTTGAAAAAGATAAAACTGGGCGCTGTATTGATGGCTGCTCTGATGATGTTATCAATGCTCTTGACTGCCTGCTCCGGCGGCGCAAGCAGCTCCACCCCCGTTTCCGAGCCGGCAAGCACGGCCAGTTCATCTGGCTCCACCTCAGCGGCAGAGCCCACAGAGAACGACTGGATGACTCCGTTTGAAGAGACTGTCACCCTTGATGTTGTAGTGGGCTGGGATGCAGACGCCACGGTAAAAGAAGGCACGACACCTGAGACGAACGCATTGGCGGAACTTGCGAAGGATATGCTGAATATCGAGCTGAACTTCCTGTGGATGGTTCCCAATGATCAGTTTGAGGAGCGGCTTGCCCTGCAGATCAGCTCCGGTGAGATTCCCGACATCCTCATGCTGCAGAGCGGTGATTTCTATGAGTTCATGGATAGCGGTTATCTGCGTGACTTGACAGACGCTTATGAGACTTACGCCTGCGAGGATCTGCGTTATACAGTGGAAGCCTTTGGCCAGGCACCCATCGATTATTCTTCCCGCGATGGTAAGCTGCTGGGCATCCCGGCACAGTTGGACACTGCCGAGAGCGTGGCGGGCTTGTATTACCGAGCTGACTGGCTGGATGCGCTGGGGATGGAAGAGCCCACCACCGTGGAAGGTGTGAATGAAATGCTCATCGCGCTGGCTGAGCATGGTGCCACCGTGAATGGCGGCAAGGACACAGCTGGCCTCGGTACAACTTCCAGTGTGCTGAGCACGAACTTTGCGCTCAGTGCCTATTTCCAGATGTACGGCGCGTATCCTAACAAGTGGGTCATGCGCGACGGAAAACTTATGAACGGCATTGTGATGGACGAGATGCTGGATGCGCTCAACGGCTTGAAGACGCTGTACGACAACGGCGCCATCGCTCCGGATTTCGCAACATGGAATTCCGACCAGTTTGTGGAGCGTGTGGCCTCCAGCCAGGTAGGCGCGGCGTTTGGCACATATTACATTCCCGCATGGCCGCTGAACGAGAGCAAGAACATGACGCCCGAATCCGACTGGGCCGAGATCAATCTCGCCAATCTGGATGGTAAGTCCAACCCTGCCATTAACCAGGTGAGCATTCAGCATTTCAACGTTGTGACAAAGGATGCCCCGGAGAATGCGGAAGAGGCCCTTATCAAGCTGCTGAACCTGTCGCTGGTGACAAACAGTAACTCTACGTTTGATAAAGCCATCTTTGAAGGCAAGGATCTGGCGGAAAACGGCGCGGCTGTGTTCTATCTGCCGGTTTATATGTACTATCCCACACCTTGGCACGATTACCGCGAACGCATCTGGAATGCTTATGAAACGAAGGACGATTCCGGTTTGATCACAGCAATTGAGCACGAGTGGTACGGATATATGTGCGACTGGATGGAGGACGGCAATGAAGCCGAAAACTTGGCCACCGCATGGGGTATGTATGCGAGCCGCCTGACCGAGGATATGGGTATCGGTGTTGGCCTTGCCGTACAGGAAAGCGGTACTGGCGAGCAGAGCTACTTCTACGGCCCGGCCACGGCCACAGAGCAGCGTGCGTCCTCCACGCTCACCGATATGGCAGTCTCGTTTATAATCGAATACATCATGGGCCAGAAGACTGAAGCCGATTGGGAAGGCTTCAAGCAGAGCTGGAATGAAATGGGCGGCGAAGCTTGGACCAACGAGGTCAACGAGCAGTACGCCAGCATCACCCAGTGATGTGTGCGCCATTGCCAGTGCGGACATTGACTGACAGCACGAAAAGACAACGGATGAGCATTAATCACCATATTAGCATAATAAATACAAGAATCCAAATCC
>OKRT01000063.1_pt1 | contig 37456 bp, 38 predicted proteins | sample 1601111 | NCBI WGS metagenome assembly OKRT01 (sample SAMEA3541572, study PRJEB24748) | human gut metagenome | biome: human gut; feature: human-associated habitat; material: faeces | place: China | collected 2012 | reverse complement strand
CTTTTATCAATATCTGCCCTAAAATAATTCCCAATATCACTTGCTCAAGCTCTTTTTTGCCCTCTTTCGCAGTCTTTTCAAAAAGCATATCGGCATCCTTCTGTGCCTTTTCCTTTGCCGAAAGCACAACCTGTTTGGCATCTGCCTTTGTCTGTTCAACCTTTTCTGCTGATTCTGCTCGTGCATTTGCCTCACGCTGTCTGCAATTCTCTTCGGCATTGTAAATGGCGTCCAGCATATCTTTTGCCATTGTTATCCTCCTTTGCTAAAAATTGCATAAAAATATTTTTGAAGAATACACTATTTTGTTTATTCTATTCCTAGATTGTAGCACATTTATTTTAAAAAAGCAATCAACATACATTAAAGTTTGCCCAGTTTTTTATCATTTTCTTCCCTGTGACGCATTTGCGAGTAGTTTTACAGCATTAATTTGCGATAAAAGAAAAAACACCGCATAATACGGTGTTTAAAAAATTAACTTGCTTATTATCTTACTTACTGTCTTGCTTACTGACTTGCTTATTATCTTGCGTGTTGTGGGTAAAACAGCGATATTTTAGTCTGTAAAACAGAAGAAAGCCGTCCCGAAAAAATTCGGAGCGGCTTTCAAAGCTACGGTTATTCGGCAGGCGTCCCATTCTCCTGCATCTCTCAAGGTTTCCCTTTGTCAAGCCATCGGCGTGTGGACGGGGACGAAATCTTCCACCTCGAATAACTTCTGAATTTATTCTAACATTATTTTAATAAAATTGCAAATAAATCAAGGTTGAAATCCAATACAAAAAGTTGTATTATATGAGAGTAAAAATATGGCGGTAATCCGCTTGGAGGACTGTGTATTTATGAAAGAAATCAAGACAAATGTAATGAGAATTTTAGACAAAGAAAAGGTTGAATATACTCACCATGAATATCCCCACGGCAAGGATGCCGTTGACGGAGTAACGGTGGCAACGCTTATGAATCAGAATCCCGATTATGTGTTCAAAACTCTTGTAACAAAGGGCATGGGCAGAGATTATTATGTTTTCGTAGTTCCTGTTGACCATGAGCTTGACCTTAAAAAATGTGCAAAGAGTGTGGGTGAAAAGTCGGTTGAAATGATTCCCGTAAAGGACATTACAAAGGTTACGGGTTATGTGCGTGGAGGCTGTTCACCTCTCGGAATGAAAAAGCAGTTCAAGACAACCTTCCACATTACAGCAGAGTCAATTCCGAAAATCATTGTCAGTGCAGGAAAAATCGGATATCAGATTGACCTGAAGCCCGAGGATTTAATCCGCCTTACAAACGGTCAATGCGCCGATATTATAAAGGACTGACCCGATATTCAAAAAACAACACCCCCGACTGTGCCAAACGGTTTAGTCGGGGGTGCGTTTTATTGCCAATTTTTATTCGTCAATAAATTCAAGGTCTTCGTCACTTACTTTTTTGAGTTCTTTTTTATTGAACAAATCGTAAATAACAGGAACAATGTAGAGCGTCATAAATGTTGCGTAAAGCAGACCGCCGATGCAGACAATTGCGATAGGCTGCATCATTTCAGCACCTGTGCCTATGCCGAGAGCCATAACAACAAGACCGAGAACGGTTGTGAGTGCGGTTATGAGGATAGGACGCATACGGGTTTTGCCTGCCTCAACAATTGACTCAATTCTCTCCTTGCCGTCAATACGAAGTCTGTTGATGTAGTCAACAAGTACGATACCGTTGTTTACAATGATACCGCAGAGCATTACAAAACCGACAAGCGATACAACGCTGATGTCAAATCCTGTGATTAAAAGTGCGAGGAAACCGCCCGTAAATGCAAGCGGAATTGTAAACATAATAATGAACGGTGATTTAAGGCTCTGGAACTGTGCAACCATAATGAGGTAGATGAGAATAATGCCGAGCAGGAGCATAAGCATAAGCTGTGAAACTGCCTCCATTGTCATTTTGTCTGTACCTGCATAGTCGATTGAACAGCTGTTCGGGAGCTTGTAATCGTTCATTGCGGATTTTACATTGTTTGAAACAGATGTAAGTGTGTAGCCGTCCTTGACTTCGGCGCTGATTTTAAGATAACGCTTTTGATTTTCACGGCTGATTTTATCCATAGTTTCAGATTTTGAAATATCCGAAACAGAGGAGAGTTTAACTGTCTTTTCGTTACCGCTTGAATCCTTGTAGGTAATGTCAATGTCACGGAGATTTTTCGGAGTAACGGTTTCACTGTCGTCCTTTACAACCACAACATTCATATCATTGCCGTCATCATTCGTAAGAGTGGCAGCGCTTTTTTCTGTTGAAATTGCAGCGGCAACCTGCTGATAAACCTGTGCAACGGTAAGTCCCTTTTCAGCTGCTTTTGACTTGTCAACAGTAACCTTGATTTCGGGAGAAACAGCACCGATGCCGTTGTCAACCGATGCAACGCCTTTAACCTTTTCAAGTGTCTTGCCGATATCCTCGGCAGTGCTTTTGAGTGTGTCAAGGTCGTCACCGTAGAGCGTAATCTGAACGGAACCGTCACCCATAAGGCTTGACATTGAACTTGAAGTGCCGCCGCTTACGGCAGCCTCACCGTCAAGGCTTTCAAGATCCTTTTCAATCTTCTTTGAAATCTCACCGCTCTGTTTTGTAAAATCATCCTTGAGAACGGCATATGCCATAAGTGAGCCGGCATCATTTGATGATGAACCGCCTGTAAGTCCCATAAGGCTTGACGAGTTGCCCGCCATAACGCCAACGGTTTCAAACTGGTCATATTTTGAAAGCAGATCGTTGAGCTTTTCGCCCTCTTTAACTGTTTCTTCAAATGTTGCGTTATCGTCAAGCTTCAATGATACCTGAATCTGTGTACTGCTCATATCGGGCATAAAGCTGAAACCTCTCATCAGACAAAGACCTGCACTTGTAAACAGAAGTGCAACTGCAACGAGAAATGCAGGAACTTTGTGCTTTAATACGAAACGAAGTGAGCGTTCATAAGACTTTTTGATTTTTCCGTCCTTCGGAGCGGAATTAGGTTTCATCTTGCGGAGTATTCTCTGTCCCATGGCGGGAACAAGCGTCAGTGCAACAATAAGGCTTGCAAGAAGTGAATATGTAACCGTGAGTGCAAGGTCAACAAACAGCTGACGGGTGATGCCTTCAACAAATACAATCGGCAGGAACACGCATACTGTGGTGAGAGTTGACGCCGTAATTGCGCCGGCAACCTGTCTTGCACCGTTAAGTGCCGCCTTGATCGGCGAAACGCCCATACTTCTCAGTCGGTAGATATTTTCGATAACAACAACCGAGTTGTCAACAAGCATACCGACTCCTATCGCAAGTCCTGACAGCGAAATCATATTGAGTGTTACGCCGCTGAAATACATAAGAACGATTGCAAACACAACGCTTATCGGAATTGAGCAGGCAACAATGAGCGTCGGTTTGATATCTCTGAGGAAGAGGAAAAGGATTATAATTGCAAGAACCGCACCCATAAGGAGGTTTTGCAAAACGCTGTTGATTACAAGGTTAATGTAGTCGCCTTCATTGTAAAGGTTTGTAAAGTGAAGTCCGTCAACCTCTTTTGAAAGCGAATCAAGCTTTGCGTTAATGTTTTCACAAACGGTAGAAGACGCTGTGTTGCTTGACTTTGAAAAGCTCAATACAATACCGGGGTTGCCGTTGATTCTTGCAAAGGTTTCGTCGGAATTATCGGCAACAAAAACATCTGCAACATCTTCAAGATGAATAACTCCTATTCCGTCAATTCCTGTGTCAAAAAGCACAAGCGACTTCATCTCTTTTTCATCATTCACCTTGTCGCCGACACGAACCATGAATTTATTGTTATCGTCATCGGTAACATAGCCTGCCGGCATTGAAAAGTTTTGTGCTGTTAGAATTGAAGAAATGGTATCAAGTGTGACCGTGTTGCTCACATCAGCCTTGCTTTTTGCCTCTTTCTTTTTATCTGCAAGTTCTTTTTCGGATGTTTCAATCTGTTTTTCTGCACTTGAAAGCTGTGTAAGTGCGCTGTTGAGTTCACTCTGTTTTGAAGTGAGAGTTGACATGGCAGAGGACATTTTGAAGTCCGCACTTGACTGTTGTTGTGAAATGAGGGCAAGAGCGGAATCAACCGAAACCGATTTATCGTCAAGTCCCGAAATTGCGTTATCAAGCTGTGCAATACCCGAGTTGATTTGTGAGATTTTCTCCGACATTTCACTTAATGCAGAATTGATTGCATCTCCCGAAGTTCCGAGCTTTTCAAGTGAAATTTCTACATTTTGAATTGCCTCTGCACTTTTGTTAATGGAATTCTGAACTGTCTGCATTGTCTTTGCAATATCGGGAGCTTTGATTCCGTAAGGCTCAAGCGCCTTGTTAAGCTCGTCAATCTGCTGTTGAAGTGCCTTGTATTCCTCGCTGTCGGGCAGTACATCATTCATTTTCCGAACAATTTCCTGATACTGTTCGTTGAATTTTGCAAGCTGTTCAAGCTTTTGCGTAAGCTGTGACTGTTCGGAAGTCAGCTCATCATAGGTTGTTTTCAGTTCAAGCAAACCCTGATAAGCGGTTTCAAGCAAGGTCTTTGTTGAAGTGAGGCTTGCCTTTCGGTCAAGCAACTGCATCTTTGCCGACAAAAGCTGTGTTTTACCGCTCTCAGCCTTGTTCTGTGCATCGGCAAGCTGTTTTGAAACAGCCTCCTGCTGTGAGTTGATTTGCTCAATTGAAGATGAAACTGTACCCTGACCGTCCTTGGCTTTGCCGATATTATCCTGCAATTCCTTTTTAGCTTTGGCAATTTTGTCCTCTGCATCACCGAATTGATTATCGAGCGCAGCAGAAATCTTCTTATTAAGCTTGTCAAGCTTATCCTGTGAAAGTACGACATTTTCCTGTTCCGTAACAATGCCCTTGTCAGAAACAGAGGCAACACCGTCAATGCCTTCAAGTTCATTCAAAAGTTCGTTTGTGACATAATTCGAAAGCTCTGTTTGCGTCTTGCCTTCAAAGTCAACCGCCGTCATTGCAACAGGGAGAATGTTCGGATTGATTTTGATGAGGTACGGTGTTCCGACTCCGTCAGGCCAATTGCTCTTGATTGTGTCAAGGCTTGAACGCATATCAACAGTTGCGCTATCCATATTTGTGCCGTCCTCAAATTCAATCATCAAAAGTGAATAGTTGTCCGAAGAGGTAGAGGTGATTTCCTTAACGCCGTCAATTGCCGACATCGACTGTTCAAGAGGCTTTGAAACCGTTGTTTCAACTGCCTCGGGCGTCTGACCTGCGTAGGTGGTCATGATAACGGCATAGGGAAAGTCCATGTTAGGTAAAAGGTCGGGTGTCATCTTGAAAAATGACACTATACCGAGAACCAGAACAAGTACAACCGCAACCAATACCGTCATCGGTTTTTTTACGCTGATTTTAGATAACATTGATTACTCCTTTGTTTGTGCTTTTCATCTATGAGTATATTTCATATTAAATGCAATTTCTACCAACTTAGGTTTACATTTTCTGTTGAAATCGCCTGCAACCGGTTGCGTGAATATTTAAACTTAATCTGCAATTGCACCTGTTTTGATAATTTCAAGTTTTCTGTGATACTCCCTGTGAACCTCGTCAAAAGGTTTTCCTATTACAAAAACATTGAACACTGCATTCTTCAGCACCTGAGTGAGAATCTGTGAAAGACACTTCACATCTTCATCTGAAGTATATTTAAGGTTACTTCTGTCAAAATTGTTTGTAACGCTGACAAGCTCTGCAACGCCCTTGAAACGGTTGATAAAATATTCCGAAACAAGACTGTCATTTGCCTTTATATTTTTGATGAGATTCTTCATGATGATACTTTGTTTTGTATCCTTTGAACATTCGCATAGAATTTCAAAAAGCAAATCATAAGTTACAAATATGTCGCCGTGAGTGCGAGAGATAACCTCTGTGGCTTTTTTAAGTGAAAAGTTGATAAATGAGCGTGTCATAACCTCCACAAGGTCAACCTTATCGTCAAAGTACTGATAAAAACTGCCTCTCGAAATGTTTGCGTTCTTTATAATATTGTTTATGCTGACTCTCTCTCCCGACGAACCGGCAAATTCATTGAATATTGCGTCCGTGATTCTCTGACGCTTTTCTTCGGGAAGATTATAAAAGGTGCTTTTTATCATAAAAAATCCTCCAAAATAAATGTGACAGGCAGTCATATGACAACCTGTCACAATTTTAACATCGTTTATTTATTGTGTCAATTAAATGTGTTTTAGATTTTGCACATATACGATCAAAAATCTTTGTGCATATTAACAACAAAATTAAGCTTTGCCTTTAAATTTTTCAAAAAGTCCTTTGCATCCGCTGTAAATATCGTTGTATGCCTGCTCAAAATCACCGCTGTACCACGGATCCGATACATCACGATTCATACCTGCAAAGCTCATCATCCTGCAAACCTTTCCGTCTTTGTCATCGCCGAAAATTCGCATAGTGTTTCTGATATTATTAGAGTCCATGCAGATGAAATAATCGTACTTGTCATAGTCAGATTTTTTGAGCTGAACAGCCCTCTTGCCGTCACAACCGATTCCGTGTTTTGCAAGCTCACGCTTAGCCGGCGGATAAACAGGATTTCCAATCCCATTCCATATCTCCTCCGTACTCGTAGCAGATGATTTAATCACAAACCTGTCAGCAATCTCGCCCTTCTTAACCATATCCCTAAATATAAATTCCGCCATAGGCGATCGACAAATATTCCCATGGCATACAAACATTATTTTAATCAAAGTACAATTCCTCCCGATTTGCCGTAATATGCCGCTATGAATTTTGCAATATCTATATTTGTATATGTTATTTTGTGTGTTACTGTATTTTCACTATTCATCTATATGTTCCCCTCAAAATAATTTTGAATTGTCGCTATAATATGCAATTTTACCTGTTAACCGAAAATTTCTTCGGGAGTGTGTCCGAGCAGAACATGGAGTCTGGCACTTGTGTACATGACTTTTTGACACAAATATTCAAGCTTTCGGTGGCTGAATGCGATATCATCACGGTTGTAGATTCCGCTTCCCATGATTACTTCGTATACAGATTCTTCGGAATTGTCGGGTTGAGTTGCAAAACAAATCATAATATCGTTCGCATAATCGTCTGCGTCCTCTTTTGAAAGTCCTGTTTCATTTCTTAAAAACGAACGCATTTCAAGAAAATCGGGAATCTTTTTAAAATAGCAGTCATCTTTATATCTGAGAAATTGCTCTTTGTCAAGAACGCAAAATTTCTTTCCGATTTGACGATATTTCAGCATTTCGTATTTATCAAGACTATCGTCATCAAATTCAAAAAAGTAAAGATATTCTGCAAGAATTTCCTGTTCAAGAGCAGGGGTTTCTGAGCCGTCATCGTAAATATCGTTCTGATTAAACACACAAAAATACTTTCCCTTAAAATTCATATTTTCAACAAATGACAGAAAATCTTCCTCGCTCACAGGCTCGTTCTGGCTGTTGTAAATTTTAAGAAGTTTGCCGATTTCGATAACTCCGTAAAGATTTGCCGCAGCCGCAAAATATCTGTATAAAAGGTCTTGTGTTTCCTTTGAAAGTGTGCATTCTGAAATTTTCATGTGTCTACATCAAATTATATCGTACTCTGACTTATATTGTCAGTTTATCATAATTAATCCCACATTTCAACAAGTCTGTGAACAATTTCAGATACTTGCCAGATGATTGACTTCTGAAAGACAGTTGCAGAGTGGTTTAGCACTGTGTATATGTAAGCTTTCAGGTTGCCGTGCAGAGGACTGTTGCACAGTAAATATAGCGGATTATATAGTGCTTTTTTACCTAAAATAAGCTATAGATTTCTTGCTCAACCGTGCTGTGATTTATTATATTTTATGACAAAGTTTGTACAAAATAACTAAAATTAATTATATAATTATTGCTTTAGTGAAAACAAATCGTATCTGCAGCGAAAACTTTGCGTAATTATTCCTATATTTTGTTAAAAAGTAATTTTTTTCAATTGTTTTTTCCATATTCTCCTCTTTTATTGCTTATTGATGCTTTCTGTGGTATAATCTGTGGTATAATTTTATAGATGTATTGCGTATGTGTGTTTAGTAGTAAAATGAAAATTTCTACTATTGTAGATTAAGATATTTAATTTTGAGGGTATGGGTACGATGAAATTTAAAGCTTTTGAAAATAAGCTTTGGCTTGCTTCACCTACAATGTATGGTGAGGAAAGAATGTATGTTAAAGAAGCTTTTGATACTAACTGGGTATCAACTGTTGGTGAAAATTTAAATCAACTTGAAAAAGGAATTGCTGGATATGTAGGTTGTAAAAAGTCAGTGGCTCTATCTTCAGGCACTTCCGCACTGCATCTTGCTGTAAAATTGGCAGGTGTGAAGTCGGGAGATAGAGTGTTCTGTTCCGATATGACATTTGACGCAACGGTTAATCCCGTTTCATATGAACATGCGGAACAGATTTTTATTGACAGTGAAACAGACACATGGAACATGGACCCTGTTGCTTTAAAAAAAGCTTTTGAATTATATCCCGATACCAAAGCAGTAATTGTAGCCAATTTGTACGGTACTCCCGCGAAGCTTGATGAAATAAGAAAAATTTGTGATGAAAACGGTGCGATTCTTATTGAGGATGCTGCGGAGTCGCTTGGTGCTACATACAAGGAAAGACAGACTGGCACATTCGGAAAATACAATGCAATATCATTCAATGGTAATAAGATTATCACGACCTCGGGTGGCGGGATGTTATTGACAGATGACGAAGATGGTGCAAAACTCGCAAGAAAATGGTCAACACAATCAAGAGAACCGGCTCCATGGTATCAGCACGAGGATTTGGGGTACAATTACAGAATGTCAAACATCGTTGCCGGTATCGGCAGAGGTCAGCTTTTACACCTTGATGAGAATATTGACAAAAAAAGAAAAATATATTTGAGATATAAGGAGGAATTTAAAGAACTACCCGTTCAGATGAATCCGTACATTGATACGCAATATTTTGTGGCTTATTTTATTGGATATTATATTTCAAAATTCAATGTAAAAAATAATAAATGGACTTTTTGGCTGTTAGGTTTGTTTATGTTTGCTGTTGCTATTGTTATTAGATTGACAGCTAAAATGTACCTTGACGGTATGTATGAGTCAGAATATCTTGTGTTTGTATCGTTGACACAAATTGCTGTGGCAGTTTCAGCGTATTTTATTTGTACATATTTAGTCAATAACTTTGCTATACTTGAGAGTATGGCAAAATCTAAGATTTGGTCATTGTTTGATGTAATGTCATATCCAATTTATATAACTCATTATGCATTTTTGACTGGCATGACATCAGTAAGCAATTTTGGATTTTCAACACTAATTTCAATTGTATTGTTTATTTTATTTACCGTTATTAGCTCCTCCATCTTGCACCTAATAAATAATAAAATTATAGATTATAAAATGAAGATGAAACAATAAAAAAAGAATCTCCATAGAAACGATTTTGTAGTAGAATTAAGTTACAACATAAAATCTGAGATGAAATTGTCAAGACGATACTCTTGATTTTACACTGATACACAAGCAAGGTGTAAAGGGTAAAATTATTTTTACTACCCAAAAATACTCGGAGTTAGATAATGTTATAACTATATTTAAAGCTTATTGAAATGCACAAGCCCATAAATACTTGGACTTGTGCATATTTTTTACTTTTTCTTCTTCTTCAATTCATTTTTAAAGCATTTTTTATCGAATGAGGGGTTGAAGGCGTAGAAGTTCTTTTCGTTGAGTTTATCGGTTAAGAGGCGGAGATTTTCGCCGAAGCGTTGGTAGTGGACAACCTCACGGGCACGCAGAAAGCGAATCGGATCTTTTACATCGTAGTCATCGCAGAATCTGAGGATGTTATCGTAGGTTGTTCTGGCTTTTTGCTCAGCCGCCATACTTTCGTGCAGGTCGGTTATCGGATCGCCTTTAACCTGCATTGATGCAGCTGTATAGGGAAAACCTGCTGCCGCCTGTGGGAAAATTCCGGTTGTGTGGTCAACAAAATAGTCACCGAATCCCTGTTCCTTGATTTCATCCTCGGTGAGGTCTTTCGTCAGCTGATATACTATTGCACCGATCATTTCAAGATGATTAAGTTCCTCTGTGCCTATGTCGGTGAGAGTGCCCTTGAGTTCTGGTAAGGGCATCGCAAATCGTTGACTCAGATATCGCAATGACGCACCCAACTCACCGTCCGGACCGCCGTATGGCAGAATGTTACTTATTTTGACTGAGAAATATGTTGAGGTGGGAGGCTTTGCGGTCAAATATTATTCTTTTTGTAATTATGGATAGTAAGTCGTTTTGCGTTTTTAAGGGATAAGTTTCTTTAATCGTGAAAGCATCATTAATTAAATTATTCTTTACAAGAATATTGATTGCTTTAATTACAACTTTTACAATCTTTTCAATTCTTACGCTGTGCGATGAATGGCAGTTGCCGTGAATGTAGGCGGAGCATTGGAGAAAATTATTTTTAATCGGAACGAGGGTTGAATTGCAGTTTGAACACTTGACAAGATTTTGAATAAGGTGTCTAATTTCAGTTTGTTTATGGGAATGTTCTCTATTTATTATTCCTTGCAAGAATAATATTTGCCTTGTTTGTTCAAAAATTACTTCATCAACAATCGGTTCGTGAATGCCGTTTGAAATTATCAAATTTTCGTTATGGAAATCTCTGCCTGTTTTGCAGATTGGATTCCACCTGATTTTGCCGATATAAACGGGATTTTGCAGAATATATTCAACGGCACGGCAATCCCAATTATTGCCTTTGGAAGTTTTAATTTTTGCTGAGTTCAAGTTGTTACAAATCATATTTATATCTTTATTATTCAAAAAATCGGCAAAAATTTTACTGACAATTTGGGCTTTTTCAGCGTCAACCACAAGCCTTCCGCCTGTTACTTTATAGCCGAAAGGTGCAATGCTGACGATGCCGCCACGCTCGGCTTTTTCGGTCATTCCTCGCCTTACCTCGCCCGAAAGCCGAATCGAATAGTATTCGTCCGACCATTCAATAATGCGTTCAATCAGCTTTCCGAAAGGACCGTCATCAACGGGTTCGGACACGCTGATGACTTCAATACCGTTTTTTCTCAACAGCGATTTATAGAAAATGCTTTCCTCCTGATTGCGGGCGAATCGTGAAAATTTCCAGACAAGTACGGCTGAAAACAGGGGAGGCTTTTGCTTTGCAAGGCTTATCATTCGGTTAAATTCAGGTCGCTTGTCGGCATATCTTCCCGAAATTCCGTTGTCACGAAAAATGAACTTTTCATCAATCAGATAGCCTTTTTCATCTGCAAATTTTCTGATGATTTTCAGCTGACTTGACGGTGAAAGCTCAGTTTGATTTTCGGTTGACACCCTTATGTATGCCGCCGCAAAGTGATTTTTATTGTGATTTCCCGACAAATTAATCACCTCTTGAAAGAATAATTCTTTTATGTAATAATATGCCTGCGGTTGGAAGAAAATTCTTCGGCAAATTTCTCGAAAACACTTTACTTTGCTAACGCACTAATGTATAATATACAGAGATTGTTTTGCAAGGTGATTTGCAGAACATAGGTAGAGAGTATATTAGATTACGGAGGAATAATTATGAAAAAGAAAAAGTTACTTTCTGTACTTCTTGCAGGTGCAATGTCAGCGTCAATTTTTGTGGGTTGCGGTTCTTCTGCAACGGACTGGGATTATATCTCAAACAAGGGAGAGCTTGTTATCGGTGTTACTTATTTTGAACCGATGAACTACCTTGATGCAGACGGCAAGCTTACAGGTTTTGAAACTGAGTTTGCAGAGGCAGTTTGCGAGAAAATGGGTGTTACTCCAAAGTTTCAGAAAATTGACTGGGATTCAAAAGAGGTTGAGCTTAACTCAAAGACAATCGACTGCATCTGGAACGGCCTTACAATTGATGACGACAGAAAGACAACAATGGATATTTCAACTCCTTATATGGAAAACAAGCAGGTTATGGTTGCAAAATCTGATGTTGCAGACAAAATCAAATCAGCAGATGACCTCAAGGATAAGACAGTAGTTGCAGAGAAGAAGTCAGCAGGTGAAACTGTTGCTCAGACAGACGAGTTCTTCTCAAGTGCAAAGTATGTTTCTGTTGACGCACAGGCTAAGGCTCTTCTCGAGGTTAAGTCAGGCACAGCAGATGTTGCGGTTATCGACTATGTAATGTCAATCGGTACACTCAAGAGCGGTTCTGACTACGCTGACCTCAAGGTTGTTGACGGCAAGGACTTTTCACCTGAGCAGTACGGTATTGCGCTTCGTAAGGACAGCCCTGAAACACTTAAAAAGCTTAACGATGCTATTCAGGCAGTTGCCGATGACGGCACACTTGATAAGATTGCTGAGAAGTACAGCCTTCAGGATCTTCTTCTTGTAAAAAAGAAATAATTTAATTAAAATAAGTTTGTACATACAGGGCGGACTATGTTCGCCCGTTGTGCTTTTTATTGATTATAAATTTACAGGTTCAAATTTGTAAGCCTTTTGATATATTCAAAACTGAAAATACTTGGATAGAGTGGTATATAAAATGGATCAATTTTTTAATGTAAGCGGTCAGTTGCTTGAGGGATTCGGCGAAAACTGTATAATTTTCATTGTAACCCTGCTTGCGGCAATTCCGCTCGGACTTATTATCTCAATGGGTTCAATGTCAAAATTCAAGCCGTTAAAATGGCTGACAAAAACATTTGTGTGGATAATCAGAGGTACTCCGCTGATGCTCCAGCTTTTCGTTGTGTTCTATGTTCCGCCGCTTGTGTCAAACGGCAGTGTGACATTTGCACGAATGAATGCCGCACTTATCGCATTTATAATCAATTATGCCGCATATTTTTCTGAAATCTTCCGTGGCGGTATCGAGTCTGTTCCAAAGGGACAGTACGAGGCAGGTCAGGTGCTCGGCATGACAAAGGGTCAGATTTTCTTTAAGGTTGTGCTTTTGCAGGTTGTAAAGAAAATTACTGCACCCATGGGCAACGAAATTATTACTCTTGTAAAGGATACTTCGCTTTCAAGCGTTATCGCTATTCCGGAAATTCTTATGAGAGCAAAGGACTTCTCAATGCAGGGACTCATCTGGCCGCTTTTCTATTCGGCAGTATTCTTCCTCGCATTCTGCGGAATTCTTACCTTGCTTTTCTCATTTATCGAGAAAAAGCTTGATTACTACAAGGGTTAAGGGGGAAAGGTTATGTCTTTGTTAAATGTTGAAAACATCCGTAAAAGCTACGGCAAAACAGAGGTTTTGAAAGATATCAGCTTTTCTCTTAAAAAGGGCGAGGTGCTTGCGATTATCGGCTCATCGGGTTCGGGCAAGACTACGCTGTTAAGGTGTCTTAATTTTCTTGAAACTCCGGGCAACGGCAAGATTTCCGTCAATGACAAGGTGCTTTTTGACAGCAATGACAGCTCTGCAAAGAGCGACAGCGAAATCAGAAAAAGACGGCTTCACTTCGGACTTGTGTTCCAGTCATTTAACCTGTTTCCGCAATATACGGTTATCGAGAATATTATGCTTGCTCCAAAGCTTGCCGCAAAAGAGCAGATAAAGCAGACAGGCGAATATATGGGCGCAAAAAGCTATAAAGAGGCTCATGAAATTATCAAGAGCAATGCAAAGTCTTTGCTTGAAAGGGTAGGACTTTCCGAAAAGAGCGAGTCATATCCGTGTAACCTCAGCGGCGGTCAGCAACAGCGTGTTGCAATTGCAAGAGCGCTTGCGCTCAATCCCGATGTGCTCTGCTTTGACGAGCCTACCTCCGCACTTGATCCCGAACTCACGGGTGAGGTGCTTAATGTTATCCGCAGTCTTAAAACCTCCGACAGCACAATGATTGTTGTAACTCACGAAATTGAGTTTGCAAGAGATGTTGCCGACAAGATCATTTTTATGGCTGACGGTGTAATTGCCGAAGAAGGTACTCCCGAACAGGTAATCAACAATCCGCAAAATCCAAGAACCCAGGCATTTTTGTCAAGGTTCAACTGATAACTGAATATTAGGTGAGGAAAGCACTCGAAAGGGTGCTTTTTTACATATTTTTACAAATAACCTTGAAAAGTTTATGCCATTGTGCTATAATAATCGTGTCGTTCACTGACGAAGGCACAAAGCCTGAAAAAATGAGAAATCCCGATAGGGAAAACGGAGGAAAAACAAATGAAAAGAATTTTCACAATCAGCGTTGCGGCTGTTATGGCACTTCTTATGGTGCTTTCACTTACAGCCTGCGGTAATTCAACACTCGGCTATTACAAGCTTACAAGTGCAGAAGCAAGCGGTATGAGCTTTGACAGCAGTACTCTTGCCGCTGTCGGTATGGACAAAGGCTACATTCTTCTTAAAGAAGACGGCAAGGCTAAGCTTTCTGCAGCCGGTCAGGAGCAGGAGCTCACATACGATGACAAGAACTTTACAGCAGGGAGCGAGAGCATTCCATATACACTCAAAGACGGTGTTATTACAATGGAAAAAGACGGCACAAAGCTCGTTTTCACATTTGATGCTAACTTCAAGCCCGAATCTTCTGATTCAGAGTCATCAAAGTAATAAAACTTAATGGTGCAAAAATTTCGGCAGTCCAAATCGGACTGCCGTTTTTGTATATCCAACCAAAAAAACAAGGGCAGCGGAATTCCGTTGCCCATAATTTTTATAAGATTTTATCAGTCTGAAAGACACTCATCAAGCGCATCAACAATTGCGTGCCTGTCCATATGCTGACCGATGAATACAAGTTTGATTTCTCTGTCGCCGTATTTTTCGTCCCACTTTTCAGCCATATCGGGATACTCTGCAAGATAGAGCTTCTGCTGTTTCTTTGGAAATGCGGCAAGCCACTTGCCCTGTTCCGTAGCAGTAATCTGAACACCTGCCTGCTCAAATACATAAACATCTTCTCTCTTGTCATCAAACCAGAGAACACCCTTTGCACGGACTACGCTCTTTGGCCAGTTCTCAACAAACTGCTGGAGCTTGTCCTGATTGAAAGGACGAATGCGGTGGTAAACAAATGAACCGATGCCGTATTCTTCTTCGCCGTCCTCGTGATCGTGGTCATGGTGACAGCAATGGCCGTGTTCGTGGTCGCAATGAGAGTGGTCAAGACCGTCCTCATCATGGTCATGGTCGTGATGCTCGTGTTCGTCATGGTCTTCATCGTGGTGGTGATGGTGGTGATGATGACCGTGACGGTCTGTATCCTCGTCATCTTCATCCTTATCATAAATCTGAGCCCAACCTGCGGATGCGGCTGTTTCTTCAAAATTAAAGCACTTTGTATCAAGAATATCCTTAACTTCGACCTTGCCGAACTGCGATTCAATAATTCGTGCCTTTGGCTGAAGCGTCTTAATCATAGCCTTAACTCTCTTGAGCTGTTCCTCTGTTACCTTGTCAACCTTGTTGAGGATGATTGTTGAACAGAACTCAATCTGCTGAATAAGAAGACTTTCAACATCCTCTTCGTCAACATCTTCCTTGAGGAGATCGTCGCCGCAGCCGAATTCTGTTGCCATACGGAGTGCGTCAACAACTGTAACAATGTTGTCAAGACGGACAAGCTCGGGAATATTGTTTTCCTTATCGCCTTCAAGAACCGAGATTGACTGTGCAATCGGAAGGGGTTCGCAAATACCGCTCGCCTCAATGAGAATGTAGTCAAACTTGCCTGACTTTACAAGGTCTGTAATCTGGTTGATAAGGTCAACGCTCAAAGTACAACAGATACAGCCGTTTGTAAGCGGAACAAGGTTAGTATCTTTCTGAGTAACAACGCCTGCCTTTTGAATAAGCTCTGCGTCAATGTTTACTTCACCGATATCGTTTACGATAACGGCACACCTGTAGCCCTCCTGATTGCCGAGGACATGGTTGATAAGAGTAGTTTTGCCTGCACCGAGATAACCTGTAAGAAGAGTTACGGGAACAGGAAGCTTAATGTTAGCCATATATTTCATTTCCTTTCGTTGAATTGTGCTTATTAATGCGGATTACCGCTGTCCTTAAATATAACACTTTGCAAAATTATTGTCAATACAAAGTACGGAGTGCGGTCAATACGAACAGCTGATTATTGCTGTACATTTTGTGTTTTTTGTATAATCACCTTTTATTTATTTCGGTTTTATGTTACAATAGTCAAAAGTAATTTTACGGAGATATATTATGATTGTACTTGCATCTGCTTCACCACGGAGAAAAGAGCTTTTAAGTTTTATAACAACCGATTTTAAAATTGTTCCCGCAGACATTGACGAAACTGTTGAGGACAATGTTCCGCTTGAAAAGCGTCCCGAATATCTTGCCGCCAAAAAGGCATTGCATATTTCAAAAAACGGCTATAAAAAAGATATTGTAATCGGTTGTGACACGGGAGTTTTTGTTGACGGCAAAATGCTCGGTAAACCTAAGAACAAGGAAGATGCCGAGAATATGTTAAAACTGCTTTCGGGCAGACAGCACAAGGTTATCACGGGTTGTTGTACCGTTAAAAACGGTGTTGCAAAATCATTTTCCAATGTAACGGTTGTTGAATTTTTTGAACTTTCCGATTCGGAAATTGATGAGTACATTGCAACGGGCGAGCCTTTTGACAAGGCAGGTGCATACGGAATACAGGGCAAAGGTTCTCTGCTTGTAAAGAAGATTGACGGCGACTATTTTAATGTTGTCGGACTTCCCGTAAGTGAATTAAACAGGATTTTGAAAAAGGAGTATTCATATGAATGATAATATAAATAAAACAGTCAATGAAATTCTCGAAAGCTATTCAAAGCATGAACAGACTTGCAGACTTTCGGAGGATAACATTATCAACAAATCTGTGCTTATTCAGGTGCTTGAAGAAATCCGCAAACTTCTTTTTCCGGGATATTTTGACAAGAACAGAGTAAGAGAAGAATACATCGGCTATATTGTAGGCGACAGAATAGAATTTATTCAGTACAACCTTAAAAAGCAGATTGCAAAGGCTTTGAAGGGCTGCGAAAAGTGCAACGACCTTTCATATGACGAGGTTATGGAAAAGTCAGAAAAGCTGGTTTATGAGTTCCTTTCAAAGATTCCGTCAATCCGTGATTATCTTGCAACAGATGTTGTTGCAGCCTTTAACGGCGATCCTGCCGCATACAGTACGGATGAAATCATTCTCTGCTATCCCGGATTTTTTGCAATCACGGTTTACAGAGTGGCACATGAATTGTGGAAACTTAAAATCCCGATGATTCCGAGAGTGCTTTCGGAGTACGCACACGGACTTACGGGAATTGATATTCACCCGGGTGCGACAATCGGCAAGTATTTCTTCATTGACCACGGTACAGGCATCGTAATCGGTGAAACTACCGAGATAGGCGAGAATGTGAAAATCTATCAGGGTGTAACCCTCGGTGCGTTGTCAACAAGAAAAGGTCAGCAGCTTAAAGGTGTTAAAAGACATCCTACTATCCGTGATAATGTTACAATCTATTCGGGTACAACTATCCTCGGCGGTGAAACCGTAATCGGCAAGGGTGCAACAATCGGCGGTAATGCCTTTATTGTGAACTCAATTACTGAGGGTATGAAAGTAAGCATTAAAAACCCCGAACTCCAGTTCAGTCCCGACCTTTCGGAAAATAATCAGGATAAGTATTGGTATTGGATGATTTAAGCTTATGTTTTAATTGAAAATTGAAAATGGAAAATTGAAAATTTTGGTCGGGAAGAAAGTTTTGCGTAGAACAAACTCCACATTCCCGACCGTATTCATAATGATTTACCTTGCAAATCAATTGACATAGACAAAATTCCATAAAAGAACAAAACCTGTATGGGCGTTCATTGGACGCCCGCCTTGATGAATGATTTTGTTTAAACACATATTTTTTTGATTTGATTAAAATTGTGTATCCAAATGTAGCGGCGAACCGTGTTCGCCAATTGTATCGTGTGTAAACACGATACAAATAAATATGCATAGTTTCAAAAATAACCGAACATTAAAAATGCTTTAACAGAAATGCAACCTCATTTTAAACTAATTATGAACAGATATCTTAAAGAAACGAGAATGTTGGATTATTCAAATCCTAACATACAGCAGTTAATTGAAAACAGAAAATGGCTTGAACTGCAGGAATTTGACAGGCTGAAATCAATTTATAATTTTGTGCGAGATGAAATACTGTTCGGCTACAACATTGATGACAACATTCCTGCTTCAAAAGTTTTGAAAGACGGTTTTGGACAATGCAACACAAAGGGAACTTTGTTTATGGCTTTGCTCAGAGCGTGCAATATTCCCTGTCGGGTACACGGATTTACTATTGACAAAAAACTGCAAAATGGTGCAATGACGGGAATTGTCTATAAAAACGCTCCCCAAAATGTGTTCCATAGTTGGGTTGAGGTGTATTTTGAAGATAAATGGTACGAACTCGAAGCGTTTATTCTCGATAAAAAGTATCTGAACAATTTGCAGAAAATTAACAGCAGTTGCTCAGGTGCATTTTGCGGTTACGGTGTTGCCGTTAAAGATTTCAAAAATCCTGTCATAGATTTTGACCGAAATAACACCTATATTCAAAGCGAGGGTATTAATCAAGATTTCGGTGTTTATGATTCTCCCGACGATTTGCTCAAAGAACATCATCAGCAAATGTCACCAGTAAAGGCTTTTTTATATAAAAATCTCGGCAGACATTTAATGAACCGCAATGTAAGAAAAATTAGAAATTTTTAATTGAAAATTGAAAATGGTGAACTAAAATGTTAAGACTAAGACCGTACAAAAGCTGTGATTCAAAACGCATAGCCGACTGGATTAAAAATGAAGAAACTTTTGTAAAATGGGGCGGTGAAAGATTTGGTTCGTACCCGATTAATGCAAAAATTATTGACGATAAATATAAACTCGATAACGGCGATTGCGTTGAAGAGGACAATTTTTATCCTATGACCGCCTTTGACGACAGCAGTGTTGTCGGACATTTTATAATGCGATACATCAACGGCAACAACAAGATACTTCGTTTCGGTTGGGTAATTGTTGACGATACGCAAAGGGGAAAAGGTTACGGCAAGCAAATGCTTGAACTCGGACTCAAATATGTCTTTGAAATTTTGGGTGTCGAAAAGGTCACAATCGGTGTTTTTGAAAACAATATCCCTGCTTATAAGTGCTACAAGTCAATCGGTTTTAACGAAATTGTTACCGATAAATACGAAATTGAAAACATAAACGGTGAAGATTGCAGAATAATCGAACTTGAAATCACAAAAACCGATTATATAAACCACAACAAAAGGAAGTGACAATATGCCCGACTTTACAGTACGGTACGCTAAGAAATCAGAACTTGAGCGTGTGAATGAAATTCGTTATCAAGTCAACAAGGTTCACTCAAACGGCAGACCTGATATATTCAGAGATGATTTCTGCGATGAGATGAAAAACATAGTATATAAAGTTTTTGAGAATGAATATTCCGATGTTATTGTTGCCGTGAACGGTGATACAATCTGCGGATTTGCAACCGTTGAATACATAGTCAAGGAAAAATCTCCGTACAACTTGCAAAGAAAATTTTATCGGATTGCTGAATTCGGAGTTGATGAAAACTTCCGCAGAATGGGTGTTGCAACAAAGCTGATAAATTTCTGCAAACAAGAGGCTAAGAACAGAGGCTTTGACAGGCTTGAGCTTGATGTGTGGGAATTTAACGAGGGTGCAATGAAGTTTTACGATTTCGTAGGATTCAAAACCTACAGAGAATACAAGGAAATGAATATTTAAACCGAAAAAATCCGTATGAAGATTGCTCCATACGGATTTTATTTTGTGTATCAAATTTTATTTATCGCCATTTAAAGGTGACGAGTCCGTAAACATAGATAAATGCGATAGCTGTAGGAACTACATATTTGAAAATCGGTTTCATCCACGAACGCACTTTCATACCGATGCCCATGTTGGCTTCTTTAATGAAGTTATCCCAACCCCAGCCGAACTTGTTGCAACAGAACAGAGCAAGCACAAGAGAACCGAGAGGAAGAACATTTGTGGAAACAATGAAGTCCCAAAAATCAAGCCATGTTGTACCCTCTGCAAACGGCTGAAAATGAAGAACGCTGAATCCGAGAGCCGTTGTGAGTGCAAGCACAAACACTACAATTCCGCAAATAAGACTGCCTTTTATTCTTGACCAGCCTGTCAAATCACGAATCATTGCAAGAATATTTTCGCAAACACCCAAAACGGTTGACATTGCCGCAAACACCATAAACAGGAAGAAGAGCGAACCCCATATTCTTCCGCCGGGCATATTGTTGAACACGGTTGCCATTGTGTCAAACAAAAGGTTCGGACCTGAATTAACTTCAAGGTTGTAAGTAAAGCAGGCAGGGAAGATGATTATGCCAGCAAGCAGAGCTACGAGTGTGTCAAGAGAGATAACATTGATTGCCTCGCCCATAAGTGAATGGTCTTTGCCGATATAACTTCCGAAAATAGCCATACCGCCCATACCTGTTGACAGCGAGAAAAATGCCTGATTCATCGCACCCACAACAACATCACCGTTGATTTTTGAAAAGTCGGGTTTGAGGTAAAATGTCATACCCTCACCCGAACCGCTCAAAAACAGACTGTGGATTGCAAGCACAATCATAAGTGCAAGCAAAGCAATCATCATATATTTTGTTATCCTCTCAAGTCCGCCCTGAATGTTGAACGAGAGTATAACAAAGGCGATAACAACCGTTATCATCATAAAAATAACATTGACTGACGGATTTGCAATCATTGTGGTAAATCCGAGGTCACGGTTGTTACCCGTCAGAAAATTTATGAAGTAGTAAATTATCCAACCGCAAACAACTGTGTAAAAAGCCATAATTGCAAGGTTGCCCACAAGGCATGCCCAACCGAAACCGCCCCATTTTTGCTTTGGCTTTTCAAGTTTGCGGTACATTTTAATCGGACTTGTCTGTGCCGCTCTGCCCACCGAAAATTCCATTATCAAACACGGAATTCCCAAAACAATAAGACAGATGATGTACACAAGCATAAAACTTCCGCCACCGTATTGTCCGCACATCCACGGAAACTTCCACACATTTCCGCAACCGATTGCACAGCCTGCCGAAAGCATTATAAACCCGAGTCGGCTTCCTAATTTTTCACGATTCACAACACAAGTCCTCCTGCTGAATTTATTTTATCTACACAATATTTTTTCGTCATAAATACTGCTCCTTTGTTTATTTTGCAATACAAAGAGTAGTATAGCAAATAAAATACCATTTGTAAAATTGATAAAACTGTGCTATAATAACGAAGATATCGTTCGTATAAAAGAGGATTTAGTTATGGATACCAATGTGCTTAAAACCTTTGTAGCTGTGTGCGAATATTCGGGATTTTCTGCTGCAGCGGAAAAGCTCGGCTATACCCAGTCAACCGTTTCATCACAGATAAAACAGTTGGAAAGCGAGCTTAATACGGTGCTTTTTGACCGCTTTTACCACAGAATCAGCCTGACTTCCGACGGCATAACGGTTCTGCAACACGCAAGAGAAATTCTTGAATCTCACGAAAAGATGCTTGAAGATTTGCGTACCCCCGAAACAATTGAGGGCAACATTCGCCTTGCAATGTCAAGTTCTGTCTGCAACCGATTTTTTAAAGATGATTTTCTTGAGTTCAGAAAGCATTTTCCTAATATTCACCTTGTCGTTGTCGAAAGCGGTACAGAGCAGATGTTTGATATGTTACGCAAAAATGAGGTTGATTTGATTTTTACGCTTGACAGCCACATTTATGATTCGGAATTTATAATTTGTGCAGAGCATGAGGAAAAGGTTCACTTCTTTGCATCAGTTGTCAATCCACTTTTGAATAAAGAAAATATTTCGCTAAAAGAATTATGCACCGAGGATTTTGTACTGACCGAAAGTAATATGAGTTACAGAAAATTGCTCAACAATGAACTTGCCGCACAATCGCTTGAAATTCACCCTGTTTTGGAAATAGGAAACCCTCTGCAAATTTGTTCTCTAATCAGAAACAGCAAAATGATCTCGTTCTTGCCTGATTTCATCACGGAGGATTACTACAATCCGGGAGAGATAAAACATCTTCCCGTCAACGATTGTGATGTTTCGGTGTGGACGCAGTTGCTTATCCACAAAAACAAGTGGAAATCTCCTGCGCTTAATGCGTTTATTGATTTTTATCGGGATGTTATACGAAAATAAAAAGTATCACATTTTGCCTTACGCACCGCCGTATTGCGTTATGATAATCTTGGCAAGTTTTGCGTTCGGCTTTTTGATATTGACGGGGTACTGTAACTTTTTTTCATAGACAAACATCAGCAATCCTCCTCGTTTTCCCACGGCCACGGTCCCTTTATCCAGCTCCACATATTGGTGCTTGTCATACTCTTTTTCAAAGGACCGAATTTTTCTTCATATTCTTCAACAAGCGGTTTCAATTTTTCTTTGAAACCGTTCATTTTTTGTATCATTGCCGTATCGTGCGGATGAGTGTCAAGATAAATCTGAAGGTCAAGTGCGGCAAATTCGTAGGTTGAAATTTTCTTTAAAACAATTTCTCTTTCAGTCAAGTCCCTCACCGCATTTCTTTCCGTAGAATGGTTTGTTGAGAACGGGGAACATTGTACCCGACTCAAGCCCCTGCAACGGGCTGTAGGTTGGGGAATCGAACTGCTGAAAGGGAACATATGCCATAGCCTCGCTCGTTCTCTTTGGCAGACTCGGTATCCCGTACTGCTGAGAAATAATTTCTTTAATATCCAATTTAATTCTCCTTTTTGTTCAAACTTATGAACATTGCTGTTCATTCTCATAATATGCCCGTTTCATACTTGTGTTTACATAATAAAAAAACAGAGCCGACAGCAATGCCGTCAGCCCTGATACAGAGGTTTTACCGTGAATATCCGATTAAATGTTAATTAACCTTTTTGGCAGAATTTGAAGTAACCTTTGCAATGATTGCAAAAACTACGCAAAGCACAATTCCGATTGCCGAAACGATGCCCACAAGAGTGAAGTTTGTGTTTGAAATGAGTGAAAAATCAAGCACACCGCTGTCGGGATTCTGAAGTGACGCAAAAACTGCAACAGCGTCAATAATTACGGCAACCATAAGTGAAAGAATTGAAATTGATGCCGAAACGGTTTCTGCAAGATTCTTTTCAATTTTCTTTGCAACGCTGATTTTTTCACTTCTGAAGTTAAGACAGCCGAAAAGCCAGAATACAGCCGCCGCATTAATTATTGTTTCGGGAATCATATATGTAGCGTTGTAGCTGAGTGAATAGAGAAGTCCGTCGGTTGACGGGATTGAAACGCCTGCCCATACGGTACAGCCCGAAATTACATGACAGATATATCTCAAAGCACAAACTCCTACCGTGCCTGTTACGGCAGCGGCAGACGGATTGCTGACCTTGTTTCTGAGAAAGCCTGCAAGGCCGATAACCGTGAATGCAATTACATAGTCGAAGAGAATGATTGTTACGGCTGCCAAGAATGAAGTTGCGTATGAAAGGTTTGAAGCTCCCTGAATAAGCTGAATAATGCTGAATACAAATCCCGAAAGCAATCCCCATTTTACACCGTGACGATATGAGATAATTACAATCGGAACAATGCTGAATGCGGTAACACTGCCGCCGTAGGGAAGTTCAAGGATTTTTACAAAGCTTAAAACTGCCGCAAGTGCAATCATAATTGCACATTCGCACATAACAAGTGCATTTTTCTTATTGTTCGTTTTCATTAAAACTACTCCTTAAATAAAATTCTCTCAGAGAAAAACACAACAAAAAAGGAGTATGCCAAAAAGACATACTCCAAGTGCGCACACTTCAAGCTTGATATGTCCCTTCGTTGGCATTATCCAAATCAGGTTTACGGTCGAAATCGAATTTCCTCTCAGCCGGTAACAGCTCCCGTTTTGTATGTGATTATTCTCACTCTGATTACGAATATTACACATCTTTAGGTTGTGTAACATCTACACTATGATTATAAACTGTATTTGACAATTTGTAAAGTCTTTTGTGTGCAATGTTACAGATAATCGCATATTAATTGACAAACACTTTGCTTTTGTGATAATATGTATCCTGTGATTTTGCGGTTTATTGCCGAATGGCAGTAAATTTTGCAATAATTGACAAACTAATTGAAGAAGGTTTTTTAATGGACAGCAGATTTAATTCACCGGCTGAAATTGCGTCGCTGGTGTCAAAATCAGGTGTAACAAAATCAATGCTTCCTCTGCCGAAAATGATTTTGCTCGGACTTATGGCAGGCGCATTTATCGCATTCGGCGGTGCGGCAAGCGATGTTGCAATGCACGGAGTTGCCGATGTGGGTCTTGCAAGAGTGGTTGCAGGTGTAATCTTCCCCGTGGGACTTATGCTCGTTGTGTTCACAGGCAGTGAACTTTTTACAGGCAACTGCCTTATGATTATTCCGACGCTTGAAAAGAAAATCAAGCCTGTTTCAATGATAAAGAATCTTGTTACGGTTTATATTTCAAATTTTGTCGGTGCAATGATTATTGATTTGCTGATATTTTTTTCGGGACAGCTCAATTATTCAAACGGCGGACTCGGTGCTTTTACAATCAAGGTTGCACTTGCCAAAACAACAATCAATCCTGCAACGGCAATTATCAGCGGCATACTTTGTAACATTCTCGTGTGCCTTGCAATCGTTATGGCAACAGGCGCAACAGATGCAATAGGTAAGATTTTCGGTGTATTTTTCCCGATTTGTGCATTCGTAGTCTGCGGATTTGAACACTGCGTTGCAAATATGTTCTATATTCCGACAGGTGTTATGGCGGCAATGACCCCCGAATATGTTGCAAAAGCTCAGGAGCTTTACGGTATTACGGCACAGCAATGTCAGAATCTTGCAAATCTTTCGGGTTGTGAATCTCTGCTGTTCGTTACAATCGGCAATATAATCGGCGGTATGGTCTTTGTAGGACTTCCGCTCTATTTTGCCCATATTCGCAAAAAGAAAAATGCTTAAAATACATAAACATAAATATTTCAAGAGAGCGGTCGTTTTGACTGCTCGTTTTCTTTTTAGTGCAAATTATTTAAAAGTATGTTATAATAAGCCTTACAAAACAAAAACGGAGGATATAATGGATTATTCACAGATTCTTTCACAGCAGTTTAATATTAAAGAGGAGTATGCAAAGAACATCATCACGTTGCTTGATGACGGCAACACTATTCCTTTTATTGCACGATACAGAAAGGAAATGCACGGTTCAATGGATGACCAGTTGATTCGTGAATTTGCCGAAAAGCTTGAATATTTAAGAGGACTTGACAAGCGCAGAGATGAAATCCGTTCACTCATTGACGCACAGGAAAAGCTCACGGATGAAATCAACCTTGCACTTGACAAGGCTGCCACGCTAAGCGAACTTGAGGATATTTACCGCCCGTACCGTCCAAAGAGAAAGACAAGGGCGTCAATTGCAAAGGAAAAGGGACTTGAACCGCTTGCTAACGATATTTTAAAGCAGGAAAAAGGTTTTGATCCGTCAAAGTCGGCAGTTGATTATATTGACGAAGAAAAGGGAGTTACCTCCGTTGAAGATGCAATTCAGGGCGCAATGGATATCATTGCAGAACTTGTGTCGGATAATGCGGAAATCCGTAAGAGAATAAGAAATCTTACAAACGCAAACGGTGTGCTTGTGTCTGTTGCAACAGATGAAGAAAAGGACAGCGTTTACAAAAATTATTATGACTACAAAGAGCCTGTTAAAAAGATTGCAGGTCACAGAGTGCTTGCCGTGAATCGTGGCGAAAAAGAGGGATTTCTCAAAGTCAGCGTTGAAACCGACAGCGAAAAACCGCTTAATTCAATTTTCAGAGCAATGATTACAGACAAAAATCAGCTTTGTTCAGACATTATCCGTGAGGCTTGCACAGACGCTTATCAGCGGCTTATTTATCCCTCAATTGAGCGTGAGGTCAGAAACGACCTTACAGATACCGCCTCCGAAAATGCTATGAAGGTTTTTGCCGTAAACCTCAAGCAGCTGCTTATGCAGCCGCCTGTAAAGGGCAAAACCGTGCTTGCACTTGATCCGGGATATCGCACGGGCTGTAAGACTGCCGTTGTTGACAGCACAGGCAAGGTGCTTGATACAACCGTAATTTATCCTACACATTCAGACAAAAAAATTCAGGAATCAAAGCAGACCTTGCTCCGCCTCATCAAAAAGCATCATGTTGATATTATTTCAATCGGCAACGGTACTGCAAGCAAGGAAACCGAGATGTTCACAGCCGAAACAATCAAAGAGGCTGACCACCCCGTTTATTATATGGTAGTCAGCGAGGCAGGTGCGTCGGTTTATTCGGCATCAAAGCTTGCCGCAACAGAACTTCCCAACCTTGATCTCACACTCAGAAGTGCCGTGTCAATTGCAAGGCGACTTCAGGATCCACTTGCAGAGCTTGTTAAGATTGAGCCTAAGGCTATCGGTGTCGGTCAGTATCAGCACGATATGCCGCAGAAAAAACTCGGTGAAACACTTGACGGTGTTGTAGAGGACTGCGTAAACTCGGTTGGTGCAGACCTTAATACGGCATCGCCTGCACTTTTGTCGAGAGTGTCGGGACTTAACGCAACCGTGTGCAAGAATATTGTTGCTTACCGTGAAGAAAACGGTGCGTTCTCATCAAGAGCAGAACTCAAGAAAGTTCCGAAACTCGGACCTAAAGCGTTTGAGCAGTGTGCAGGATTTTTGCGTGTTCCCGAAAGCAGAAATCCGCTTGATAACACAGGCGTTCACCCCGAAAGCTACAAGAGTGCAAAAGAACTCTTAGGACTTCTTGAATATTCTGACAAAGAAATAAAATCAGGCAACTTCTCCGATATTCAGCAGAGAGTAAAGGCAAAGGGAACAAAGTCGCTTGCCGATGTTCTCGGAATCGGACTTCCGACTCTTGACGATATTGTAAAGGAACTTTCCAAACCGGGCAGAGATCCCCGTGACGAACTGCCGGCACCAATGCTCAGAAGTGATATTCTTGACATCAAGGATTTGAAAGAGGGAATGGAGCTTAAAGGCACGGTCAGAAATGTAATCGACTTTGGTGCATTTGTCGATATCGGTGTTCATCAGGACGGACTTGTTCATATTTCGCAGATTTGCGATAAGTACATCAAGCACCCCGCCGAGGTTCTCAAAGTCGGTGATGTTGTAAATGTAAAGGTTCTTTCGGTTGATCCCGAAAAGAACAGAATTTCTCTCACAATGAAATTTTAATGCGAATAAAGCAAAAAGGCAGTTCTATTGTTCCGCAAATCACCTTTGCATTATTCCGCAAGCGTTGATATTGTTCCGATAAAGTTTTTTGGTTGTAAAAAAATCTAAATTTATAAAACAGGAGAAAAATATGTGCTTTATATGTGACAGAATTGAGATGATAAAGAACGGTTCAAATCCCTATTTTGTAAAGGAGCTTGAAACGGGTTATGTTGTTATAGGCGATAATCAGCATTTTTACGGATACACGCTGTTCCTATATAAAGATCACAATAAGACGGAATTGTTTCAATTAGAAATTCCCGAACGCAATAAGTTTTTAGAAGAAATGTCAATTGTTGCAGAGGCAGTTTCAAATGCTTTCGGTGCTGAAAAGATGAATTATGAACTGCTTGGAAATGGAGAAGCACATTTGCATTGGCATCTCTATCCGAGAAGAAATGGCGATATTGAAAACTACGGTAACAACGGTGCAGGTCCTGTATGGTGGTATCCCATGGAGAAAATGTATAGTGAGAGTAATAAACCGTCTGACAAAGACCTTATAAAAATGAAAAATCTGCTTTCAAACGAACTTGAAAAATTTGTATAAAAGGGATTTTTTGTAAATATTGAAACGAATGAAACTAGGATAATAATTTCATAAAAAACGAGGTATTTTATGAAAAAGGCAGTTGCAATAATTTGTACCATTGTTATTTTTGCGTTTTCGTTGATTGGGTGCGGTGATAAAGATACGGTCGCCTATAATCTGAAACTCAATGTTTCAAGCGGTGAAGTTGCAGAATCGTTCGACACGCACGGTGGATTTAACGGTGACGGAGCAACTTTTGCCAAAATTAAATTTTCGGATGACAGTGCTTTAGCACAAATCGAAAATAATAATGTATGGACGCCGTTGCCATCAGACGAAACAGTACAGTCTTTGTTATATGGCGATTACAGTGGCTTTGTGTGCGATGAAAACGGCAATTCACTCATACCCGAAATTAAGAACGGCTATTCAATGCTGATTGACAAGCAAGATGACAGTCTTACGAATATGCTTGAAAGAGCGTCGCTTAATTTTGTATTGGGAGTTTATGACACCGACACAAACACGCTTTATTACTATGAGTTAGACACATAATTTCAGCGTTCAAAAAGGTTGGGAGAATATGCTTATAAAAATCGGTGATTTTGAATTTACCGAGGTATGGGATTGGTCGGAAAAAGTGTATCGCCTTATTGAAAGCAGTTGAGTAAAAACAAAGGCTGACGAGAAATCGTCAGCCTTTTGTGTGTAATATTCGGTAATTATTCAGCCTTTTACTGCATATGATTTTCAAGGTGATTTTTCAATGCGGCAAAGGTTTCGTCGCTGATAATGTGTTCCATTTTGCAGGCATCTGCGGCGGCAGTTTCGGGATTAACTCCGAGCATAACAAAGAGCTTTGAAAGAACGGTGTGTCTTTCATATGTTTTTTCTGCAATTTCCCTGCCGAGGTCGGTAAGAATAAGCGAGCCGTCATCGCCGACTTTAAGATAACCGCCCTCTTTGAGAAGACCAACGGCACGGCTGACGCTCGGCTTTGAATATCCCATTTCTTCACATACATCAATTGATCTTATATAATTGCTCTTTTTTGAAAGAACATATATTGTTTCAAGGTACATTTCACCTGATTCTTTTAATTGCATAGTCTGCACTCCTTTACATTGTCTAATCATATCATGATATGAACAAAAAATCAATAAAATTAATTGTGCTTTCAATAATTATGAAAAAACGATTTACCGAAATCAACAAAAATAATATCTGAATTACAGGCGTGAAATATTCAATTTGCCAAAATTCAAAATAAAATAAAATTTTTTCGCAAGCCTATTGACATATTTCGAGTTTTATAGTACCATATAATCGGTTAGCGAGAGCTAACCTTTGATTGACAAATATTGTTAGTATCTGCTAACTTAAAGGAGATTGATTTTATGATGCCTTTGATGTTTGCTAACACAGGTGAAACCAATATTATAAAGAAAGTCGGAGGTTCTCCCGAGGTTAAAAAACACCTTGAAAATCTCGGTTTTGTTGCCGGCGGAGAGGTTACCGTTATTTCTGCTCTCGGCGGAAATGTTATTGTTAATGTTAAAGAAACACGAGTTGCAATCAGCGAAGAGATGGCTCGTAAAATTATGATTTAATTATAATTTGTAAATGAACACACAGCGGAGTTGTTCCGAGAGGTGTTTTTTATACGGCTTTATGCTGAAATTAAGACGGAGGAAACTGTTATGAAAACTTTAAAACAGGCAAAAGTAGGTGAAACCGTAAAGGTTGTTAAGCTTCACGGTGAAGGTGCTGTCAAACGCAGAATTATGGATATGGGCATCACAAAGGGTGTTGAAATTTACATCAGAAAAGTTGCTCCGCTCGGAGATCCGATTGAAATTACTGTAAGAAATTATGAACTTTCGCTCAGAAAAGCCGATGCTGAAATGATTGAGGTTGAGTAATTCGGACTTGCAAATTCTACGGGAGAAATCCCGTATTTTTATAAAATTACGGTTAGCTTTTGCTAATCTAAGAGAGGATAACTGATATATGGAAATTAAAATTGCTCTTGCAGGTAACCCTAACTGCGGTAAGACAACTTTGTTTAACGCACTCACGGGTTCCAATCAGTTTGTCGGTAACTGGCCCGGCGTAACTGTTGAGAAAAAAGAGGGTAAGCTCAAAAAGCACAAGGATGTTACAATCATGGACTTGCCCGGTATCTATTCACTTTCACCTTACACTCTTGAAGAGGTTGTTGCCCGTAACTATCTTGTCGGCGAACGCCCCGATGCGATTCTTAACATCATTGACGGTACTAACCTTGAAAGAAACCTTTACCTCACAACACAGCTTACGGAACTTGGCATCCCTGTTGTTGTGGCAATCAATATGATTGACCTCGTTAAGAAGAATGGCGATTCAATCAACATTGATGAGCTTTCAAGACAGCTTGGCTGTAAGGTTGTGGAAATTTCGGCTCTTAAAGGCACAGGCATTATGGAAGCTGCCGAGGCCGCAATCAAAGCCGCAGGCTCAACAAAGACAGTTCCAATGCACAGCTTTAACGGTGTTGTTGAACACGCAATCGCTCACATTGAAGAGGCGGCTGTTCACAATATGCCTGAGGAACAGCAGCGTTGGTACGCTATCAAGATTTTTGAGCGTGACGACAAGGTTCTTGCAAAGCTTGACATTCCGCAGAATGTTATTGACCACATTGAAAAAGATATTCAGGCGGCTGAAAAAGAGCTTGATGATGACGCAGAGAGTATCATCACTAATGAGAGATACATCTACATTGCATCAATCATCAAGAGCTGTTATAAGAAGAAAAACAAGGGTAAGCTCACAACATCGGACAAGATTGATAAGGTTGTAACCAACCGTTGGCTCGGTCTTCCGATTTTTGCGGTTATTATGTTCCTTGTTTACTACATCTCAATGCAGACAGTAGGTACTGCCGCAACGGACTGGGCAAATGACGGTCTTTTCGGTAACGGCTGGCACCTTTTCGGTATCGGCTCATCACAGGCTGCCGAGGCTGAAGAAACCTACGGCGATTCAGATGCAATTATCGAGGCGTTCAATGCTCAGTACGGAAATGACGACATTGCAGAAGCGATTGACCTTGAATCTGAAAATTATTCCGAAGATGCCGCTAAGGCCGCTCTTACAGAGCTCGTAAATCTCACACCTTCAGACGCAAGCGTTACATATTCTGTTCAGGATGAAGAAACTCTTGAAATTACAGAAACTCCCGATACTAAGAAATCTGATCTTGAAAAGGCTGTTTCAAACTACCTCAACACAGATTATAAAGAGGGTTACGGCGCTCCCGATGCCGCAACATACGGAATCTGGGTTCCCGGTATTCCTGTTCTTATCGGCAACGGTCTTGATGCAATCAACTGTGCAGACTGGCTCAACGGTCTTATCCTTGACGGTATCGTAGCCGGCGTAGGTGCGGTTCTCGGCTTTGTTCCGCAGATGCTTGTACTCTTTATTCTCCTTGCTTTCCTCGAAAGCTGTGGTTATATGGCTCGTATCGCATTCGTACTCGACCGTATCTTCCGTAAGTTCGGTCTTTCGGGTAAGTCGTTTATCCCAATGCTTGTCGGCACAGGCTGCGGTGTTCCGGGTATCATGGCGTCCCGTACAATCGAGAATGAGCGTGACCGCCGTATGACTATTATGACAACAACATTCATTCCCTGCGGTGCTAAACAGCCGTTCATCGCTATGATTGCAGGCGCTATCTTCGGTGGTTCACCGTGGATTGCAACATCGGCTTACTTCATCGGTATGGCTGCAATCGTAGTTTCAGGTATTATGCTTAAAAAGACAAAGATGTTCTCAGGCGATCCTGCTCCGTTTGTAATGGAGCTTCCGGCTTATCATCTTCCGACAGTGGGCAACCTTCTCCGTTCAATGTGGGAGCGTGGCTGGTCATTCATCAAAAAAGCCGGCACAATCATTCTCCTTTCAACAATCCTTGTTTGGTTCACAACATACTTCGGATTTGTTGACGGTACATTCCGTATGCTCGGTGAGGACGAAATCGGCAACTCAATTCTTGCCGCAATCGGTAACGGTCTTGCATGGATTTTTGCACCGCTCGGCTGGGGCAACTGGCAGGCAACCGTTGCATCTATCACAGGTCTTGTTGCTAAGGAAAACATCGTTGGTACAATGGGTATCCTTTATCCGGGCGGATGGACAGAAATCGGTGCCGCATTCACAGGCCTCAGCGGTTTCTCATTCCTCCTCTTCAACCTTCTCTGTGCTCCTTGCTTTGCCGCTATGGGTGCTATCAAGAGAGAAATGAACAACATCAAGTGGTTCTGGTTCGCAGTCGGTTATCAGTGCTTGTTTGCTTATGTAATTGCATTTATGGTATTCCAGTTCGGTTCAATCTTTGCAGGCGGTCTTAATGTAATCGGTCTTATCTTTGCCGTTGCAGTATTTGCATTTATGATTTATATGCTTGTAAGACCTTACAAAGAGGCTACAACTCTTAAAGTTAAGCCGGCTAAGAAGTAATAAATTTATTGATTAACAATGGGAGGAATAAATATGTTGGAATGGTTAGCGGCTAATATCGGCACAATCATTGTTGCATTAATTGTTATTGCCGTGATTGCTTTTGTGGTTTTCCGTATGGTAAAAGACAAAAAAGAGGGCAAATCCTCCTGCGGTGCAAACTGTGCGCACTGTGCGTGTCACGGTGACTGCCATAATCATAAGTAAATGTTTTGTAGGGGGTACAGCTAAAAAGCTGTACCCCTTCTTGTTTGTTATTGAAATTATGAATTTGGTGTTGAGGAAATTATATGAGTAATGTGTATTCAGTACGATTATGAATCGTAAAAAATAATTAGAGGTGATACGAAATGTATCTTGAGATCAAAAATATTCACAAATTCTTCGGCACAGGTGAGAACAGAACAGAGGTTCTCAAAGGCATAAACTGCAATATTGAAAAGGGCAGTATCTGTGTTTTGCTCGGTCCGTCAGGTTCGGGCAAATCAACACTTCTTAACATTATCGGCGGTATTGAAACTGCCGAGGAGGGCAGTATCTCAATCAACGGCGATACAATTGAAAATATGAACGAAAAACAGCTTTCACTCTACAGAAGAAAGCACCTCGGTTATGTTTTTCAGTCCTACAACCTCATTCCAAACCTTACTGTAAGGGAAAACATTGAAGTCGGTGCATATCTCAGCGACAATCCCCTGAATGTTGACGATTTGATGAAAACGCTCGGACTTTATGAACACAGAAACAAAATTCCGAATCAGCTTTCGGGCGGTCAACAGCAGAGAACATCAATCGGCAGAGCAATCGTGAAAAATCCCGACTTGCTCTTGTGTGATGAACCTACAGGCGCTCTTGATTACAAAACTTCAAAAGAAATCCTCAAGCTGATTGAAGATGTAAATAAAAAGTATGGTAATACCGTTGTACTTGTAACTCACAATGATGCTATTAAAAATATGGCAGACAGAGTTATAAAACTCCGTGACGGTCAGATAAGACACGATATTGTCAATACGGAAAAAACTCCGGCACAAGAGCTTGACTGGTAGGAGGAGCGTTATGAGAAATCCTCTTACAAAACGAATACCCAGAGAAATAAAAAACGATTTAGGAAAATACATTGCACTTTTCCTCTTTCTGATTTTAAGCATAGGTTTTATTTCAGGCTTTCTTGTCGCAGGCGACAGCATGAAATCCGCCTTTGACAATTCTTTTGAAAAGTACAATGTTGAGGACGGTCACTTTTGCCTTGCAGCAGAAATTGACGACAAAACAAAAGAAAATGTTGAAAACCTCGGCGTAAAACTTTACAAGAATTTTTATGTAAATAAAGACCTTGACAACGGCAATACTTTCAGATTATTCAAAAATCGTACAGATTTTAATGAGATTGCTGTTTTTGAGGGTAATCTTCCCGAAAATAACGGCGAAATTGCAATTGACAGACTTTATGCAGAAAACAATGAAATTAAAGTCGGCGACAAAATCAAAGTTGCCGATAAGGATATGACAATTTCCGCAACGGTTGCATTCTCTGATTACACATCTCTTTTCAAGAACAACACCGATATGATGTTTGATGCGAAGAAGTTTTCGGTTGCTGTTGTTACAGATTCCGATTTTAACAAAATTGCCGATGACAACTACGCTTACTGCTATTCGTGGATTGACAATGACAAAAATCTTTCCGACAGCAAGAAAAATGACCTCGGTGATGATGTGAAGGAAGAGCTTGTTAAAACAGGAATGCTCACAGATTTTGTAAAGCGTGCCGACAATCAGGCTATTATGTTCAGCGGTGACGATATCGGCAGTGACAAAACTATGATGCTTACATTGCTTTATGTTCTTATCATTGTATTCGGTTTTATATTTGCAATCACAAGCCGTGACACTGTCGAACAGGAAGCCTCTGTAATCGGTACACTCAGAGCGTCGGGCTACACAAGGGGAGAGCTTACAAGACATTACCTTGTTGTTCCCACACTTGTAACTTTTGTTGCGGCTGTAATAGGCAATATTCTCGGTTATACGGCTATGAAAAATGTTGTGATGAATATGTATTATCACAGCTACAGTCTGCCGCCTTATCAGACCTTGTGGAACGGTGATGCGTTCATACTCACAACGGTGATTCCGTGTATCATAATTATACTTATCAATCTGTTTGTAATTGCAAAGGCATTGAGGTTGCCTCCGCTCCAGTTCCTCAGACACGATTTCCATATGAAGAAAAAGAAAAAGGCGGCAAAGATTCCGAATTTCAGATTTCTTACCCGTTTCCGTCTGAGAATTATTCTCCAGAACATTCCGTCATACATAATTATGGTGTTCGGAATTATGTTTGCAGGTCTGCTGTTATTCTTTGGACTTGCACTCAATCCGTTGCTTTCAAACTACAAAACAGAAGTTGTAAACAATATGATTTGCGATTATCAGTATGTTCTGAAAGCTCCTGTTGAAACAAGCAATGACGCTGCCGAAAAATTCTGTATGACAACGCTTTATGAGTCAAATGACGAAGAAATTTCAGCTTACGGAATTGAGAATGGTTCGGAGTATCTTTCAAAGGTTAATATTCCTAAAAAGAAAAATGAAGTTGTCGCATCACAGGGATATCTCGAAAAATACAGCCTTAAAGTTGGCGACAGGGTTACTTTGAAAGATAAGTACGGCGAGAATAAATACACATTCAAAATTGTCGGCAGTTACTACTATCCTGCATCGCTTTGTGTGTTTATGACAAACGATAACTTTAACGATGTTTTCGATAAGGATGACGGATACTTTACAGGCTATTTCAGCAACGAAAAACTTAAAGATATTGACGACAAGTACATTGCAACAACAATCACTCAGAAAGACCTTACAACCGTAACGGATCAGCTTGACGATTCAATGGGTATGTCGTTCACACTTCTTGTAGGTTTTTCGGTTCTGATTTACATTATCCTTATGTATCTGCTTTCAAAGCTTGTTATTGAAAAGAATGAGCAGAATATTTCAATGCTGAAAATTCTCGGCTATTCAAACAGAGAGGCGAGCAAGCTGTATAACCGTGCAACAACGGTTGTGACAATAGGTGCAATCCTTGTAAGTGTTCCGCTGATATACTATGTTTTTTCAGGTTTGTACCACTACTTTATGTTTGAAATGAAGGGTTGGTTGCCGTATGTTGTACCATGGTATGTATTTGTTGAAATGGCAGTAATCGGCATTATCTGCTATGCAATTATATACTTTATTCTTCAAAAGAAAATTAATAAAATCAAACTCTCACAGGCTTTAAAGAGTGACGATTAAAACCTAAAAAATAAAAGGAGAGATAAATATGGAGTATGTTTTTTACGGATTGCTTGCCGTGGCATTCATTGCGTTTGTAGTTCTCGTAATCAGAAGTTACAAGAAGAAACTTGCAAGCGGATGTTGCGGTGCAAGTGACGAAAGCGTTAAGAAAAACAAGGTTGCCGATAAGGATAAGTCACATTATCCCTATGAAAAAACTCTTGTTGTTGACGGAATTGTCTGTAAAAACTGTTCCGCAAGAGTAGAAAACGCACTCAATTCAATTGACGGTGTGTGGGCGGAAGCCGATGTTTCTTCCGGCAGGGTTACGGTCAGAATGAAAAGAGAAATTGAGGATAAAGTCCTCAAAAAGACAGTTAACGATATAGGCGCATACACCGTTATGAAGGTGGAATAAGGTCTTTTAGGAGAAGAGAGGCAACCTTATGGCAGTATTGCAGAAAATTGACAATCCATACGGTATGATACAGACTGTTGAACACTGCGAATCGTTCAGCATATACCGTTCACAGGACAGCACGGGCGATTGCGAGGTTACCGTGTATCCTGTGTTTTCAGGCATTGAGCTTGTGTATTACGATGTTCATATGCAAAGTTGTGACATTAATCTTGCAAAGGGAAGAGAAATGCTCATCATCACGCATTGTCAGGAGGGCAGAATTGAGTTTGAATACAAAAACGGCGAATATCTTTACCTTGCGTCGGGTGATTTGTCGATACAGAAGAATACGGAGAATATCCGACACAGATATTGTCCGCTGAGCCACTACCACGGTGTATCGGTTGCAATTGATATGAACCGTGTGCCAAGGTGTTTTTCGTGTATTCTTGACGATGTTTTTGTCAGCCCCGAAGAGCTTGAAATGAAATTCTGTTCCGAAAAGCCGTACTCAATTATGCGTGAAAATATCAGCATTGAGCATATTTTTTCGGAACTCTATTCCGTTCCCGAAAATATCCGAAAGGGCTATCACAAGGTTAAGGTGCTTGAACTTCTTTTGTTTTTGAGCGGTCTTGATTACAAGGGTGAGAGTGAGGAAAGACGATATTTTTCACGCTCACAGGTTACCGCCGCAAAAGAGGCAAAAAAATATCTGCTTGCTCACCTTGACGAGCATATAACAATTACGGAGCTTGCCGATATGCTCGGCATCTCTTCGACTTCTCTCAAAATCTGTTTTAAGGGTGTCTACGGCGACACGATTAACGGCTACATAACGAACTGTAAAATGCAAAAGGCCGCTTCGCTTTTGAAAAACACCGACAAAAGTGTACTTGAAATTGCAGGAATTGTCGGCTACAACAACGGCAGTAAGTTTGCGGGTGCTTTCAGAAGGGTGATGAACAAGTCGCCGAATGAGTACAGAAAATCGCTCGTCTGAACAGAGCCTTATATGTCCGTAAAGAGCAGTAAAAAGACTTTGTAAAGTGCTATAATAACATTGTCGAAAAGATACGCCTATTATTATTTTCGACGGACTGCGGAAATATCCGCAGAATATTTGATGATTACTTTGCCGGGTAATTATTCATAATATCTCTTCTCCTTTCAGGGACAGCGTTTGCTGTCCCTAAAATTTTGCAAAAATTACCTGTCCGTTTGGAGCATAGAAAACC
>OKRT01000059.1_pt1 | contig 37804 bp, 33 predicted proteins | sample 1601111 | NCBI WGS metagenome assembly OKRT01 (sample SAMEA3541572, study PRJEB24748) | human gut metagenome | biome: human gut; feature: human-associated habitat; material: faeces | place: China | collected 2012 | reverse complement strand
GAAAAGTAATTGTGATGGCTGCTGAGGCTGTGGCTGAGCCTGCTGCTGCGGCTGAGTCGGCTGCTGCTGACGGTACTGCGGATTCTGCTGATAACCGCCCATGATATTTCCGCCGGCATTCATACCAATGCCCATGCCCATAAAGCCTGCCATTGCACCGTTTGCATTTGAGCCGGCATCTTTAAGGCCCTCTGAAATATTGGCTGCAACATAGCCCTGCTGAACTGCTGCGTCCGAGAGCATTGCACCCTTGTTGCGCATATTGATGAGTTCCTGACTGTCCTCTGTGTAGGAAACATCCATACCAACGGCAAAGACTTCCATACCACGAGCCTGTGTCCATTCCTCATCAAGCGTCTGTGCCATATACTGACCGATAAGACGCTGTTTTGACTTGATAAAGCTGATTCTCTCACCGTCGGCGGAATACTGGTTGATTGCAGAACCGAGAGCGCCGACGAACTCCTCGTTATACTGTGCTCTTACATCTGCGAAATCAACAGACTTGTTTTCCGTAACAGCCTCTCTCGGAATAACCTCCTGATAGAACTTGAACGGCTCAACAACCTTGATTGAATATGTACCGTGAGCACGGAGCATAAGCTCTGAATTGTAAAAATTGTCAAAGTAGTTTACGGGAGTTGATGTTCCGAAAGGAATACCCTTGATTTCCTGAAGATTTATATAGAAAACCCTCTGAGCCTGTGAGGGGATTCCGCCGTACTTAATACGGTTAAATGTTTCCTTGATCGAATCACCGAACTGACCGCAGAAAAGTGACGGCATTGAGCTGTTATTTACCTTAAAATAACCCGGCTCTGCAGTAAAGTCAACAATCTTACCGCCGTCAATAAGAATCATCATCTGGTTATCGTAAACATGAATTACAGAACCGTTTGATACGATGTTTTCAGAACCCTTTTTGTTCTGACTTTTGCCGTTCTGCGAAACAAGCTGACCTGGACAGATGAGGGTGTTGTCGCCCATAGGGGACGGTTCAATGACCTCGAGCCATGAATCTGCGAGTCCGCCTCCGACTGCATTTATCGCTGCTTTAATAATACCCATAATTTAACTCCTTAATTTTTGTAGCTTATAGCTGATTTTTCAGATATTGCTGTTACACTAATAATAATATGTTTGAAGAAAAATTTCAATACTATTATTAAAAAACAGGCTGAATGGCATATGTTTTTTTATTGTTCCAATGATTTGCCATCATAAATAATGCAAAAAGACGGTCGGGAAGAGGGCATTTGGCTCTGACAAACCGACCGTCAAGCTTTCAGAATTTTCTCTGTTGAAGTGTCTGTTCGTTTACGGAATTAAACTTCCACGAACGAATGTTAATTTCTTTTATTGCAGTTCCGCAGAACTGACAAAATTTTTCTCCCAGCGTTTTTACGGGAGCGCCGCAGTTGGGGCAATTCACTCCGAGAGCGGTTGCTCTGTTATGAAGCCGGTCAGCGTCCTGAACATACATCAGCCCAACCTCATAGATTGTCTGCATTCTGTTCTCTCTGCTGCCGAAGGTCACCTCATTGTTCATATCGGTAACATACGAAAAGTAACCGACAGATGCCTCAAAAAGTATCGTTACGGTTGCGCCGTTTTTTATATAGCGGGCAATCTGAACATCGTAAATATTGACATCCTCATAGTGCTGTGTATTCGCAACAGATGAAAGCTGGTCGATAATTCCCTGAACATAGTTTGTAAAATTCGGAGTGACCTCCTCCGCAATAACGCCGAGCCTTTTTGACTCAACCGCCGAAAAGTAGTTTCGCAAAAGTGAACGGGTTTTGTTCATATACTGCTCAACATCAAGCTCGGGAAAATCCTTTTTTATCATTGGCATATAAACCGAGGTCATTCCGTGAAGCGAACGGGGAGTTTCTCGCATTTGCTCCTGATCCTCTTTAACGCCCTGAATGCCCTCTATAAGGGAGCTTGTACCGAACAATGTTCTTGAAAGATGTCTTATCTTACTGACAATTACCGTAACTATAATTGCTATTGCAAGTACGACTATCGACACAGAGATGATTATTGCAATTGTATCCGGACTCATATAATTGTACCCTTAATCAGTCATCTTTGTTGACAACCTTGATTCCGAGAACCTCAAGGCTTTCATCGTCAACCTCTGCCGGACACGCAGACATAAGTTCGCTTGCATTCTGAACCTTCGGGAATGCCGTTACATCACGGAGGCTGTCAGCCTTGCACATCAGCATTGTAACACGGTCAAGACCGATACCCATACCACCGTGCGGCGGTGCGCCGTATTTGTAGGCTTCAACAAGGAACCCGAACTTTGCTTCGATTTCTTCATCGGTGAGTTTCAAAGCCTTGAACATCTTCTGCTGGAGTTCATAGTCTGTGATACGCATTGAACCGCTTGAAAGTTCAACACCGTTGAGTGTGAGGTCATAAGCCTTTGCAATAACCTTTGACGGATCTGTGTCAAGGTACTGCAGGCACTCTTCCTTAGGCATTGTGAACGGATGGTGCATTGCAAGCCATTCGCCGCTTTCCTCATCATATTCAAAGAACGGGAAGTCAACAATCCAGAGGAACTTGAATACATCGGGGATAATGTCAAGACGCTTTGCAACAACAAGACGGAGTGCGCCGAGTGTTGAAAGAACCGTGCTGTTCTTGTCGGCAACGATGAGGATAACATCGCCCTTTTCCGCACCGAGTCTGTCGTAAATTGCAGAAAGTTCTTCTTCACTCATAAACTTTTTGAATGATGCGTTAGGCTCGTCAACCCATCTTACATAGGCAAGACCCTTTGCGCCGATGCCCTTTGCATATTCCGTGAGCTTGTCAATTTCTTTTCTTGTGTAAACCGATGATGCGTTCTTGGCAACAATTGCTCTTACAGAACCGCCGTTCTCAATTGCACTTGTAAATACGCTGAAACCGCAGTCCTTAACAAGATCCGAAATGTCCTGAATCTTCATGTCAAAACGGATATCGGGCTTGTCCGAACCATAGCTTTCCATAGCCTCTTTGTAGGTCATTCTCTGGAAATGCTCCTCAAGGTCAATGTTTAAAACCTCTTTGAAAAGCTTTTTGAAGAAGCCTTCGTTGATTTCGAGAATTTCATCAACATCAACAAATGAAAGCTCCATATCAATCTGTGTGAATTCAGGCTGACGGTCTGCACGAAGATCCTCGTCACGGAAGCATCTTGCAAGCTGAATGTAACGGTCAAAGCCCGAAAGCATAAGGAGCTGTTTGTAAATCTGCGGTGACTGAGGAAGAGCATAAAACTTGCCGTTGTGTATTCTTGACGGAACAAGGTAATCTCTTGCACCCTCGGGAGTTGACTTGATCATCATAGGAGTTTCAATTTCAACAAAGCCGTTGTCGTGGAAATAATCTCTTGCAACCTTTGCAATCTTACTTCTCATCATAAGATTGTTGAGAAGAGGACGGCGGCGAAGGTCAAGATAACGATATTTAAGTCTTAACTCCTCGTTTGTGTTTGTATCGTCAACAATTTCAAAAGGCGGTGTCTGTGCCTTTGAAAGCACACGCATATCGCTTACGACAACCTCGATATCGCCTGTGGGGATTTCGCTGTTTTTTGAACTTCTTTCGCAAACAACACCCTTTGCGGCAAGAACAAATTCACTTCTGCATGAAAATGCCTTATCAAAAATTTCTTTGTCTGTTTTGTCATTGAATGCAAGCTGAACAATGCCTGTGCGGTCACGCAAGTCAATGAAAATGAGCTGACCGAGGTCACGGCAACGCTGTACCCAACCGCAGACAGTTACCTTTCTGCCGACATCACCGATACGCAGATCTCCGCAATAATCGGTACGCTTCATTCCTGTCATAAATTCTGCCATTGTATATGCTCCTTTATATGAATCGGTCGGCATCTCACAATGCCTGACCGACCGAAAATTTTCTTTTATTACTTATTTTTCTGTTCGTCGGAAAGCTGAATTTCTATGAACTTCTCCATAAAATGCCCGTCAAGAGTAACCTCGGCTGTTTCGCCTGTTTCCATATTCTTGACCTTGGCTGTGTTCTGCTCGATTTCGTTGTCGCCCAAAACGATTGAATATCTTGCGTCAATCTTGTCGGCATACTTCATCTGAGCACGAAGTCCTCTGCCGATAACATCGGTTTCGGCAATCATTCCGCAGCTGCGAACCTGTTTGATAAGCTCAAAAGCCTTAACCTTTGCGGCATCGCCCATTGTTGCAATGTAGAGCATCCACTCGTCATTGTCGGGAATCTCAATGCCCTGCTTATCCATTACCATGAGAAGTCTTTCCATACCCATTGCGAAACCGAGGGAGGGAAGGTGCTTACCGCCGAGCTCCTCAATAAGTCCGTCATAACGACCGCCGCCGCAAACAGTACCCTGAGCACCGATACAATCGGTTACAAACTCAAATACTGTCTTTGTATAGTAGTCAAGACCTCTTACAATTGTGGGGTCAACCGTGTATTCAATGCCTGCGGCATCAAGATATTTCTGAACTGCGTCAAAGTGGTTTCTGCACTCGTCACAAAGATAGTCTGTAATCTTAGGTGCGTCCTTTGCAATCTCGGAACAGATAGGACTTTTGCAGTCGAGAATTCTCATCGGGTTTTTGTCAAGACGGGAAAGACAGGTGTCGCACAGCTTGTCCTTATAACCCTCAAAATATGATTTCAAAGCCTTGTGATATTCCGCACGGCATGTCGGACAGCCGATAGAATTAATCTGAAGATGAACGCTGTCAAGCTGAAGTCTGTTGATTACGGAGCTTGCAAGGCTGATAAGCTCTGCATCGGCAACAGGGTCCTGTGTGCCGTACTCCTCAATACCGAACTGGTGGAACTCACGAAGTCTGCCTGCCTGCGGCTTTTCATATCGGTAGCATGAAACAAAGTAGCTTGCCTTAATCGGAAGTCCTTCGTTTTCAAGAGCGTGTTCAAGAACGGCTCTTGCCGCACCGGATGTACCCTCGGGGCGAAGTGTTACGCTTTCGCCGCCCTTTGTGTCGAATGTGTACATTTCTTTCTGAACAACATCGGTTGTCTGACCGACGCCGCGGGCAAAAAGCTCTGTGTGTTCAAACACGGGAGTTCTGATTTCTCTGAAGCCGTAGGAGCGAGCCTCCTCACGCATAATCTTTTCAACAAACTGCCATTTGTAGCTTTCCTTCGGAAGAACATCTTCCGTACCCTTGATTTTCTTGGTTATAAGTGCCATTTTTCCCTCCGAAAATTACAATCTTTTATAGAAAAGGGAAACGAAAAAATTTCCCTAAAAAACACAACAATCGGGCAGTATTACACCACCCGATATGTAAAGCGAAAATAATTAAATTATTTGAGAATATTTCTCCAGTCAAGGTCGCCTCTTTCAAGACCGTGGATAAGCACCTCGGCAGTTGCAATGTTTGTTGCAACCGGAATGTTGTGCATATCGCAAAGACGGAGCATATTCATATCGTTAGGCTCGTTCGGCTTTGGATTGAGCGGATCTCTGAAAAAGAGAAGCATATCAATCTCATTGCACGCAATTCTTGCCGCAATCTGCTGACTTCCGCCCTGAGAGCCTGCAAGGAATTTCTGAATTGTAAGACCTGTTGCCTCTGACACCATTTTGCCTGTTGTGCCGGTGGCGCAAAGGTTGTTGCGGCTGAGAACACCGCAGTAAGCAATGCAGAACTGCACCATCAGTTCCTTTTTTTCATCATGAGCTATAAGGGCTATATTCATATATATTTCCTCCAGACATTTATTTCATATCAAATTAATTTCAAAACTTTAACTCAAAACACCTCGCACAAACTACCCTTTGAACGCAAGGGGAATATGTTTTCCCTCAAGCCTCTGTGCAAGACAGTCAAAAACGGACGCCGCCGCACTCCAGTTAAGTCCGGCAACACCACGCTGAACAATTACCGAAATACGGATATCAAACGGCACAAGCGCAATAAGCTGTGTCTGTGTTGCGTCAATAACGCTGTCGAGGTCTTCATAAAAACCGAGCTGTGTAAAAAGCTTTCGGTCAAAGCGGTTGATAACAAGTCGGATATTTGTTTTTCCCATTGACTCAAGCTTTCTCCTCACCTTAACCGCACCACGCACACCCGTCGGCTCTGCATTGGTAACAATCAAGGCTCTGTCGGCAGGAGCCGCCGCAGTTTCAAAGCCCGAACCGATTCCGGCAGGGGAGTCGATAAGAACAAAATCAAAGCTGTCCTTTACTGAGTTGACAAGTTGAGTAAACACCGAGGGACTGAGTTCGTTTTCGGTGTCAAAGGGAGCCGCCATAAGGTAGAGGTTCTCATTGTTTTTGCTTTTGTAAACAGCCTCACCGAATGTACAGTTGCCGCATACGGCATCCGACGCATCAAAAATTATGTCCTGCTCCATATCGAGCATAATGTCAAGACCACGCATTCCGCAGTCACAATCAATAAGCAAGACTCTTTTGCCCTGCTTTACAAGAGCAACAGAAAGACAAATGCAGACGGTTGATTTACCCGTTCCGCCCTTTCCCGACGCTACAACTATAACATTATCCATAATAAATTCTACCTCTGCTATATTCTATCACAAAATCCGTTAAAGAGCAAGAAACGAACATTATTTTTATCAGCCAAAATTTTTGTTGATATTTTAGTGATAGTTAATAAAATTATTCTTCATTTTTAACGGTTTGCACAATAATTTCATTGATTTTTAATGCTAAAAGCAAAAAATAAGTTTTTATGTTTGGTTTTTATGTTTGGTCGTTCAGCCATTATACGGTCGGGATTTTTGTTTTATCTTTTAACATATCGTATTCTCGACCATAATTTTCAATTTTCCATTTTCAATTTTCAATTAAAATATGCGTCCAGCAAATCCTTTGCAACCTGCATTGAATATCTGCCCTTTGCACCGTGTTCGATTACAACGGCAATTGCGACCTCGGGCTTTTCATACGGAGCATAGCAAATGAATGTTGTATGGTCTGAGCCCGAGTTTTCAGCCGTACCTGTTTTGGCGGCAACCTTAACTTTATAATCACCGAACATATAATTTGCCGTACCGTTTTCGTCCTGAGTAACACCGAGCATCGCCTTGCGAACAATATCAAGATTCTTCTTTGAAATTTCGCAATCACCGTAGCTTTCAACATCTGTCGATTTTACGGTTTTTGTCCGCTCATAATTTGTAACTTTATCAACAATGTGTGTTTTGAGTCTTTCACCGTTGTTGGCGATTGTCGCAACATAGGTTGCAAGCTGAACGGGAGTAAATGCGTTGTCGGACTGACCGATTGCGGCTGAAACCGTGTTGCCGACCTGCCAATCCGTGCTGTCTCTGCCTGCAAGAGTTCCCTTTGATTCCTCAATTTCAACACCCGTGTATTCGCCGAGTCCGAACTTCTGCGCATACAGATACATCGGTTCAATTCCGAGCCTTCTGCCCGTGTCGGCAAAAAAGTAGTTGCACGATTGTTCAATTGCGCCCGTAACATCAAGACTGCCGTGATAGTGCATACATCTTACCACATTGGTGGGGTAAAAATCATAGTCCTGTTTGCAGTAGATTTTCGTTTTGTCGGTTATGATTTTCTCCTCAAGAGCCGCACCCGCAACACACGGCTTGAACACCGAACCGCAGGCGAATGTTCCGACTGTTGCACGGTTATACATCGGGGAATTTTTGTTTTCGGAAAGTTTGACATAGTACGATCCGTATTCGCTGTACCTGTTCAAATCGTATGTAGGATAGCTTGCCGCCGCAAGTACCGAAAAATCCTTGACCGACAGCATTACAACTGCACCTGTTTCACAGTCCTCACCGTTATTTTTCTGTCCCGATTCCTTGCCTGCCTGCTTTGCCGCTTTGACATTTTCTTCAAGCGACTTTACGGCGGTTTTCTGCAATTTTGAATCAATTGTAAGGTAGACCGTGTTACCCGGTTTTGCACTCTCGGTTTCAATGCTTTCAACAAGAGTTCCGTCGGCATTTCGCTGAATAACCCTTGTTCCGCCCTTGCCTTTGAGGTCATCTTCACAGGCAAGTTCAATTCCGAATTTGCCTATCTTATCATCATAGGAATAGCTCTTGCCCTGTTTTTTCAGCTCATTGTATTCATCTTCCGACAACGAACCGAGTGCGCCGAGGATGTGCGGTGCAAGGTCCGGGTCCGAAGCACCTCGTGTGAGGTAGGTCTGAATTTCAACACCGCTCACACCCTGAGTATTTTCGCTGACGGCATTCACGGCACTTCGACTGATATTTTTGGCAAAAACATACGGATTTGAATTTGAATAATTTTCAAGTTCCATATTGTAATGAATTGAAACGAGCGTTGTTTTTTGACTTAGACTTAACCTGTCGGAAATTTTGTAGCGTTTTAAAAGTGCGTCAAAGCAATCATCGGCACTTGTGTTCCTGTCCATATCAAGAAAATCCGATGACAGAAGTTTTTCCGCATCTTCTTCACGGCTTGTTTTATAAACGCAACTGCCGTCCGAACCGACCGAAATCGGCAATGAATCTGTTCTTGCGTCTCCTGTTTTTGTGAGAATATCAGCAAGCTCAAGTAAAATTCCGTCAAGCCTGTCCTCCTCAATATAAAGCTTATTGAGAACTATTTTATACTTTGTGGTGTTTACAACAAGACCTACACCATTGCGGTCAACGATTTCGCCCCTTGTTGCGTCGGTTTTTTCGGTATATCCCGTTGATTTTGCGGCAAGACTCTTGTAGCTTTTTCCCTGTACAAGCTGCCAATCGACAAGCCTTACCGCAAAGCCTGCAAAAATTGCGGCTGTTATTATTATGCAGACTGTTGCTCTGCTCTTTTTACTTTTTTTGCCGTTTTTTCTGCTTTTGCCGAATCTCATACCGAACCTCCCTTTCACAAAGATTAAAGATTTTTGTTTAAAAATGCCGTGAGAAAATACAGCGGAATTGTCACGGCGAATGTGTAAAGTATTCTTGAAATGTAGTGCCGTACAAACAACACGCAACCGCTGTCAAGCCCTGCAATCAAGACGAACAGCAGATAATAAATCAACATTACCGTCATCACCGCCGCAAATGAAAACACGATAACGGTAACAAATGACGGTACAAAATATTTGCTGAATACAAAGTCTTCCGCATAGCAGACAATCGTAAGTGCAAAGGCAAAATAGCCGATACTGCCGTCAAATGAAATATCCGTCAGCACACCGCACAACGCACCGAAAATTACCGACGGCAAAGTGTTTTCAAAAGAAGCAATGCAGAGTGCAAGTGAAATCAACATAAGCGGTCTGCCGCCGAAAATTTCGGGAATTATAAAACCCGAACCCTGAAAAACATACAGAATTATTAACAGCAGGGAATAACCGAAAAATCGAAAAAAAGTTCTTGAAGCTCTCATCATTTTTTAACCTCGCCCTTGCCGTCAAAGTCGGTAATAATTGCGGCAGAGGTCACGGTGCGGATGTCCTCATACGGCTCAACAACAGCATAACGGGTTGTGTCATAGGAATTAAACTTCAGTTCTTTAACCTTGCCGATTATGAGATTTTTCGGATAAACTCCGCCTGTTCCCGAAGTTACAACAATGTCGCCTACTTTGATTTTGTTGTTCTCTGCAATCTTTGTCAGACAGGTAAGATTGTCGTCACAATATTCAGCGTTTCCGCTTATGATTCCGTTGTCGGAAGTCTTTTTGTCAATTGCAGACGCTTTGGTGTCGGGCGAAAGAATTGTTCTTACCCTACAGGTTGTGAGTTCAACATCACTCACCCAACCGATAAGACCGTTTTCCGTGATTACGGGATCATTTTTTTCCACATTGTCTGTTGAACCCTTGTCAAGAGTGAACGAATAGAAATCATCGTTCGCATCCCTTCTCAACACACCTGCCGGAAGAATGTTGTATGACGGATTTTCCTTTTTCAGCTCATAATATTTCCACAGCTTTGCATTTTCTTCCTTGGCGTCAAGGTAGTCAACAAGCTGTTCACGGAGTTCGGCATTTTCCTTTTTAAGCTGTTCGTTTTCTTTTTCAAGTTCTTCCTTTGACTTGTCGGAAGACGCCGCACCTGCGGTCAGCGTTGAAAGTCCTTTTGTAACCGTGTTTACCGCACCCGAAAAAATGTTACTGCCGTTATGAGAGAAAACACTCATCACAGTTAGTATGACGAGTGTAATTATCAAAATTTTTGAGTTTTTATTATGTAAAAATTTTCTCATATCTCATATTTATATTACAAATACGGTCGGGCGGTGTTTTTTCAATCTGCCCGACCTTAGTTTGTCGATCTTTATTATCTGTCGTGCTTGTACTGAACACCGAGCGGTTTGCCGAGTCTTTTGCCTGCACCGTCAACAACACAGTCAAGCGGTCTTTCGGCAATGTGAACAGGCATACCCGTCTGTTGCATAACAAGCATATCAAGTCCCTTGAGTAACGCACCGCCGCCCGTGAGCATAATACCGTGGTCGATTATGTCGGCAGAAAGCTCAGGCGGAGTTTTTTCAAGAGTGGTTCTGATTGCCTCAACAATTGTTGCAAGCGGATCGGCAAGAGCCTCTCTGACCTCGGCTGAGGAAATTGTAATATCCTTTGGAAGTCCGTCAACAAGATTTCTGCCCTTGACAACAAGGTTTTTTTCTTCCTCACCCGGATATGCGGAGCCGATTTTCATTTTGATGTCTTCGGCAGTTCTTTCACCGATGAGAAGATTATATTTTCTTTTGACATAGGTTGAAATCGCCTCGTCAAACTTATCTCCGGCAACTCTTACGGAACAGGCTGTAACAATGTCACCGAGAGAAATTACGGCAACCTCGCTTGTGCCTCCGCCGATGTCAACAACCATACTTCCGCACGGTTCGTCAACGGGCATACCTGCGCCGATTGCGGCAGCCATTGGTTCTTCAATAAGAACAACGGGAGGCTTTGCACCTGCCTGATATGCGGCGTCCTCAACAGCCTTTCTCTCAACCTCGGTAACACCCGAAGGCATACAGATTATAACTCTCGGCTTGCTGAAAATTCCGGGTTTCACCGCCTTTTTGATAAAGTGCTGAAGCATTTTTGCGGTTATTTTAAAATCGGCAATAACACCGTCCTTGAGCGGACGAACCGCAACTATGGAACCGGGAGTTCTGCCAATCATTTCTTTTGCCTGTGAGCCGACTGCAAGAACCTCGTCGGTACGCATATCAACTGCGACAACGCTCGGTTCACGCAAAATTATTCCCTTTCCTTTAAGACAAACAAGAGTGTTTGCAGTTCCAAGGTCAATTCCTATATCCTTTGAAAACGAAAACATCCCACAGCCTCCTTTTACGCTGTAATACCCAAATGTAGTTTACTCAGGCAGTTTATTTTTATCATATATCTTTTCACAAATAAGGGCAATGATAAATTGTCGAAATTCTATTATTTTTTACCCGTTGAGCCAAAACCGCCCTCACCACGCTCTGTGTTGCCAAGCTCCGTAACTTCTTCAACATCACACGGAACAACAGGAGCGATGACCATCTGACAGATTCTTTCAAACGGCTCAATCTCATAAGGCTTGTCCGAAACATTGCAAAGACCTGCGCAGATTTCTCCACGGTAGTCGCTGTCAACAACACCCACACCGTTTGAAAGGCAGATGCCGTGCTTGATTCCCAGACCGCTTCTTGCATAGAGAAATGCGGCAACGCTGTTGTCGGGAAGTTCAATTGCTATACCTGTCGGAACAAGCACAAGCTGACCCGGATTGATTGTGATTTTTTCGTCAATGCAAGCATATAAATCCATACCGGCAGAACCGTTTGTGGCTCTTTTCGGGATTTTTGCATTGTCTTTTACCTTTTTTATTTTAACAGTCATAGTTTACCATCCTTCATTTCCTGCAAAAATTTGCAGGAATTATTCATTACTGTTTTTATTTTTCTCTAAAAAAATTATTTATTGCAAAAATGTAATTATAAATCTCTGTTAAACGGAAAAATCACTTTTTCCACAAAACAATAATGATTATTTTAACATTTTCAACAATCTAATTAACACCTCGGCGGTACAATCCATATGTTAATTTATCTTTCAACATCGGATAAAGGCTTGATTCGTTAAGACTTTCCACGGTTTCCACATAGTTTTCAACACTAAATCTTAAAATGTTGAAAGATGTTAAAAGTGTTAAATTTTGTTTATCAGGAACGAAAAGCAAGTCACAATTCAGAACCTCGGTACAGTTTCCGTCGCATTTCAGTAAAAATTGTTTACCGAGTCGGTCTTTCATTTTTGAATGATTTTTGCAAGTTTTGCAGTCTATACCTGCACCCTTGACAGGGCAACTCCTGCAAAGCATAAGAGGAAGGTAGCCGTAGCTGATAATTCCCCTCGGGATGTTGCCTCCGAGTGCGTTAATTCGCTTAAAATCGAGTTCAAAACTGAGTTCTGCGTCCTTGATTCCGTATTCCTCCGCCCACAAAAGGTCGAGAGTATTTACAAAATTCATTCCGAAACCCGAATGAAGTGTGAAACCGAGATTTTTGGCAATGTATAATGCTCCAAGATTGTTGCACAACACATCGGATATGCCGATTTCTTTCATCTCGGAAAGCTTTTTTGCAATCGTATCTTCCCGTCCGAACATTCCTCTCGGAATTTCAACACCGATGTTAAAGCTCTCGTTTTTGAGTCTTACAAGCTCCCTTTTGTCGGCAAAAAGAGGAACAAAAACAAGCTCGCATTTTTTAAAAGCATCGGAAAGCTTTGTCTGAGGCACTCTTGCACGGGTGGATTTTTCCACAGGCGGTGTGAATTTTGGAAAAGTTATTTCGTAATCACGGTTGATTTTGTAGTTGTGAACAACACTTCTCGCCGTGTCGAGTTCGGCAAGAACATCTCTGCGCAAGGAATTGATAATTGAAAGCGGAATAGAAATGTCATCATCAATATTTATGTTCACATTGGTGGGATTATATGCCGTTGAGCCTGTTTTTTCAAGCTGTTTTCTGCACTTTTCCGCATCAATCGGTCTGTTGATTGCTTTTTCGGTTACGGTATCCGCAATCTTTTTGACGGTGTGAACTCCGTCAGAAACGACTAAAACGGGATTTTCGCCGAGTTTTGCCGTAAAATCAAAAGTTATTTCAACATTTCCGATTTCGTCCTTGTAGGAAGAACGGATTGCCGAAAACAGCTTTTCATCGGCAGAAACAACATCCGATTTTGTTCTTGTGCCAAACATATGACTTCCCGTTTTGCCGATGTAATAAGCGTCTGTAAAGCCTGTTCGTGAAAAAACCCCTCTGAGCATCTTCTGGGTTTTGTCGCTGATAAAGCCGAAATCACGCTGTTCAACACACGCTCTTACTGCGGCTGAAACATACTCGGGGCGTTTCATTCTGCCCTCAATTTTAGCCGAGGCAACCCCCATATTTTGAAGTTCATCGAGGTAATTTACAATACTGTTGTCTTTAAGACTTAAAGCGTGACCGCCTTTTTGATTGTTTACAGAAAACGGCAGTCGGCACGGCTGGGCACAGGAACCACGGTTTCCGCTCCTTGCGCCAATCATTGCGCTGAGGTAGCATTGTCCCGAAACGCACATACACAATGCACCGTGAACAAAAACTTCGAGTTCAACCGGAATTTCACAGCATTTTTCAATCTCTTTTTTGCTCATTTCACGGGCAATAACAACACGCTTGAAACCCATTTCATAAAGTGCCTTTACTCCGGATGCGGTGTGAATGCTCATCTGGGTTGACGCATGAAGTGCAAGGTCAGGAACAAGCCTGTGTGCAAGCCTTGCTACACCCATATTCTGAACAATGAGTGCGTCAACATCAGCCTCTGCGGCTGAAATTATGGCTTTTTTCAGCTTTTCAAGCTCGTCATCGAACACAATCGTATTGATTGTGACATACACCTTTACACCGTGAATGTGACAGTATGCCGTTGCTTTCTTTAGTTCTTCATCATCAAAATTTTTGGCAGATGAACGGGCGGAAAATGCCTTTTCGCCAAGATACACTGCGTCTGCTCCGCTCCTTACGGCGGCAATTACACTGTCAAAGCTTCCTGCCGGAGCAAGTATTTCTATCTTTTTCATTTCTTATCTTCATCAAACAGAGAGAACTGCGTCATTGGAACATAACCGAGAAGTTTTTCGTTACGCAATTCCTGTTCTGTTTTTTTAGCCTCGTTTGACAGAACATTCACCGGTATATCATCTGACTGCTCTGTCATGTTATTTTTTGCATCTGAAGTCTTTTTTACCTTTGAAACCGGATTTTTTTCAGGCTCTGATTTTTCCGACTCGGCTTTTTCTTTGCCTTTCTCAACACTTTTGAGCTTTTCTTTAAGCTGTGAAACCTCGTGTCCGAGAACAGCAAGTCTTTTTTCAAGCTCTTTATTATTATTTATAAGTCGAGTGTTATCGTTCATGGCCTCCGTAAGCTTTTCTCTGTATTCCTTGCAAAGCCTGTTAAGATCATTTGTCTGCTGAATAATTTTGTCGGCTTTTTCAACATAATCTTTGTTCTTTTTAAGAGCCTTGTTGCGGTCATCACAGAAGTTAAGTGCCGCAAGAACCGCACAATCACGGGTATCAAGCTGCTTTGTGCTTTGGGCGGCTTTTCTTATGTGAGAAAGCACCTCGTTTGCAACCTTTTGAACATACTTTTCATCATCTGTTGTGATAAGTGAATAACTTCTTCCCTCAATCTGAACGCTTACTCTCTTTTTCTCCATAGGAAATGCATCTCCCTTTTATAGCTTTTTCGTCCTCATTTGACTTCTTTGCATACATAATCATTCTACATTATAATATAAAATCGGAAATAATAAAAGAGCAAAGAGAATATTGTTTAAATATTTTTTCATTCGTAGACAAATTTGGTGATTTTATGCTGTTTACAACTTATATCGGTTGAAATATTTATTCTCTTATGATAAAATAATCTTTGCGTCATTTTGGCGGATTTGTCTTAATTTCCGAATAACAGGGCATAACCGCCAAAACAAAATTGACATTTCGGAATATATTATTATGGGAAGTGATTATATGCCCGTACCGTTTGATTCACGAAAAATTTACTATCGTTCGCCGTTTGGTGCGGTTGAAGAGGGTACCGAGATTCATTTCAGAATTCTTTTGCCTAAGGCGGAGCATACACAAAAAGCACAATTGTGTGTAAAGTATGATTATGACTGCAACTGGGAATTTACCGAGCTTATCTGGTGCGGTAAATTTGACGAGGATACCGAAATTTGGGAGTGCGATTTTACTCCGAAAAAAATCGGACTTTATTGGTATAACTTTAAGCTGACTACCATTGATAAAACAAGATATGTTATCCCGTCCGATCCGTATAAGGTCAGCACCATTGAAGACTATATGGGCAGAAGCTGGCAGATCACCTGCTACAAAAAAGGCTTTAAAACTCCCGGCTGGCTTGTCGGCGGAATTATGTATCAGATTTTTCCCGACCGTTTTTATTTCAGCGGTGAAGAAAAGAATATAAAGCGTACCGACTTCAAACGCAACAAGGATTGGTATGCTCTCCCCGAATGGAAACCCGATGAAAACGGAATGATTAAGAACAATGATTTCTTTATGGGCGACCTCAAGGGAATTACAATGAAGCTTGATTACCTTGAAAGCCTCGGTGTAAGCTGTATTTACCTTAATCCTATCAGCGAGGCATACTCAAACCACCGCTATGATACGGGCGACTACTCAAAGGTTGATCCGATTCTCGGAACGGAAGAAGATTTTAAGCACCTTTGCGCAGAGGCTAAAAAGAGGGGAATACACATCATAAATGACGGTGTGTTCTCTCATACGGGAAGTGACAGCGTTTACTTCAACCGTTTTGGCAAATACGGCAAGGGCGGTGCGTATAATGACAAAAACTCACCGTATTTCAGTTGGTACAAATTCAACGAATGGCCGAACAATTACCAAAGCTGGTGGGGCTTTGATACTCTGCCCGAGGTTATTGAGGAAACTCCGTCATTCAACGAATATATCAACGGCAAAGACGGCATTGTCAGAAAATGGATGAAATGCGGCAACTCGGGTTGGCGACTTGATGTTGCAGATGAACTTCCCGATGTGTTCATTGAAAATCTACGCAAAGCAGTTAAGGACGAAAATCCGAACGCCTTTCTTGTAGGTGAAGTGTGGGAGGACGCAAGCAACAAGGAAAGCTACGGTGCAAGAAGAAAGTTCTTGCTCGGCGAACAGTTTGACTCCGTTATGAACTATGTGTTCAGGGATGCAATTCTCAACTTCTGCAAAGGTCAGCACGGCAAATACACAATGGATTTGATTATGAGCGTAATCGAAAATTATCCCCGTCCTGTTCTCAGAGTGCTGATGAATTCACTTTCGACTCACGATACCGAAAGAGCAATCACAGTTATGGCAGGCGAACCGCTTGACGGCAAGGACAGAGAATGGCAGGCTGACACTAAGCTTGATGACGAGCATAAAAAACTCGGTGTAAAGCTTTTAAAGGTTGCAAGTGCAATGCAGTTTACTCTCCCTGGATTTCCGTGTATTTATTACGGTGACGAGGCAGGAATGGAGGGATATCGTGATCCGTTCAACCGTTGCTGTTATCCGTGGGGCAAAGAAAATAAGGAACTCATTGAATGGCACAAAAAGCTTGCCGATGTCAGAAAAAGCTGTTCAGCATTGTGGGACGGCGATTTTATAAATGTTCTTTCGGAGGAAAGAAGAATTTCATACATCCGCCACGACAAAGATTCCGCTATTTTCTGCACATTCAACCTCTATGATTATGAAGTCGAGGCAAAAATGCCGCCCGGATATGCTGACGGCAAACCTTTTTTTGGTTCAAAGCTTGAGAACGGTATACTCACAATTCCGCCTATGTCCGCAGAATTTGTAGTTCTTGAACTCGGTAAATGATGTATATAGTATAAAACAGAATAAAATATAATTACAAGCGACAGAAATTAAACTGTCGCTTGTTTTGTTGCGGTATTTATATGTTTGTTATATTTGATTTACCGACTTACTCATCTTCCGTTATCGGCGGAATAAAGCATTCTATTGCACTGCGAAGCTTGGGGTGACGAATGACAAAATGGATTGCAGGCGTTTTTCCTTTGGACACCATCACCCATTGTCCCTCGTGAATTATAATTTTCAGATTATGAAATGCGTGCGCCGTACTGCACTTTAATGTGTAATTCGGGTTCTGCTCTGCAAAAGCCATTGATTCTTTCAAATGGGCAGTATATTCCTCTTCGTTATACGGAATATCCTCTTCACAAAATATACCCGAAAGCTCCAGCATGGGAGGACTTTTCGTAAAATTTTCCTGTACAAAATCAGGTATCTCATCTTCAATTCTTTCATTTTCAAGAATTATTTTTATTCGCTGTCTTTGTGTTTTTGCGTACTCTTTTATCTTTTCTTTTAGCTCTGCATTAATATTGTTCCGTGTAAGAATACGGTCAAGAAGCTTACTGCTTATTGTATACAACGGCAAAGAGGAAAGAATACTGCGGCGTTTGCCTGCTGTTTTTGTATCGGCAAGAAGAAAGGCATTCAACTCATTTTTTCGTTCACTGCGGTAAATTTCCATTAAAGGATAGGCATTTTTTAGCATTTCCTCGGCTCTTTTTCGGTAATATTCCACCTCACGCTTTACCTTTGTCAGATAGTATTTGCCGTCGGAATGATATCCGGCAACAGCTTCACCCGAAAGTGCGGCGATTCCCGACACCTTCAAAAAATGCAGAAAAACATCATTCGGAGCATTCTTGAAATAGTAGGGAGAAATCTGCCCTGTCATATACATCGGTATCCAGCTTTCAAGACCAAGCATCATTTCATCAAAAGAACGGTCAAGATTATGTATTTGATGAAGATGCAGACCTTTTTTTAGCATCATCGCCATACCAAACATCCATTTTTTCGGGAACTCCGGATCCTTTGCCATTTCCTTCATCGGCATATCGCTGTACATTATCACAGGGGCTGATGATTTTGAAAGCACGGTTGATTTCAAAAAATCAAGCTCGCTCTCCATCATTTCTTTAATACCGAAATATGTCTTGGAGGACGGAATCTGAAATGGTACGGACGGAACTTTCAGCTCATCAAACTTAATAACCTTGATATATTCGTTCAAATCGAAGTCATCCAGCTTGCTTAAAAATTTTGAAACGCTGTTGTCTTCGGCTTTTTGCACGGGCTGTTTCAAAAGCCAGCTTTTTATTTTTGCGTATCGAACCGACAAATCATAAATTTCATCAATATCACAGCCAATCAATTCTGCAACGGCACCGATTTCGGACTGCGTCTGCATTGTTCTTGTAACAAAGGAAGCAACCGCAGATGCAAACCGCTCGGCATCTCCGGGCTTTCTTGAGCCGTTACGAATGCGAAAAACGGCAGACGCATCATAATTTGTGTACTGACACAACTGCGTCAGATTGACATTGAGTGCAGAGAGGAGTGTGTTGAAATTTTTCCGCAGTAACTCCTTGTCTGTGGATACAAAATCATCGCAGCTTACAAATGCTTTTTTCACAGCGTCAGCGGTGATTTGCAGCTCTCCTTTTTGTGCGGAAATCTGTGCCAGCGCACAGCATAAATCCTCAAAAGGCTTTGTTCCAAGCTCGGGTACTCGTTCGCCGTTTCTGTATCGGCTGAAAGATGCCGCAGAAATGCCGGATAAATTACATATATCTTTTCCCGTACAGGACAACTGCTCGATATAATCGTTTAATTTTTCAGAAAATTTCATAGATATCACTCCAATCGAGTTTGTTTTTAACAATGTTATAAGAGTATATTACAGAATAATTCCAAAATAGTCAATTGACTTTTTTGGAATTATGGTAAAATTGTGCGTAAAATATGCTAAAATAATGGTGAAATCTTTGACAGGTATACGGGGTTGTGTTCATCACAGCCAACCTGCCAATATGGCGGTAACGGACGGTAATAATACCAAACGGATACAGCCAAAAACATTTTATGCGGCATTAGCCGTTGAAAGGAGAAGATGAATATGAAAAAAACAAAACCAAAAAAACTGTTGACTGTTCTGCTGGCTCTGTGCATGGTGCTGTCGATTGTGCCGATTACGGCATTTGCGGTCGAGATCGATTTCCTTCCGCAGGGAGTAACATACCTTAATGACTACAAGCACACATATCACACACAAGTCAATGTAACAGCCAATGTCTCCGTTAAGGATTCCAATGGCGCAGTGGTTGAAACCACACAAGTAAGTAAAAGCAGCGGTGAGTTTAATTTTATCACAGAAGGATTCCCAAGTGCCGAAGTGCTGCAGACAGCAGTGGGAAATCTTCAGACCGAGATTGAGACACCGTACAAAGCTAGGGGAACCGTTACAAGTGAAAATGAGAGTGCGGGGCCGATTATTGATCATTTTGAGAGTGCCTCTCTTTATACTTTTACGCCCACATCCGGCAATCCTGTTGATTTTAGTTCGGATTTAGAAGCGGCAAAGCAGTATTTCAATGAGCACCCGGATGCGACCGGTACTTTCACAGTGATTCGGGATGTTCACCAATATCAAATATATGATTATACCTATGACCTGACCGTGCAGGAAAACAGCCAGCCGGCAAGCACCATCACCTCTGCCGTTGTCAAGAATGTGAAACTCGACTATCAGCCGGGTGATGCCCCACAGGCAACCGCCGAGGTATATAATGCCGATGCCGATAAATATGAAATCGCTTATGAATGCTGGCAGGAATTCGAAAACAACGAACCCGTTGCCGCCTGGTATTCCGATAACGGCTCGCATGGCTCTCTGCCGACCATCACAGAATTTGAAAGCGGCAAACGTTATGTGTATTCCCTTATGCTGAAGCCGAAGGATGGATATTCCTTCAACAGCGAAACCACCGTTACAGTGAATGGGGAAAGCGTAAAATCGAGTCTGAGTGGGGAATACCTGTATGTCCCTGCTGTTAAAACGATTACACCGACAAAACAGAATACCGTCATTACCTCCGCCGCCGTGGAAAATGTGAAGTTGGACTATAAGGACGGCGAAGCCCCACGCACCACAGCCACGGCAGCAGTTGCAGACCGAGATAAATACGATATTCTCTATGAATGTTGGGGTAAGCTGGAAAAAACCGATGAGTACACAACCAAACCCGTGGCATACTGGTATTCAGACGAGGACTATTGTCCCTCAGGTTATGCAGATCTTACCTCCTTTAATAAGGATGGCAAGTATAAATATTCCGTACGGTTAGAAGCCAAAGACGGCTACATCTTTAGTGACAGCATTTCAGCTGATGATATTACCCTCAACGGCAAAAGTCTGCCGTTCGGTTCGTGGGTCATGGTGATGGATGATGGAAAAACCTGCCTCATTCAATATGGAACAAAGCTGCGCCCCGGTCAGGCTGTAGAGAAAATTGACTTTAACGCTCGTATCAACTTTATTGCCGGCGACAAACCGAGCTTTATGACCAGCGCCGTGGATCCGTTTATTGATCTCGACCATGAGCGTTGGGACGCCAATGACGGCAGTGGCTATGGCATTACCTCCAGCGACTACTGGAACGAGCGTTACAACGGCAAGCTCATTACGGAATTTGAAGCCGGAAAGAGTTACACCTATGGCGTATATTTCAAGATTTCCGACTTGGGCATGGAAGAGGGCTACCGCTTTGATAAGAACACAAAGCTCTATATCAACGGTGAAGAAATCACCCTGACACCCGATCAGATCAATGTAGACGATAACGGCGAAACCATTTGGTTCATGAATGTATTGACCATGACGCCGACCACCGTGAAAGTTATTGATGTGGTGGAGATCAACAATGTCACCGTCAGCTTCAAGGACGGCGACAAGCCCGTTTTTACCGGCAAGAGTCCCGAAGGCGTGAAGTATGCATACAATTGTGAGTGGTGGGAGCTGGACAGCAAAACCGGTGCGATTTCCGCAGATTTCTTCAGCGGCGCTTATGAAAACAAAATCACCGCTTTTGAAGCCGGGAAGACCTATCATTACGGTGTGTATGTGAAAGCTGTGGGCTATGTTGAAAGCGAAAATACCACTTATGTATTCGGACCCAACACCAAGCTGAAGATCAACGGCGAATTTGTGAATTATAAGCGCTATGAAGGCGATGCCAGCGATGGTTCTGACAGTACTATGTGGGTTCTCACTGATCTTACTATGACTCCTACCGCAGACGGACATACACACAACTACGGTACGGAATGGAAATATGACAGCACAAATCATTGGCACGAATGTGAGTGTGGCAACAAGGCTGACATAACGGCTCACACCTTTAAACAGATTATTGACAAGGAAGCCACGGCTACCGAAAAAAGCTCAAAGCATGAGGAATGCACCGTCTGCGGTTACAAAAAAACTGCCGTTGATATTCCTGTGACAGATTTTAGAAACAGCTCGGACGACCAACCGAATAAGCCTATAAATACTGCCTCTTCCGAAAGCAGTTCTGCTGACCAAACAAACAAACCGATAAATACAGCCTCACCGAAAACAGGCAATACCGATTATATGATTTTATGGATTGTCTTACTGATTGCCGGCGGCGGTGTATTTATTACTGCAACGGCTGTTGACAGAAAGAAAAAGTAAGACAAATAATATAACAGATTAAATTATAAGGCGGCTATCTAAAACGATAGTCGCCTTGACTTTTTTAAAAATTCATTTTTAATTTGCGTTTGTTGTTACCTGAGTTGCGTTTGCCACATAGCTTTCATACTCGTCAATGCCCCAGTTTTCTTTTACTTCATCAGAGATAGGAAAGGTGCGAAACAGCATTGTACTGCGTTCACTGTCTGCCTTATCCTCATTGGTGCTGAGAGCATAGACATTGCCGTTGTACCACAGCTCATTTGTATTTTCAAAGGTTGTAAGATAGAAAATATCCTGAATTGTATCAACCTTATTAATGCCCATTCCGCTTACTGCGGCAGCCATTACGGCACTTTTCATCAGAATTGTATCGCTGTTATTTTTCTCGTTTTCAATCGAAACAAAGTTGCTCATTGTTGTTCCGAGACCGATATTCATAATATAATTTGTCTTTGTTTCAACAGAGGCTGTGAAGCTGATTTTATCGGCATCGTAGTAATAATACTGATACTCCGTTCCGTTTGCATCATTCTGAGGACTGCCGAGCATTTTCCAACCCTTTGGATTAATCATATCAAGATTACCCGCCTCTTTGAGCATTTCGTTGTAATTATATGTAAATTCTTCAAGAGTGATTGCGTAGCACATTCCGTTTACATTTTCACTTTCTTTGCGAATGTTCGGATTTTCTGTTACCTTTGCCTCATCAAGAGTAGAAAATTTATCGGGCGCATCTACTGCACCCGAAACATCGGCATTCTTCTTGTCAGAACAGCCGAAAAGTGAAAGCATGAGGATTGCCGCTACAATCAGAACTAAAGATTTTTTCATCAAATCACCAGATTTTCATATGTGTCAAAAACTCCACTTAAAAAAGTGGAGTTTTCTTATTTTTATCAATTATTCTTCCGTATTTTCTTCGGTTGAATCAGAAGTTTCACCCTCGTTATTTTCGGAAACTTCTTCTGCAACTGCTTCTGACGGTTCGCCGTTTTCGCTATTTTCTGCGTTATCTTCACCCTCGGCTGATTCATCATCTTCACCGTCAATGTGAGGAACACGGGCGATTGTTACAACCCTGTCGTCACCGTTTACTTTCATTACGGTTACACCCTTTGAAGGACGGGCGCAAACACGAATTGATTCGGCGGCAATTCTGATAATAATGCCTTCTTCTGAGATGATAATAATATCATCGTCAAGGTTAACCACCTTGATAGCGGCAACATCGCCGTATTTTTCCGTGTGGTAGTTGGTAAGACCTTTACCGCCACGGCTCTGAATACGGTAATCATCGGGACTTGAAAGTCTGCCGTAGCCTGTTTCGGAAACTGTGAGAACAAGACCGCCCTCACGGACAACACTCATTCCGACTACGCAGTCGCCCTCTTTGAGAGCCATTGCTTTAACACCTCGAGCCTGTCTGCCCATTGCACGAATATCGGTTTCGTTAAAGCGAATAGCCATACCTTTCTTGGTAGCGATAATAACCTGACTGTTGCCGTCGGTCATTCTTACCCACGCAAGTTCGTCACCCTCGTTAAGTTCAAGAGCGATAAGACCGCCCTTTCTTGAAGTATTGTATGCATTGAGTTCAATACGCTTGATAATGCCCTGACGGGTGACCATAACAAGGTATTTTTCCTCGTCAAATTCAGGCACTCTTATCATTGAGGTTACCTTTTCGTCGGGTGAAATCGGAATCAGATTTGCAATATTCACACCCTTTGACTGACGGCTTCCCTCGGGAACTTCATAGCATTTAAGGCGATAAACTCTGCCCTTGTCGGTAAAGAACAGAACATAATCGTGTGAATTGATTACGAACATTTCAGCCGCAATATCTTCTTCACGGCGTGACATACCCGATACGCCGCGACCTCCTCTGCGCTGAATTTTGTAGGTATCGGCAGAAAGACGCTTTACATATCCAAACTGTGTAAGTGTAAGAACGCACTCCTCCTGCGGAATTAGATCCTCAATATCAACCTCACCGCTGACAGCACAAATTTCTGTTCTCCTCGGGTCGGCATATTTATTACGAATCTGCATAATTTCTTCTTTTACGATTTCAAGCTGTCTTGGCTCGCTTGCAAGAATTTCAAGATATTCTTCAATCTTTGCGTGGAGAGCTGCAATTTCATCCTCAATCTTAGTCTGCTCCATATTTGTGAGCTGTCCGAGACGCATTTGAACGATAGCCTGAGCCTGAACATCATCAAGACCGAAACGCTCCATAAGACCTGTTTTTGCGCTTACAGTATCCTTGCTGTTTCTGATAATTTTGATTACCTCGTCAATGAAGTCAAGAGCAATCTTCAAGCCCTCGAGAATGTGAGCTCTGTCACGGGCTTTTTTGAGGTCAAAATCAGTACGGCGGCGAATAACCTCAGCCTGAAATTCAATATAGCATTGGAGCATTTCCTTGAGTGAAAGAATTTTAGGCTCGCCGTCAACGATAGAAAGCATAATTGCACCGAAGGTTGTCTGCAACTGTGTATATGAGAACAGCTGGTTAAGAACAATCTGAGGTGAGGCATCTCTCTTGATGTCAATTTCAATGTGCATACCCTTACGGTCGGAATGATCCTCGATATTTGAAATACCCTCAATTCTCTTATCCTTTACGAGGTCGGCAATGTTTTCAATAAGTCTTGCTTTGTTGACCTTGTACGGAAGTTCCGTAACGATAATTTTATATCTGCCGTTTTTAGCTTCGATAATTTCAGTCTTGGCTCTTACGGTAATTTTTCCTCGACCTGTTGCATAGGCGGCACGAATACCGCTTCTGCCCATGATAATACCGCCTGTCGGGAAGTCGGGTCCGGGCATACACTCCATAATCTCTGCAAGCTCGGCATCGGGATTGTCAATGAGAGTACAAACTGCGTCAATTGTTTCACCGAGGTTATGCGGAGGAATTTCGGTTGCCATACCAACGGCAATACCGCTTGAACCGTTTACGAGAAGGTTTGGAAAACGGCTTGGAAGAACAGTCGGTTCTTTAAGACGGTCATCGTAGTTTGACATAAAGTCAACCGTGTTTTTCTCGATATCCGTGAGCATTTCAAGAGAAATTTTACTCATTCTTGCCTCTGTATAACGGTAAGCGGCAGGCGGATCACCGTCCACCGAACCGAAGTTACCGTGACCGTCAACAAGCATATATCTCATGGAAAAATCCTGTGCAAGACGAACCATTGCGTCATAAACCGAGGCGTCACCGTGAGGGTGATACGAACCAAGCACCTGACCTACCGTGTCGGCACACTTGTGGTACGGCTTTGACGGATCAAGACCGATTTGATTCATTGTATAGAGTATTCTTCTGTGAACAGGTTTCAAACCGTCTCTGACATCGGGCAACGCACGGGAAACAATAACGCTCATGGAGTAGTCCAAAAAGCTTTTTCTCATTTCATTTTGCAGATCGACATCAATAATTCTCGAATCCTTGTTCTGATTCTGTTCGTTATCCATATTCTTTCCTCGCTTTTCAAGCTCTTGTTACTGTCTGTTCAATAATTTATAATAATGTTATTTTGCGTTTTTTGGGGTGGTTTAGTGTGTAATTTTGTTCCGGTAGGGGCGTTCATTGGACGCCCGCCTTGATGAAACGATTTGTTTTACACATATTTTTGATGTGATGAAAAGTGTGTATGAATTTTGTAGCGGCGAACCGTGTTCGCCATTCATTTTGCTTGAAAAAGCAAAATGATTAAACAACATTTTTTATTTAACATCATTACCGATTTAAACAAATCATTTGTATCACCAAGTAGGTTTTGCAATTGTTTTGATTTTGTGCCTTTATTCAATTCGTGTTTACACACGAATTGATTGGCGATCACTGTTCGCCGCTACAGTATGGCAATACATTTGCGACATTTATAAAATTTAATATCAAAAGTGTTTTACTGCGGCTGAAATATCTTCGTAGAGTTTCGGAAAGCGTTTTTTGATGCTTGTGGGACGGAATGTTTTGGAATCTACAAAACCGTGTTCGGTTGTGCCGTAGCCAAGTTCGGTTTCCGAACCGTCCTTTTCAATACGCTTTACCGTGTATGTAAAAATAATTCTTGCGGCTGTGATAGTCTGCACCCAAGTGCGGATAATCAGCTCGTCCTCATAAAGAGCAGGGATTCCGAAATGACAACTCAGGTTCAAAAGGGGAGTCATTACACCTGCATTTTCCATGTCTGTGTAGCTGATTCCGAACATTTTGATATAGTCATTTCTTGCTATTTCGTACCAAATCGAATAATTTGAGTGGTGTACAATTCCCATTCTATCCGTTTCTGCGTAACGAACTGTAACTTTTGTTCTTGCGTGCATAAAATCACCCCGTTTTTAAAATTTTGGTTTATCGTAATATATCAGACATCGAGATTCTGTACATATTTTGCATTTTTCTCAATGAAATCTCTTCTCGGCTCAACCTTATCGCCCATAAGAATTGTGAAGGTTTCGTCTGCCTGTTCTGCATCGCTGAGATCAACACGAAGCATAAGTCTTGTTTCGGGATTCATTGTTGTTTCCCAAAGCTGTTCGGAGTCCATCTCACCAAGACCTTTGTATCGCTGAACTTCGGTTTTACCCTCAATTTGAGCCAGAATTTGGTCACGCTCAAGGTCCGAATACGCATATTTATGCTCTTTGCCCTTTGTAACTCTAAAGAGCGGTGGCTGTGCAATGTAAACATGACCCTCTTCAATAAGCGGACGCATATATCTGAAAAAGAAAGTTAAAAGAAGGGTTCTGATGTGCGAACCGTCAACATCGGCATCCGCCATAATGATAACCTTGTCGTATCTGAGCTTTGCAATATCGAATTCATCACCTATGCCTGTGCCGAGTGCAGTGATAACGGGCATAAGCTTGTCATTTCCGTAAACTCTGTCAATTCTTGCTTTTTCAACATTGAGCATTTTACCCCAAAGAGGGAGGATAGCCTGAATTCTTCTGTCACGGCCGCCCTTTGCTGAACCGCCCGCAGAATCACCCTCGACTATGAAGATTTCTGTTTCACTGCTGTCCTTTGACTGGCAGTCGGCAAGCTTACCCGGAAGCTGTGCGGAGTCAAGCGGAGATTTTCTTCTTGCATTTTCCCTTGCTTTTCTTGCAGCCTCTCTTGCTCTTGATGACGCAAGCGCCTTTTCAAAAATTACCTTTGCAACAGCAGGATTTTCTTCGAGATAAACAGAAAGCTTATCCCTCATAAGGCGGTCAACCATTGCTCTTACCTCGGTATTACCGAGTTTTGCCTTGGTCTGTCCTTCAAACTGAGCCTCTTTGAGCTTTACACTGACAATTGCGGTAAGTCCTTCACGGACATCTTCACCGCTGAGGTTCTTATCATTGTCCTTCAATTTTCCGAACTTTCTTGCATAGTCATTCATAACATAGGTGAGTGCTCTTTTGAAGCCTTCTTCATGAGTACCGCCGTCGGTTGTATGAATGTTGTTTGCAAAAGTGAGCAGATTTTCGTTGTAGCTTTCGTTGTACTGGAGTGCAATTTCAACCGCAATCGTATCGTCTGCATTTCTTGACGCAAAGTAGATTACATCGGGATGAATAACCTCAAGAGAACGCTTTTTGTGAATGTACTCAACAAAGCTCCTGATACCGCCCTCATAAACAAAGTTATTCTTAATAATATTTTCAAGGTCACGCTCGTCACGAAGCTCAATGTGAACACCTGCATTGAGGAATGCCTGTTCACGAAGTCTTCTTTCCAAAACACTGTAATCGTAAACCGTGGTTTCTTTAAAAATTTCAGGGTCGGCTTTAAAGCGTACTTCCGTACCCTTAACATCAGACTTGCCGATTTTTTGAAGGTCGGTTACAATTTTTCCTCTTTCATAACGCTGGAAGTAAACATCCTCGCCGTCACAAACCTTGACTTCGAGCCACTCGGAAAGTGCATTTACAACAGACGCACCTACGCCGTGCAAACCGCCCGAAACCTTGTAACCGCCTCCGCCGAATTTTCCGCCGGCATGGAGAACGGTGAATACAACCGTTACGGCAGGAAGTCCTGTTTTGCTGTTTACACCGACAGGAATACCACGGCCGTTATCGGTTACTCTGATTATATCGCCCTTTTCGATTACAACATCAATTTTTGTACAATAACCTGCAAGTGCTTCGTCAATTGAGTTATCTACGATTTCGTAAACAAGGTGGTGAAGTCCTCTCGGTCCCGTTGAACCGATGTACATACCCGGACGCTTTCTTACAGCCTCAAGTCCTTCAAGAACCTGAATTTCATCTGCGCCGTATTCCTGTTCAACCTTTGAAAGCTCCATACCCTCGGATTCGCCGTCAAATTCAACCAATTTTTCAGCCTCAATCTCTTTTTCGTAGGCTTCATCAATGGTTTCCTCGTTTATATTTTCGTTGGTTTCATCAATATTTTCATTCATATTTTCATTCATATTTTCGTTGTTTTCAAGATTATCCAAAACACTTACCTCCGTTTATTCGATGAACGAACAGCGTTTTTGTTCGTTTGTTTTTTCTGCTGTTTTTTTGATATTTGAATATTTTCGCTTTTTTGAGCGTCTGCTCCGAATTTTCTGAATTTTGTAAAAAACGGCACAAAAAGCAGAAAAAACAGTATAAGTACGATATTTGTAATCATCAACGCTATCACATTTGTGCCTGAAAAAGCCGTCATTTCAAAGATATTGACGAAAATTCCTATCACAACTGCAATCAAAAATAAAATCCAAAGTCCCGAAAATGAGGTTTTGAACTGCTTTTTGCAGTGATAGCAGGTGTGAATTTTTGTATTTAAGCTTTTCCTTGCGTCACCGTAACGATAAATTGCGTGACAATGCGGGCATACGGGCAGTCTGAACACAATATCACCCGTTAAAACTTTCTGTTCACGGAATAACGGTTGCCGTCATCCGTTTTTTTATTTTCAGAAGCTTCCTCGGAATTTATGTAGTGTCTGCTTCTGTTCGCCGTATGGTGTTGGGGGATTTCGGAGTGAAGCTTTTTAAGTGTTGCTCCGCTTGACGCATGATTCTCACTTGTATTATTAATCACGGAAACATATTCCTGCTTTTCAAAAGACGATGAATCGGAAGAAATCTCATTTGAATCAAGTCTTTGTCTTGCGGCATTTCTTTCGGCTCTGATTTTGTTAAATACATCCGTGTTAATTTCAAAATTATCATCGGTATCATTCTGCTGAGGAGTGATACTCGGAAAAGTATAGTTTTCATCCTCGTCAAGTTCCGAGGTAAGAAGATTGTCGGAATAAGCGATGCCTGCTTTTTTTGCCTCCATAGACTTACGGTATTTTTTGTACGGCTCATAGTGAACAAAGCTCGGTGAAGCTGCCGTAAAAATTATAAGCGGAATCGCAACGAGTAAAATTCCGAGAGGATTGCTCACAAGGCCTGCAAGAATCCAACCTGCCATTATTGCAAGAGAAATTACCACAGCAACAATAAAAAACAAAATTATCTTCTTATCAACTGCAACCTTGCTCTCTTTTCCGCACTTTTGGCAGATATATTCTGCTTTTCTTCTGCTTGCAAACGATGAGGTATATGAAATTCTTCTTCCGCAGTAGGGGCATTTTCTCATTTTCATACACAGAACTCCTTTTTATATCCGTATCAACGGTACATAAGCTCCTTATAGGGGGATTGACTTCTTTTTATGAGTGTTTTTGATGAAAGCTGGCTGATATAAACGGTAATTTTGCCGTTCTTTTCACAGACAACAAAGGATTTCGGCAATTCAAACGAAACATTTACAACTCTGCCTCTTTTTTCGGCGGCAGTAAGATAATCCCTTGTCTTTTTTGACACTGTACACTCGTCAATATCAAAAATTCCGATAACCGTTTCGGTTGTGATAACGGTGTCCTGTCCGAGATGAAGATACATCAGCTCACCTCTCCGTTGTTCAGCAGAAAGATTTTTCCGTCTTTAAGCTGTTCTTTATTCGACTTTTCACAGCAGGTAATAAACACCTGACATCCGTGAAGTTCGTTGAGTAAAAAATCCTGTCTTTTTGCATCAAGCTCAGAAAGCACATCATCAAGCAGAATAACGGGTTCTTCGCCCATTCTTTCACGCAATACAGACGCCTCGGCAAGCTTCAGCGACAGAACCGCACTTCGCTGTTGTCCCTGAGATGCAAAAGCTCTGGCATTTTTACCGTTTATTATAATTTCAATATCATCACGATGAGGACCGTAATTTGTAAAACCCGTCCTTATATCGTCACTCTTGTGTTTTTCAAGCTTACACTTGAGTTTTTCATAAATTTCACCGACCGTATCATCCTCGGAGGCTTCATACCCCGACATATAACGGATTTTCAGCTCTTCTTTGCCTTTTGAAATTCCGTTATGATACTCAACGGCACGGTCGGAAAGCATTTTTACATAGTCGATTCTGTTTTTTACAAGCACTGCGCCGCTTTTCAAAAGCGGTTCATCCCATACTGGAAGTGTGTCCGCAAGTGACGGCCGCCTGTAAATGTCTTTCAAAAGCGAATTTCGTTGATTGAGAATCCTGTTGTATTTTGAGAGAACAACCGCATTTTTGAGCTTTTCACGACAGATTGCGCTGTCAATAAATTTTCTCCGCTCACCCGGACCTCTTTTTATAAGGCTGAGGTGTTCGGGAGAAAATACAACGGCGCAAAACCGTTCAATCAGTGCGGCGGCTGAATTTTTCTGCACGCCGTTGATTTCTACGGACTTTTTTCCGCCCCTGAAAAGAATTTTTGCGGTTTGCTCACGCTCCTGACCGAGAAAACGCATCTCAATCCTCGCAAAATTCTCATCCCAATTGATAATTTCGCTGTCCTTTGAGCCTCTGAAGCTGTGACCTCCGCAAAAAAACCACAGTGCCTCAAGCAAATTTGTCTTTCCCTGAGCATTGTCACCGTAAATTATATTTACTCCGTCACAAGGAGTGATTATATTGTCCTTTAAATTTCTGTAATTTTCAAATTTAAGAGCAATTACCTTCACTTACTTCATCAATCCCAAAGTTATTCAACGATTATCTCAAGACCGTCAAACACAGCCGTGTCGCCGACACGCATTTTTTTGCCTCTCATTGTGCAGATTTCACCGTTTACGGTAACATCTCCGTTCTGAATTACAACTTTTGCCTGTCCGCCGGTTTCAACCGCACCGCCGAGTTTAAGTAAATCCTGCAATTTTATATATTCGCTGTCAATTTTAATTTTCTCAGTTTTCATTTGCCAACCTCATCGGAACAACTATGCTCAGATAGCTGTCACCCTTAACGGGTTTTACAATCATAGCCGTAAGTGAACCGTTGAGAATAAGCTTAATCTCATCGGTATCGGCATTTTTCAAAGCGTCAAGAAGGTATCTGTTGTTAAAGCCGATTTCAACTGACTCTCCGATGATAGGAACAGAGATTACATCATTGGCTCTGCCTACTGCGGATGTGCATGAAAGTTTAATTTCATCATCCGAAAAAATGCATCTTACCGGGCTTTGGATTCTATCGTTGTTCAAAAGCGACATTCTTTCAACTGCATCAATAATTGTTCTTGTATTGATAACTACCTCAGTTTTTGTCTCCTTTGGAATTGCAGACTTGTATTCTATGAATGTGCCCTCGATAAGACGGGAGATAATTCTGTAATTTTTGATTTTGAATGTGATATGTCGCTGACCGATGATAATTTCCGTATTTTCTTCGTCATCGGTGAGGAGTTTAAGCACCTCATGCTGAGTTTTTCCCGGAACAACAAAACGGTTTTTGCTTTCGCTGTCTACATTTTCACTGCGAATTGCCATTCTGTAACCGTCAATGGCAATAATTTTGAATACACCGTCCTCAATTTCGTAAAGTGAACCTGTGTAAATAGGCTTTGCCGTGTTTTCGCTTACTGCGTAGACTGTCTGTCTGATCATATCACGCAAAATTTTTGCGTTGAGAGTGATTCTGTCAGTCTGTTCAAATGACGGAAGGTCGGGATATTCAACAGATGACATACCGACAATCTGATAATTAACCTTTCCGCAGGCAATGTATGTAACCATACGCTCATCAGTTTCGATAAAGACAATCTCTTCGGGAAGTCGGCGTACAATATCAAGAAACAGCTTTGCGCTTACGACAATTTCGCCTTCTTCTTTGATTGTTGCCTCAATATCGGTTGTTATACCGATTTCGAGGTTATAACCTGAAATATTCAGTGTGTTACCGTATGCTTTTATAAGAACGCCTTCAAGTGCAGGAATTGATGCCTTTGTTGACACAGCTCTTGACACATTGGATATGGCTGTTGCCAAATCGGAGCGCAAACATGAAATTTTCATCGGGTGCATTCTCTCCTGTCTTTTTATTAATATTTTTATTGTAGTAGTAGTAGGGGATGTCAAAATGTCAAAAAGCGGTGAGATTCCGCATTGACACTGAAAAAAAGCATAAACAAAAGATTTTTTCGATTTGTTTGCTTTTGTTGACAAAAATATTTTTCGGAAATTTTTTCAACATCGGGTTGAAGAATGTTTATGGAATGTTGAAAAATATGTTAAAAAATTCAGTCTATCTGTCACGGATATTTTTGATGGTATCGTCAATGATTTCTTTGACCTTTCTGTCCTTTTCCATCATCTTCTGAACCTTCTGAATTGTATATATAATGGTAGAATAATGACGGTTGCCGAATTCTTCACCGATTGCAACCATTGAAAGCGTTGTAAGCTCTCGTGTAACATATATTGCAATATGTCTTGCGTTGCTGATATTGGCACTGCGGTTTTTCTGTGAACGAATTTCGTCTGCCGAAACACCGTAGGTTCTTGCAACCTCGTCAATAATGCGTTCAACGGTAACCTCGGGCGGAGCGTCATTGTTGAGAATGTCGGAAATTATGCCCTGAACCGAATTAATTGTCGGTTTTTCACCGTCAAGGTAGTATTTGGCTTTGATTTTTTTAACTGTTCCCTCAAGCTGACGGATGTTTGCCTTGATTTTAGATGCAACATACTCGCAGACCTCGTCTGAAATTTCAACTCCGTCAAGCTCTGCCTTTCTTTTTATAATGGCAATTCTTGTTTCAAGATCCGGAGGCTGGATATCTGCAATAAGATCCTGCTCAAATCTTGAACGCAAACGATCCTCAAGAGTTTTGATTTCCTTAGGAGGACGGTCCGATGTGAGAACAATCTGTTTTCTTGCGTCATAAAGTGCGTTAAAGGTATGGAAAAATTCTTCCTGCGTACTTTCTTTACCGCCGATAAACTGAACATCGTCCACAAGCAGAATATCCGCCTGTCTGTATTTTTGTCTGAATTCATTCATCTTGGCAAGACGGAGCGACTCAACAAGCTCAACGGTAAAATCGTCGCCTTTTATGTAACAGATAACCTTTGACGGATCGTTTTTCTTGATTTCATTGCCGATTGCATACAAAAGGTGAGTCTTGCCGAGTCCCGAGTTTCCGTAAAGAAAGAGGGGGTTGTAGGCATGTGACGGATTTGTTGCAACTGCAAGACAGGCTGCATGAGCAAACTTATTTGACGAGCCGACAATAAATGTGTCAAAGGTGTATTCGTAAGAACTGCTGTCGGGGCTTTGCAAAAGAGGAGCGGTTGCCGCCGATGTTGTGATTGATGCCGCCGCAGACGGCTTTGATTTTTTCGGCGCATTTGCCGGTGTGCGGAACTCAATATTGAACTTTGTTCCGAAAATCTCTTCAAATCCCTCGTTGAGAAGCGACATATAGCATCTCCTCAATGTTTGGGCGTGAAAGTCATTTGGCACGAGCAGATAAGCGGTTCCGTTGTCAAAGTCAAGGTCAACGGGCTGAATTCTGCTGATCCATGTATTGTAGGCGATGTCGGTAATTTTAGATTTACAGTAATCGCTTATAACTTTCCATGCGTCTTCAAAGGAGTCCATTAATTTAATCTTTCCCTTCCACGGTGCAATACACTGCACCCATTTTCCATAATTATCCCATTTTGATAAAATACCATTCTGCTTTATTATAACGCAACAAATTTAAAATTGCAATTACAAAAAGCCATTTGTAATTTATTGTAATTTATACTTTATTATTATTAAAGTGCGCAAACAGGGTGCAAATTTTACAATAATTCGGATATATAGTGTGTGTTAAATTCTGCGTTGCAATATATTGTATTTACCGATAAAGAAAAATAATTTGCTGCTGTTTTTCAAAATCAAAAGAAAATTTTAAATTTCATTTTAGAAAATAAAAAAATAAAAATTTTTGTTGACTACGGGCTGAAATTAAGATATAATGCTATATTGCAAGGTTATATTTTGAAGGGAGGGTTTTCATTATGTTGAGAACTTATCAGCCTAAGAAGCTCCACAGAAAAAAGGAGCATGGCTTCAGAAAGAGAATGTCTACATCTAACGGCAAGAAAGTTTTAGCCAGAAGAAGAGCTAAAGGTAGAAAAAGGTTGTCTTATTAAAGAGAAGACCACTTTTAACCGGTGGTCTTTCTTTTTTAATGCACCTGTTTGCAAGGTGGTAAATTTATGAGTGAATATATCACTTTGAAGGATAACAGGGATTTTTCCGGACTTTACAGACGGGGAAAATCCTTTGTTGGTCCTGTTTTGGTAACTTATGTGTTAAAGAATAAATCCGATAACCTGCGTTTTGGAATAACCACCGGCAAAAAAATCGGAAAAGCCGTAAGGCGCACAAGGTCAAGAAGGGTAATAAGAGAGGCTTATTACAAACTTTATCCCGATATAAAAAAAGGATATGACTTTGTTTTTGTTGCCAGAGGTAAAACACCCTATGTTAAAAGCACTGTTGTTTACAAGGAAATGAAAAAACAGCTTTCGCTTGCAGGTGTTCTTAAAGAGGGATAGTTTTATGAAACGAATTCTTCTGGCAATTATCAGGTTTTACCGGACCTCAGTTTCTCCGTTGACGGCAAGTCATTGTAAATACATTCCGACTTGTTCGCAATACGGTATTGAGGCAATTGAAAGGTTTGGTGCACTCAAGGGCACAGCGCTTACCGTTTGGCGTATTCTGCGCTGCAATCCGTTTTCAAAGGGCGGGTATGATCCCGTTCCGGAAAAAAAGCCAAAGAGTAAGAAATTAAAGTGAGGTAACCGTATGCAGATCTTTGGTTTTCTTGGAAGCTTGCTCGGCTATGTGCTGTGGGGAGCTTTCTATCTTCTTAAAGATTTCGGACTGTCAATTATCGTCTTTACAATTATTGTAAGACTTTGTATGTTTCCTTTTACAATCAAACAGCAAAAATCAATGGCAGGTACCGCAAGACTTTCCAAAAAACAAAAGGAAATTCAGGAAAAATATAAAAATAACAGACAAAAGGCACAGGAAGAAATATCTAAGCTCTATGAAAAAGAGGGCGTAAAGCCGACAGGCGGCTGTCTTACGATGATTGTTCCGTTCCTTGTTCTTTTCGGAGTATTCTACGCTGTTGCGTATCCGCTTACAAATACACTTCATATCGACAGCGCAAAGGTAACCGAAGCTCTTAACTATGTAAATACAATTCCCGGATATACTGCGGCGTCGGGCGCAACCAATGCCACATATCAGGAAATTTATTTTTTGAAGGATTTCAGCTGTTTCCAAAATATTGACGCTATTCAGCAGATTTTTTCTGCCGACCAGCTCAATACAATCACTATGTTTGAAAAGGGATTTAATACATTCGGTATGAACCTTTTCGCAATTCCGCAGGACTACGGTCTTTGGAGTCCGATGATTCTTTTCCCTGTAATATGTTTTGCATCAAACGTACTTACACAGTTTATCACAATGCGAATCAACGGAAAGAACAATCCTATGCAGCAACAGCAGGGCTGTATGAAGGTTATGATGTATGCAATGCCGCTTTTCTCGGCATATATCGCCTACATTGTTCCGTCAGCCGTTGCATTTTACTGGATTGTATCTTCACTCGTAAGCCTTGTTCAGTCGGTTATCGTGGGCAAGCTTTTCAGCCCTCAGAGAATGACAGCAACATCCGAAGCAAGACACGCCGCTCTTATGTTTGAGCAGGAGGCTCTTGTTCAGTATAACTATGTTCCGCACGGTCTTTCAGAGAGTGCAGAAGAAAATACAAATTCCAAAAAGAAGAAAAAAAAGTAGAAGTTTGAAATCAGGTGATATTGTGATTAAAGAAGCTATCGGCATTGGCGATAACGAAGTTGACGCATTAAACGATGCAAAAAAGCAGCTTGGTCTTGACGAAAACGCAGAGGTTGATTTTGAGGTTATCCAGAGAGCCGAAAAGAAAAAATTCGGTCTTTTCGGAGGTCAGCCTGCAAAGGTTAGGGTTACTCTCAAAGAAACTCCTGCAGAAAAAGCAGAACAGTTTTTGAGAGATGTTCTCGACAACATGAAGCTTGAAAGCGTTGTGATAGAGAAGAAAGAAATTGAAGGCGGTATCGAGTTCAATCTTTCGGGTGAGGATGTCGGTTTTGTAATCGGCAGAAGAGGTGAAACACTTGACTCACTTCAGTACCTTACAAGCCTTGTTGCCAACCACTCTGACAACAGCTATTTTAAGGTAACTATTGATACCGGAAACTACAGAGAAAAGAGAGAAAAGACTCTTGAAATTCTCGGCAGAAAGCTTGCTTTCAAAGCTGTTAAAACAGGCAGAAAGACAAATCTTGAGCCAATGAATCCTTATGAGAGAAGAATTATTCATACTTCTGTTCAGAAGGTAAACGGTGCTATTTCATGGAGCGAAGGCGAAAACGCAAACCGCCATGTTGTTATCGGTCCTGATCCAAAGGCAAAGCCCGTTCGCAGAAACGGCGGTTATAACAACAGAGGCAGAGGCGGCAGACGCCCATACAGCGCAAACCGTTCCGAGCATAACACTCCCGCAAATCCTGACAGAAAGCCCCTTAACGAGGGCGGTGCAACAGGTCTTTACGGAAGAATAGACAAATAATTACAGGGCGGTTTTTAACCGCCCTTTTTTCTTGGTGATTTTATGAATTACGATACAGTTGCCGCAATAAGTACCGCTCAGGGCGAGGGCGGTATCGGCGTTATTAGAATTTCGGGTGACGATGCACTTCGGATTGCCGACAAAATTTTCAACTCCGTTTCGGGTAAAAAGGTTACTGAGATGAAAGGCTATACGGCATCGTTCGGAAAAATTTCAGAAAACGGTGAAGATATTGACGAGGCGGTTGCACTTGTTTTTAAGGCGCCTCACAGCTATACCGGTGAAGATGTTGTTGAGCTTTCGTGCCACGGCGGACTTTACATTACAAAAAGAGTTCTGCGTGCTGTTCTAAATGCCGGCGCCGTTCCGGCTCAGGCAGGAGAATTTACAAAGCGAGCATTTCTAAACGGCAAAATCGACCTCACCGAAGCAGAGGCTGTAATTGATATTATAAGCGCTAAAAGCAGGGGGGCGGCAAGGCCTGCAGACTCGCCATAGTCGAATTCAGAATATCGGAAAGAACGGCAGATCCGGCCCCCTGGTCCATACTGTTCAGCATGGAAGAATAATGTTCCATCTGCATCGATGAGTCGGTCAATCCGGCTGTAAATACGGAAAATAAATTGGATAAAGTTCCCCAACCACTACCGATAAAAGTAAGAATACACAATACCAATAAAAAAGTCGGGCGCTGAAGCTTGTTCTGCTGTTCTTCAAAAGGATTTTCCATGTTTTTCAATTCTGTTTGTTCACATTCTATTGGGTACAAAGATACAAAATTCAAAAAATATCTAACCGATTACATCACTTTCAATTCAAAACTTTTCAACAAATAAAAGTTTAAAATGCTTTGCTTTGGAAAAGGATTTAGTTTAATTTTGACAAAAATATTTTTAACTACTTAACTATGGAAAGAGATACCGTTATATTTGACCTGATTAAAAAGGAGTGCCAGCGTCAAAAAGAAGGAATCGAACTGATTGCTTCTGAAAATTTTGTGAGTGATGAAGTCATGGAAGCCATGGGATCCTGCCTGACTAATAAATATGCAGAAGGTTATCCCGGAGCCCGTTATTACGGTGGTTGCCAGATCGTCGACCAGACCGAACAATTGGCGATCGACCGGGCATGCAAATTATTCGGTGCCGAATATGCGAACGTGCAGCCTCATTCCGGAGCACTGATTACCTCACGGTATGCAGTGCGCCACTGAGAAGCAACCTGTTCG
>OKRT01000035.1_pt1 | contig 44815 bp, 41 predicted proteins | sample 1601111 | NCBI WGS metagenome assembly OKRT01 (sample SAMEA3541572, study PRJEB24748) | human gut metagenome | biome: human gut; feature: human-associated habitat; material: faeces | place: China | collected 2012 | reverse complement strand
TCTGAAAGCAGTTGTTTCGGATAAAACCTGCGCAGTAATGCTTGAACTCATTCAGGGCGAGGGCGGTGTAAATATCCTCAATCCCGAATATGTAAAAGAACTTGTTAAGTATTGCAACGACAACGATATTCTCGTTATTGTCGATGAGGTTCAGACAGGCGTCGGCAGAACAGGCAAGCTGTTTGCTCATCAGAATTACGGTATCCTCCCCGACCTTATGACGGTTGCAAAGGGACTCGGCGGCGGACTTCCTATCGGTGTTTGTATGTGCGGTGAAAAGCTCAAGGATGTTATGTCACCGTCAACTCACGGCACAACATTCGGCGCAAACCCTGTTGTTTGTGCAGGTGCAAACTATGTTCTTGACACAGTTGCAAATGACGAATTTCTTGCCGAGGTTGAGAAAAAAGGTCAGTATTTTGAGGACAGGCTCACAAAAATTGACGGCGTAAAGAGCGTTCGCAGAATGGGACTTATGATTGGTATTGAGCTTGAAAAGGGCGATGCACACGACATTGCAATCAAATGCGTTGAAAACGGCTTGCTTATTATCACGGCAAAAGATTTGCTCCGTATGCTCCCACCGCTTGTTATTGATTACAATGAAATTGACGAGGCGATTAATATACTCGAAAAAACAATAAAGGAGAACAACTAATGAAACACTTACTTAAACTTGAGGATTGGTCAACAGAAGAAATTATCAACACACTTAACCTTGCCGATCAGCTTAAATATGAGCAGAAACACGGCATTGAGCATAAAATTCTCAAGGGCAAGTCTCTTGGTATGATTTTTGAAAAGTCAAGCACCCGTACCCGTGTTTCATTTGAGGTTGGTATGACACAGCTCGGCGGTTATCCGCTTTTCCTCTCATCAAATGACCTTCAGATTGGCAGAGGCGAGCCTGTTGAGGACACAGCCCGTGTTCTTTCCCGTTTTCTTGACGGTATTATGATTCGTACCTTTGAGCAGAAAGAAGTTGAGGCTCTTGCAGAGTACGGTTCAATCCCGATTATCAACGGTCTTACAGACTATTGTCATCCATGTCAGGTTCTCGCAGACCTTATGACAATTCGTGAATTCAAGGGCAAGCTTGAAGGACTCAAGATGTGCTTTATCGGTGACGGCAACAACATGATGAACTCGCTCATCGTCGGCGCACTCAGCACAGGCATGAGCTTCTCTGCCGCCTGTCCAAAGGATTATATGCCGCCTAAGCACATTATCGAGTTCGGTGAAAAGTACGGTAACGGCAAGTTTGAAATCGCAACAGATCCGCTTGAGGCCGCTAAGAATGCCGATATTGTTTATACAGATGTATGGGCATCAATGGGACAGGAAGAAGAAAAGAAAATCCGTGAGGCAGCATTCGCAGGCTATCAGGTTAACAAGGAGCTTATGGCTGTTACAAACAAGGATTGTATGGTTCTCCATTGTCTCCCTGCACACCGTGGCGAAGAGATTACTGCAGATGTATTTGAAGAGCATGCAAACGAAATCTTTGAGGAGGCAGAAAACCGTCTTCACGCTCAGAAGGCTGTTCTTGTTGAATGTATGGCAGATGAAATGCCTGAAAAAGTTTGATGACAGTTTGATTCTTTAAAACTTCATAAAAAGCAAAAAAGTCACATTGCACAACAGTAAGATAGCTGTTTTGTGCAATGTGACTTAATTTTTATTGCAAAACGGAGTATAATTCCATTGGGGGATAATAGCAAAATCAGAATTGCAGGTGTATAATTATGTTAAACAATTACACGTTTTATGACGAAAAAGGAAGTCTTTAAAATGACAAGAGAACAAAAACAGCATATTCTGCATTTTGCAGTCAGCTCTCTGGGCGGATTCATGGGCGGATATGCAATTTTCAATCACTGTGATGTGTTCGGTAACGCACAGACAGCAAATATGATTCACCTTGTCAGCAAAATTTTTACGGGTGATTTTGAGGGCGTTGTGTTTATCGTCATCGCTCTCCTTACATATATTCTCGGCAATGTTTTCTTTGTAATTGCTGACCGTTTTATTAAGCTTGAAACCAAAACCGTCAGCCTTATTGCAAGTGCGGCTGCACTTCTGATTATCGGAATTTTTCCGAATATTTCAAACAATTACCTTGCAATTCTGCCGATTCTGTTCGTAACTCCTGTTTTGTGGAATTCATTTAGAACAGCCGGAAGTTATGTTACATCTCCGATTTTCTCGACAAACAACCTTCGTGTTGCAACGGTTTCAACATTCACGGGTATTATTGACAAGGACAAGGATATGAAGAAAAAAGCTAAATTCTATTGGCTTACGCTTGCAAGCTATCATATAGGTGTTGTCCTTGCCTGCGTTCCGAGCGTTTTTATCGGTGTGAACAGCATCTGGTTCGGCTTTGTAAGCATTGCCCTTTCAACAGCTTCATATATGTGGCTCTGCGGTGTGTTTGACAGAGAAGAATCCTTTGCAGCATCCGAAGGCTTAGCAGCACAATCGGAAACAATTTAAAATAAAAAATAATGTCGGCGGTACACCTCCGGCATTATTTTTTTGTTTATAACTTTCAATCGGCAAAGTCACATTATCAACATCAAAACACCCATAATAACAGGCTGGTGGGCAAGATAAATCCACAGGCTGTATTTGCCGATTTTGTCAAACACAGGAATTTTGAATTCAAAATATTTTGCAAGATTTTTTTCTTTGATGAAATTCCAAAGATAAAAGCCTGCCGTAAAGAGGAAAATCCACGGAATAATCGGGAAATAGTCTACCGACACGAAGTCGGACGAGGGGAATCCCAGAAATGCGAGGTACTTGCACGAATAGAGAAAGTCGGGCAATTTTACGATATCCAGCCCGAAAAATCCGACACAGCCTTTTTGCAAATCATACGAAACCGCATACAACAAAAGTGAAATCAACGCTCCCGACAGGGGGCTTATTTTTCTGAGGTTATCCAAAAGAACGGAAACAATCATCATTGAACAGCCTATCAGATTCAGTACACCGAACCATACCGCCCGATTCGGTTCGGCAATCACGGTAACGCAGGTAACGGCAAAACCCGCAAGATTCAAAAGAACACCTCTTTTTATGCCGTTTCCCGAAAAGTTAAGGCACATTCCCGAAAGCAGTATGAACATTACGCAGATGCTGCGTTCCCAGACCGCTGTCATGGGATAAAAGTACCAGCTTGTGTTAAGTCCGTACATCATAAAAATATCGTAGCATAAGTGAAACGCAACCATACTGACGGTTGAAATTCCACGCATAGAGTCGAGAAGATAATATCTTTTGTTTTCTTTTAACAAGGCTTTACCGTTTGGATTCATCAATTATTTATTCCTTTTCATCATAACGGAAAAGACGACCACAGCCAGAACAAGCAACACAACCGCATATCCGCAGACGGGGATAAGTTCTGGCATAATATCCGAATAGTTGCCCGAAATTGCATCCCTTGCGGCATTTACTGCATGCGCAAACGGAAGTGCGTTTGCAAGGTTTTTGAACCAACCGCCGACCATTGCGGTATCGAACCAAATGTTTGAAAACCATGCCGAAAGGTTTGTGAGCAATGCACCGCAGATTCCGCCGACAGCCTTTTCATTCAGAAGTGTGCCGAGCAGAAGTCCGAGTGAGATAAACACAATTGCAATCGGAATGTTTACCGCAAGCATAAGCAAAATGTTCACGCTGACCTCAAGTCCGAGGAAGAACGCAACAACAACGCATACGGCACTCTGCAAAATTGCCATTGGCAAAAGCGGAAGTGTGTAGCCGATAATAAACTCGTGTGCTTTGAGCGGAGATGTGAATAATCTCATCATAAAGCTTGTGGTTCTGTCCTTTGCAATGAGCATTGATGAGAACAGCGAGATAAAGCTCATTCCGAAAACCGTAATACCGGGCGTCAGCTTGTCGATGTTGAACATTGTCATCTGAGCCTGTTCGGGGATTACTGAATTTATTGCCGACAACAAAAGAAGAAGTACAACGGGAAATCCGAGTCCGAAACAGAATGTCAGCGGATCACGTAGAATTTCCTTTGTATTTCGTGAAGCAAACGCAGTCAATCTCATTACAACGCACCTCCGTTTGTCAGCTTTACAAAAGCCGACTCAAAATCTTTTTCGCCCGAAAGGGCAACAAGCTCATCGGAAGTACCCTCAGCCACAAATTTACCGTGAGCCATAATACCGATTCTGTCGCAGAGTGCAACAGCCTCTTCAAGATAGTGCGTTGTGAGAATAACGGTAATTTTACCTTTGAGTTTTTCAATCTCTGCCCAAAGGCTGTGTCTTGCAATCACATCAAGTCCGAGCGTGGGTTCGTCAAGAAAGAGTATTTTCGGCTCTGAGATAAGTGCCATTGCAATGCTCAATCTTCTGACCTCACCGCCCGACAGCTTTTTAGCCTTGCGGTTTTCAAATTCCTGCATGGAAAAGCGTTCGATAAGCTCGCTTGCTTTGGCTTTTGCAGTTTTCTTTGAAAAGCCGTAAACCTCTGCCATGAGTTCAAGGTTTTCTCTTGCGGTAAGGTTCATTGCCGCCGCACTCTCCTGCGGTGAAATTCCGATAATCTGTTTTACCGCTGCTCTGTCGGTTTTTATGCTGTGACCGAGAAGCTCTGCCTCCCCCGATGTCGGCATAATAAGCGTTGTGAGCATTTTAATTGTTGTTGTTTTTCCTGCACCGTTGACTCCGAGCAAACCGTACATTTCGCCCTCGTTGATTTTTAGGTCAAGGTTTGATACAGCCGTTTTTTCCTTATATTTTTTTGTAAGTTTTTCTGTTTTTATTGCGTACATATTTTCTCCTCAATTCAGGATAAAAGGGATTCAAGTTAAATTTTACTTCATTAACTTATCAAAGGGATTTTTTATTTTTGCAAGTGCCATACCTTTTTTCTCGTCACCGAGAACCAGAAGTCTGTCGCCTGCCTCAATTCCGAACACCTTTCTGGCGTGTTTAGGGAGTGTAATCTGTCCTCTTTCGCTGACCTTAACAATGCCGAAAATGTACTTTCCGTCACCGTCGGGAGTAAGTGCGTCAGATTCTTCCTCGTAAAAAGGACACACAAGAAGCATTTCTACCGTAGTTTCAAAAATCTGCGCCATCGTCACGCATTTTTCGACATCGGGAAGAGATTCCTCGTTTTCCCACTTTGCAACAGACTGTCTTGACACCTCAAGCCTCTCCGCAAGGTCCTCCTGTGAATATCCGTACTTTTTCCGAAGATACTTCAAATTCATACCAATCATACTTTTCATACCTCCTGAGTTAAGTATATTTCATATGTAACGCAATTTCTACCAACCTGATTTTACACTTTATGTAAAAATCAGTTGCATAATCCCTTTATGATTTATGATAAACTCCCTTACGAATTTTGTCAAACAAAAGGCGGTTGCGTTTTTTTACGCCTTGTTTACATTATTCTAATGTACATATCATTGTTTGTTCACAAAACTGTCACATTTAAATGTTAAACTTAAACCAATATCGTATGTACGGAGGACATATTATGAAAAAACCTACTAAAAGAGATACAATCAATCTGTTTTTCTCTGCATTTCTGATCATCGCATTTATCGTTTGCGCACACTTCTTCTCACAGTACGCATCAGCCCTTTCACAGCCGCTCGGTTCAATCATTCCGATTCTTGTGTATGCTGTGTTCGGTCTTTTGGTGTTCTATGCAACCCGTGTCGGTGACGGCAAGGCGGTAAAGCGTTTTTCACTCGTTACACTTATTGTAATGGTACTCCCGTCACTCTACATAATCGTTGCTTCTCTTGCTCCGGGACTTCCGCTTTATGATGTATTTTCAAATGCAAACGGCTCGGGATTGAGCGTTATCGTAACGCTTGCAAGTATCGCACTCGGTTACGGAATTCCTTACTCATTCCTCAGCGGTTTTGAAGTTGCCGATGATGAGGCTGTTGAAGAAGAAACAGGCAACCCTGTTCAGGGAGGCATTGAGGCTGATCTTGCAGATGACGAAAACGCAGAAGATACTGCATTTGAAGAATCCGAAGAGGTTGAAACAGAGGAACTTTCCGAGGATGAAAGCGAATCAACAGACGAAACCGATAACGGTGAAGACGCTTGATTCACTGCTGATTTTTCTTAAATCGACGAGTACCTGCACGGCTTGTGCGGGTACTTTTTGTATATGGCAAAAAATTATGCTTTTAAACTTAACAGTGCTAATATTCAGTTGACAAATTGTCACGGCTGATTTATTATTTTGGTACGGGGTGTGCAGAATAAATGCACCGTATTTTTCTGTTTCAAAATTTTTCTTTCAAAGGAGAATTACATAATGGACGATAACAATAAATATAATAGAAATAAGGATTATGAGCCTGACAACTTTGATGACGAGGTTGCGTTTCCTGCAAGAAGAAACAACGCCCCCGAAAGATCTTCCGATATTCAGGAGGATTACGGCGATAACTTTGACAATGATGTAAAATTTGTCGGCGATTATGACGAGGACGCTGTTCAGATGCCGGAAATCGACTTTGAGGACGATATGGAAACTCCCGTAAAAATGCCGTCGGAAAGAGATGACCGCACACAGACTCCCGACTATGGCGACAATTTTGATTCTCAGACAGGAGAGCAGGTGTCAAAGGCTACAAAGGATTTTCAGTATGACCTTTCTTCTGACGACATCGGTAACTACTACACAAAATCAACAATAAACCCAAAGCGTAAAAAGGTTGTTAAAAAGAAAAAGAGAACGAGCCGTAATGTGGCGGTTATCTTAACAATTGCGGCGGTAATCTGCCTTATTGTTGCCGTTGTTTTTGCATTCACACAATGCAGTTCACAGAAAAATGACAACAAGGCTTCCACGGCACCGTCAACGGAACAGGTGACAACGGAACAGGTGACAACGGTACAGCCTACAACGGAATACGGCGATGACAACTATGTTCCCGTTTACACGGAAGAACCGACATATGAACCGCCGACTGAACATCAGCCTAAAACAGAAGCGCCTGTTCAGACTGAACCGCAGACAGAGTATCAGCCTGAAACAGAGCCGCAGCAGAGCAGTGATAGCAGTGTCCCCGAACCGTCACAGACTTCGGATGACCCTCAGCCGACACAGTCGTATGAGAGCGGCGGCGATGAACCGTATGTTGAAGAAAACTGATTGTTTTCTTTTGATAAAATGAATTTATGAAATTGGAGATGTTTTAAATGGGTTGCACCCACGATTGTTCAAGCTGTTCTTCGGATTGCAAAAGCAAGGAACAGAATTTGCACGAAGAACTCAATAAATACAGCAGCGTAAAAAAGGTAATCGGCATTGTGTCGGGCAAGGGCGGAGTAGGCAAGAGCCTTGTAACCTCAATGCTCGCAGTAACATTTAACCGCCTCGGTAAAAGCACGGCTATTCTTGATGCAGATATCACAGGTCCGTCAATTCCAAAGGCATTCGGAGTACATGAGAGATGCAGAGGCAACGATGAGGGAATTTTCCCCGTTGTTACCGAAACGGGAATCAAGATGATTTCTGTCAACCTTCTGCTTGAACATGAAACCGATCCCGTGGTGTGGCGTTCGCCGGTTATCACAGGCACGGTAAAGCAGTTTTGGAAAGATGTAATCTGGGAAAATGTTGACTATATGTTTGTTGATATGCCTCCCGGAACAGGCGATGTTCCGCTTACGGTATTTCAGAGCCTGCCGATTGACGGCATTGTTATTGTTGCATCACCGCAGGAGCTGGTTTCAATGATAGTTCAAAAGGCTGTTAAAATGGCAAAGATGATGAATGTGCCGATTTTAGGTCTTGTTGAAAATATGAGCTGGTTTATGTGTCCCGATTGCGGAAAGAAGCACAGCATCTTCGGCGACAGTCACATTGAGGAAGTTGCAAAGGAATATGACACACAGGTACTTGCAAAGCTTCCGATTGATCCCGAACTTGCAAAATGTGTTGACGATGGAAAGATTGAATTTTTTGAAGGAAACTATCTTGACGAAGCGGCAGAAATAATCGAAAAAGAACTTAGCAAATAAGCATTTGCAATATTTTGCTTTTTTTGCCATAATTAACAGACATTATTTCACAATTACAAACAGGAGGAGTAAACAATATGAAATGTCCCGTATGCGGTCATGAGTCTGACGGTAAGTTCTGTGAAAACTGCGGATCACCTCTCACTCAGAACAACACACAGGAAAATGCAACAAACAGCGGATACAGTAATCCGAATCAAAACGGCACAAGCTACGGTCAGCAGTTTACGAACCAAAATGGTGGTTACAACGGCAGTCAGCAGTTTACAAATGTACCGAACGGTCAGAAGAATAACAGCAGTAAAACAGCCATAATCATTACGAGCATTGTCGGCGGAATAATCGTTCTTTTGATTGTTATTATCTCCGTTGTGGCATGCAGCATTATTCCGAGATTTGTCGAAACTATAGATAAGCATAGCGACAAAGCAATTGACGATGCTTCAAGCTATATTTCAAAGGACTTTGACAAAGAAACAACTGTGCCGGCATTTGATTCGGACAGTGCAACCTCCGACATTGACGAGGACGATTACCTTACGGATACCAAATCTCATGTTACATATTGTGAAAGTTATGATTATGAGGGATGGAAAATCATGGGCGTGGACGATGATTACTTCTACAATAATCTGTCCCACTCCGATAAGGAAGTCACAGAAATTACAATCAATATTCCCGAACAGATTGACGGTGTGGATGTTGTTGAAATTTCAAGCTTCGGGGTCTATCTTTCCGATGTAAAGGTTAAAGTGGTTATTCCGAAAACCGTTAAGGTTGTGGATTCGTTTGCATTCAGTTTTAATGACAATATATACGAGCTTGAAATTGCCGACGGTGTAAAGGTTCTTGAAAGTGATGCGTTCACATCTATGCCGAACCTTAAAAGTGTTACAGTTCCCGATTCCGTAAAGGAAATGGATAATTGCGGTCTTGGTATGGATGTTGATGACAATTATGACAGCGTCCCGCTCAAAGGCTTTAAAATGTATTGCAAAAAAGGTTCAGCCGCCGAAGCATATGCAAAAGAAAACAATTTGTCATATGAGATAATCAAGTAAAAAGTTAATGTAAATTAAAAACAGCTTTCCAAACTCAAAATCGGAAAGCTGTTTTGTTTTTGTAAATATTTGTACAAACAATCACTATGCTACGCTCGGGCATAATAATTTTTTCTATATCATACTATCTTCACGAACAGGGAACAGCGGCACGCCGTGCGGCAAAACAAGCCCATCCGTTGTCAAGATGTTCTTCGATGATGTCAAAATACTGACTTACGGATGCCTTGACTTCTTCGGCACGAGTATCGATGATACCGCTCATAATGTAAACGGCATCGTCCTTCATAAAGTCCTTAATGCCTTTTGAGAGAAACATAATCGCATCGGCAACAATATTGGCAAGAACAATGTCATACTTGCCCTCAACCTTGTCGGTAAAGCTGCCGCAGATAGCTGTAAAACGGTCAGCAACGCCGTTAATTTCTGCGTTTTCAGCCGCAGTTCTCACAGCAGTTTCGTCAATATCAACACCGACGGCATGGTCTGCACCCAAAAGCAATGTTGCAATACCGAGAATACCGCTGCCGCAACCCACATCAAGAACAGAATCGCCCTCTTTAAGGTACTTTTCGCACATTTCAAGACAAAGCCTTGTGGTTTCATGACCGCCCGTGCCGAACGCAAGGCCCGGATCAATATTGAGAACTTTGCGGTTGCCTGCATCGTAATCATCTCGCCAGCTCGGACGGATAAGAAGTTTTTCACCGACTTCAATCGGGTTGAAATATTTCTTCCAGTTGTTTCTCCAATCCTCTTCAAGGCAGTCAAGAAGTTCAATTGAATGCTTTATACCCTCCGCATTGTAGCGTTCCGAAAGGAATGCAACCGCCTCTGACGGCGAAACATCGGGTTCAAGATAAATGTGAACAAAAGCCTTGTTTCTGTCCTTTGCAAGCAAATCCTCGTCAATAAGGTCAATATGGGCAATGTCCTCAACCTCTTGCTCAAGGTTTGTGTAATCTTCAATATAGATGCCGTAGGGAACTACGACATTTGCAATATCACTTGCTCTGTCAATATCCTTTGCGTCAACGGATATTTTTATTTCTGTCCAGGATTCCATTTTAACCTCTGATTCACGGGCATTTTATGCCGATATTTTTGTTTGTAATGTAGGGGCGGATAAATTGTTCAGACAATCACAATTGTACGCTCGGGCATAATTAATTTTGCATTTTATTAACTATCTGCTCGAATTGGGAACGGCGGCACGCCGTATAAAAAATTTGTGGGGACATATGCCCCACAAATTCTATTTATTCTGTGTTACTCGTTGAACATCTTTTTGATTTTTTCAAAGAAATTCCTGCGATTTGCGTAGTTTTTGTCGCCTGTTGCACCGTCAAGCTGTTTGATAAGCTCTTTCTGCTTGCCGTTAAGATTCTTCGGAACTTCAACGGTAACTCTTACATACTGGTCGCCTCTGCCTCTGCCGCCGAGTCGCTGAATACCCTTGCCCTTGAGTCTGAACACATCACCCGGCTGTGTACCCTCACGAACCGTGTAGGAAACCTTGCCGTCAAGAGTAGGAACGACAACATCTGCTCCGAGAGCCGCCTGTGTAAAGGTTATCGGAACCTCGCACCACACATCGTCGCCTCTGCGTTCAAAAACAGGGTGCGGACGAACATTTACATAAACATGAAGGTCGCCTGCAGGACCGCCGTTTGTACCTGCGTTACCTCTGCCGCTTACATTAAGAATCTGCTGATCCTTGATACCTGCCGGAATCGTTACATCAACAGTCTTGTTCTTGCGCTGTTTGCCCGAACCGCCGCACTTCTTGCAAGGATTGTCAACAATCTTACCTCTGCCGTGACAGGCATCACAGGTACGCTGAGTCTGGACAACGCCGAAAGGTGTTCTCTGATTGATTGTAACCTTACCCGAACCGCCGCATGACGAACAGGTTTTGGGGCTTGTGCCGGGCTGAGCGCCTGTTCCGTGACAGTCGTCACAGGTTGTTACGCATGAATAGTTGATTGTCTGCTTGCAGCCCTTTGCCGCATCTTCAAATGAAATGTAAACCGTAGTTTCAATATCACTGCCACGCATAGGAGCGTTTGCATTGTTGGAGCGTCTGCCGCCGAATCCGCCGAAAAAGCTGGAGAAGATATCGTCAATATCAATACCCTGACCGAACGGACTTCCTGCTCCGCCTGCACCTGCACCGTAGTTGGGATCAACGCCTGCGTGACCGAACTGGTCGTAACGAGCCTTTTTATCGGAATCGGAAAGAACCTCATAAGCCTCGTTTACTTCCTTGAATTTTTCCTCGCATTCTTTATCGCCGGGATGCAAATCCGGGTGATATTTTTTGGCACAGGCTCTGTATGCCTTTTTTATTTCATCGTCGCTTGCACCCTTTTGAACGCCAAGCACCTCGTAGTAGTCTCTTTTGTCTGCCATATTACTCTCACCTTTGTCAAAATACCGAAATCACGCAATATTGCAAGCCGGTTATCGTCTTATACAGCCAAAAGGAGCCGCCATATAACAGCTCCTTTGACTATATGTTATTCTAACATAAATTACTTGTTATCGTCAACATCGGTGAAATCAGCGTCATATACATTAGGATCTCCGCCGTTGTTGCCTGTAGGATTACCGCCGTTTGGCTGAGCACCGTTCATATCGGGAGCACCGCCCTGCGGAGCAGCCTGCTGATAAAGCTTAGCGGCAGCATCGTTAAGAGTCTTCTGGAGGTCTTCCTTAGCTGTGCCGATGAGTGCGGCATCGTCCTTTGAGATAGCCTCTTTAAGAGCTACAACCTTTGTGTTGATTGCGTTCTTGTCAGCCTCGGGAATCTTGTCACCGCTTTCGCTGACGAGTTTTTCTGCCTGATAAACAATGTTTTCAGCTTCGTTCTTAGCGTCAACTGCCTCACGGCGCTTTTTGTCCTCTGCGGCAAACTGTTCAGCTTCCTTAACAGCCTTGTCAATATCTTCCTTGCTCATTGAAGTTGAGTTACTGATTGTAATCTTCTGCTCTTTGCCTGTACCGAGGTCTTTGGCAGATACATTAACGATACCGTTGGCATCAATATCAAATGTTACTTCAATCTGCGGAATACCACGCATTGCAGGAGCAATGCCTGTGAGAGCGAAAAGACCGAGCTGCTTGTTGTCACGGGCAAATTCACGCTCACCCTGAAGAACATTGATTTCAACCTGTGTCTGATTATCAGCGGCAGTTGAGAAAATCTGGCTCTTCTTTGTTGGGATTGTTGTGTTTCTGTCGATAATCTTTGTCATAACACCGCCCATTGTTTCAACACCGAGTGAAAGCGGAGTTACATCGAGGAGGAGAAGTCCTTCAACTTCACCGCCGAGTACGCCTGCCTGAATAGCTGCACCGATAGCAACACATTCATCAGGGTTGATGCCCTTGAACGGCTCTTTGCCGATAAGCTTCTTAACAGCGTCCTGAACAGCAGGGATTCTGGAAGAACCGCCGACCATAAGAACCTTATCAATCTGACCGATCTGAAGACCTGAATCCTGAAGAGCCGATCTTACAGGACCCATTGTAGCTTCTACGAGGTCTGATGTGAGTTCGTCAAACTTTGCTCTTGTAAGAGTAAGGTCAAGGTGCTTAGGACCTGTCTGGTCTGCTGTGATAAACGGGAGGTTGATGTTAGAAGTTGTAACACCTGAAAGTTCAATCTTTGACTTCTCGGCAGCCTCTTTTAATCTCTGCATTGCAACCTTATCCTGTGAAAGGTCAATGCCTGTTTCTGTCTTGAATGATGCAACCATCCAGTCGATGATTCTCTTATCGAAGTCATCACCGCCGAGACGGTTGTTACCTGCTGTTGCAAGTACTTCCTGAACACCGTCGCCCATTTCGATGATAGATACATCGAATGTACCGCCGCCGAGGTCATATACCATAACCTTCTGGTCTTTTTCCTTATCTACACCGTATGAAAGAGCGGCTGCTGTAGGCTCGTTGATGATTCTCTTAACATCAAGACCTGCAATCTTACCGGCATCCTTTGTAGCCTGACGCTGTGCGTCTGTGAAGTATGCAGGAACTGTGATAACTGCCTGTGTAACTGTTTCGCCGAGGTAAGCCTCTGCATCTGACTTGAGCTTCTGAAGAATCATTGCTGAAATCTCCTGTGGAGTGTAGCTCTTGCCGTCAATTGTTACCTTGTGAGCAGTACCCATTTCTCTCTTGATTGATGCAACTGTTCTGTCAGGGTTTGTGATAGCCTGACGCTTGGCAACCTGACCAACCATTCTTTCACCGTCTTTTGAAAAAGCAACAACAGACGGAGTTGTTCTTGCGCCTTCTGCGTTAGCGATAACTACAGGCTCGCCGCCTTCGATAACTGCTACGCATGAGTTTGTTGTACCTAAATCTATACCTATTGTCTTAGCCATGATAAATTCCTCCAATTGAATTTTTAATTGTTTTTGTTTGTGTGTTTTCTGCTGAATATTTATATATGAAATCAGTCACAGTTGGCAACCTGTACCATTGCGTGACGGATAATTTTGTCACCGATTTTGTAACCCGTCTGATAAACAGCTGCGATTGTGTCGGCACCGAGGTTTTCGTCCTCAATCCTTGAAACCGCATTGTGCAGATTCGGATCAAATGCATCGCCTGCTTTGCCGTAGGACTCAATCTTTAGCTTTTCAAAGCTCTTTGCAAGCTGATTTGAAATAAGCTCAATACCCTTGATAATGTCGGGATCGGCGTCTTTCAGATTTGCAAGAGCAAGCGTTACGCTGTCTGCAACGGGAAGAAGCTCAATACAAGCCTTTGAAGTTGCATCGTCATAGATTGAAAGCTTTTCGTTTGCCGTTCTTTTGCGGTAATTGTCGTACTCGGCGGCAAGTCGCATATACTTATCCTTCTGTGCCGACAGCTCATCTTCAAGAGCCTTGATTTTATCCGCATTTTCATCCTTTGCAGGCTCTTCGGTATTTTCAGTCTTGGTTTCTTCTGCGACTGTTTCTTCGGAAACCTTTTTCTCTTCGGTTTTCTCGGATTTTTTCTTAGTCATCTTTATCCTCCTTCAAGGATTTTTATTTATCATATTTCTATCAGCTCATCAATAAGAGTGCTAACGCTTTCGGACACACATTCAAGAATTGAAATTGCTCTTGCGTAGTCCGTTCTCACGGGTGCTATCACCGCAAGCACACCTGACGGGTTGCCGTCAAGTCGGTATCGTGCGGAGATTACCGCACTCCCTGCAAGCTCTGTTCTGCTGTTTTCACCGCCTATGCTGACGGAGGTGTCAAGCGGAAGATTTTCAAGCATTTCCGCAAGGTCATGTCTGTTGTTCAAAAACTCCATAACATTTCGTGCGTTAAGAAAATTGACATCGGACATAAACAATGGCTTTGTCACACCGCTGAGATAAACGCTGACTTCCTTTGCCGTTTCACAAGCCTCCATAATTGCCACAAGCACTCCCGGGGTAAACATTGAAAGTTCACCGAGCCTTGCCGCCGCTGTCTGTATGAACGGTCGGTTGACCGATGAAAGCTTCATTCCCGAAAAGATTTCGTTAAATGCCTTGTCAAACACGGTCAAAAGTTCGGGATTCAAAAGAAAATCGCAACGGAACAGCTTTGTTTTTATGATTCCGTTTGAGGCAATCACAACAGCCATTGCCGTATGCGAACCCGTCTGAACAAATCTTATTCTGTGGATTCTGCTTTCCTCACCCGAAGGTGTTGTTGTTACCGCCGTGCAGCCTGTCAGCCTTGAAATAACACCGCTTGCCTCTTTGAGAATACTCTCGGGGGAATCTGCGCTTTTGTAAAGCTCGGATTCAACATATTCCCGTCCGCCTTGGGTTACGGGGGTAATTTTCATCAGATTGTCGATGTAGTATCTGTAACCCTGCAGCGTTGGAATTCGTCCTGCCGAGGTGTGCGGCTGAACCAAGTAGCCTTTATTTGTAAGGTCTGCAAGGTCATTTCGCACCGTTGCCGATGAAACCTCAAGTCCCGTTTCGTTAATCAACGCTTTTGAACCAATCGGCACACCTGTGTTGATATAACTTTCAATTACTGCCAATAATATTTTCTTTTTTCTTTCAGCCAGCTCCATACCGTTCACCTCATTTCGTGTCGGTTTTTGCTGTTTTAGCACTCTCGATAGGTGAGTGCTAATTGCTATACTCATAATATAATACCAAAGTCAGTAAAAGTCAAGCATTTTTGAAAAAATTTTTCGTTTTCAGAAAATCTTCACATAACACGGTTTGACATTGTGCCGAGGATACTCTATAATCTACTTATCAGTAATGTTTAAGGGTGAATTTTATGGGCGAATTTCTTCAGAATATGTATGTATGGCTTTGGGCGGCTCTTGCAATATTAATGATTATCGTAGGAATCAAATATCGCCACGAACATCAGGGCTTGCTTGCAGTTTTAATGGCTGTGTTTTTTATCTTCATGACCGTGTGGTATGGACTGCGAACCTTTGCAGGCTACCCAATGTTTGAGGGTACACTTAATATCATCTTCCGTTGCATCCTCGGCGGTTTCCTCGTTGCGCTTGGTTTGATATATTGGTTTATAAGAAAAAGAAAATAACTATATATGTATAAAAAACAAATCGGACAGCAGATTTTATTTCTGCTGTCCATTATTTTTATGTTCATATTTTTTCGTTCGTGTAGATAGTTTGCAATGTTTAAAAACCAATTATGCCCGAGCGTGGCATTGTTATTGTCTGCACAATTTTCAATAAACATTTTCATTCGGGCATTTTACTCTTGCCCCTATCAAAACTATCTTCTCGGACTGAGAACGGCGGCTCGCCGTCAACTTTCAATTTTACTAAAGTTCGTCCGCTTTAAACGCTGTGTAGCCCTCATAATAATAGCTGTGGTCAATGCCTTTCATGTACACCTCACGGCTGTCAATTTCATCGGTCAATGCCTTTTTCAGGACATATTTTATCTCGATATCCCGTATGGGACTGCGCTCCATTGCAAGCAGATAATCTTCCTTGTCAACCTTGCTCCAGTCGATAACCTTGCCGATTTCCGTTTTCAACATATGGTCAAGCCAGATTCGTGCACTGCGACCGTTGCCCTCTCTGAATGGGTGCGCAATGTTCATTTCGACATACTTTTCTATAATCTCATCAAAATTGCTCTGCGGCATTTCATCAATATTTTTCAAAGCTGATTCAATGTACATCAAAGGTGCAAATCTGAAATTGCCCTTTGCAATGTTTACGGTTCTCAACTTTCCCGCAAAATCGTAGATTTCGTCAAAAAGGTACTTGTGGATTGTCTGTAATGTCGAAAACTTTCCGCTTTCAAGGTTGTCAAGAATGTGATTTTCAAAAAGCATTGCCGCCTTTTTCTTACTGATTCGCTCCTCTTCACGAGCAAGCTCCGCAGAAGAAGTCAATCCGAGTTTGTTCTCAAGCATACAAGCACCTCACTTTACTATATATATTGTATCATAGTGCAGATGATAATTCAATTTTTTAGTTTGTGTTTATTTTAGCTCGTGTAGATAGTTTGCAATATTAAAAACTATTATGCCCGAGCGTGGCATTGCAATTGTTCGGTTCGTGTTTATTTTAGTTCGTGTAGATAGTTTGCAATATTAAAAACTATTATGCCCGAGCGTGGCATTGTGATTGTCTGCACAATTCAATGTAGCGGCGATCAGTGATCGCCATTTGTTTTGGTTGCAAAACCAAAACAAGTAAAAACATATTGTACGATTGGCGAACACGGTTCGCCGCTACAATCGGGCTACAAATTTGTTTTACAAACCGACTATCTTCCCGACCACAACTGCCCGACAGGGCAATTTCACCGTCCGCAAGGACGATTTCACCTGACAAAGTCAGATTTCACTCGCCATAGGCGAATTTCACCCACTTTTTCAGGAATAATCCTGAAAAAGTGAAAGCACCGGGCTTGCGGCGACCCGGTGCTTTCTTATGTTCTTTAAAAAATGAGGGGTACAATTACGAGTCTTTGTTCAGACTCGCATTGAGGAGGGTAGAACAATTATACTCTGACGGATGCGGTTCCGTCTTTCTGAGTACGCTTATATTAAACAATGCAAATATGAAAACTGTGTGAACCCTTTTTGAAATCGGAATGAAAAGCATCTGTTTTTTCTGTTAATCAATCAAAACTCAAATAATTTCTTTATTTATTCGACGAAATAAAAAATTTTTTCAAAAATCATAAAACAAATGTTTGATTTTTCCGAAAATATATGGTACAATCATACTGTAATTACAAACAAGGGGCGTTGCGATATGAAACCTTTAAGCAAAAGCCAACAGAAAATTTTCGATTATCTAAAAGAATGTGCAGGCGAGGGCAGAGTTCCGTCAGTTCGTGAAATCTGCGAAGAAACGGGACTGAGTTCAACATCAACCGTTCACCACCATCTCAAGGCACTTGAAGAAAAAGGTCTTATTTCACGAGAACACGGCGTGAACCGTTGTATTCAGATTAACGGCATGGAGAAAAACACCGATGTTCCCGTTTTGGGCAGAGTTGCGGCAGGTTATCCGATTCTTGCCGTTGAGAATATTGAATGTTATGTGCCTGTTCCCGACAGCTTAAAAAGGGGCAGAGAGCTTTTTGCTCTGCGTGTTCAGGGCGAAAGTATGATTAACGCAGGCATTTTCCCTGACGATATTTTAATTGTTCACCGCACACCTGTTGCGGAGAACGGCGAAATCGTTGTTGCACTCGTCGGCGAAGAGGCGACCGTAAAGCGTTTTTACAAGGAAAACGGTCATTTCAGACTTCAGCCTGAAAACGATAATTTTGAACCGATTATAGTTGATGAAGTTGCGTTGCTCGGCAAGGTGATTTCGCTTGTGAGATATTTTGATTAAAAGGATTAGCTATGAAAGTTAAATTTTTCGACCTCAACGCAGACAAGCCGTTGAAATACGCCGTAATTTGTGCGAGATACAACGGAAAATGGGTTTTCTGCAAGCACAAAAATCGTGATACATATGAAATTCCGGGCGGTCACCGTGAGGACAGCGAAGATATTGAAGCAACAGCAAAGCGTGAACTTTGGGAAGAAACAGGGGCGAAGGATTTCGACATCTGTCCCGTGTGCATCTATTCGTTCACGGATTACGGAATGCTCTATTTTGCGGAAATTCGCAGTTTTGAAAAACTTCCGCCACTTGAAATTGAAAAGATTAATCTTTTTGACGATATACCAAAAAATTTGACATACCCTACAATTCAGCCGTACCTTTTTGAAAGAGTACAGGAGTTTTTAGAAACGAAGTAACCAAATACTGTTTGCAATCTGCAACATAATACATTTGAGAGGAAGTGATAAAATGCGTGACTATGTGATTTACGATATGTACACAGATGACAGAATGTTTCGTTACGAGGTCTATAAACACCCGAACGGAATGTATGAAGTGTGTGTTCAGTCGAGAGAGGCGGAAGATTTTGCCGTGAACGAGCAGTACCTCTACTGTGACATCCCCGAAGAAGTCACACATTTTACCGACACCCTCGAAAGAGCTATAGAAATCGGCGATTGCAAGCTGTGCAAAGTAAGTGCTTAATTAACAGCCATCTATCTTTGCAGAAACAGTTTAATAAAATTCACGGTCGGATGACAGTTTGCCAAATGCAAGCATTGTCGCCCGACCGTTTTTATTTATATAAAATTTTATATTGCCGATTATTTCACCCTGTATTTTGGCGGTTCGGTTTCATAGACATTGTTGCCGTTGCTGTCGATTGCCACGATACATGGGAAGTTCTCAACCTCATATCTGCGAACAGCCTCTGTGCCTAAATCTTCATAGCAAAGAATCTCCTCGCTCTTGATGCTCTTGGCGATAAGCGCCGCCGCACCGCCGATTGCGACAAGATACACGCCCTTGTTGCGAACAATCGCATCAACAACTTCTTTATTTCTTGCGCCTTTGCCTATCATTCCTTTGAGTCCGAGGTCAAGCAGTGACGGAGCGTACTTATCCATACGATAGCTTGATGTCGGACCTGCAGGACCTACTGCATAACCGGGCTTTGCAGGAGCAGGACCAACATAATAGATAAGCTCGCCTTTGATGTCAACGGGAAGTTTTTCGCCCTTCTGAATCAATTCATAAAGTCTTTTGTGTGCGGCATCTCTGCCTGTGATGATTGAACCCGAGAGCAGAACGCTGTCGCCTGCTTTGAGATTTTTGATATCTTCGTCCGTAATCGGAAGTGTAATTTTCTTTTCCACAGCTTTTCCTCCTCAGATCGTTGCACTTGCGTGTCTTGCGGCATGGCAACAGATGTTGACCGCAACCGGCATTCCTGCAATGTGTGTGGGTGAAGTTTCAATATTCACGCCGATTGCGGTTGTGTTGCCGCCAAGTCCTGCAGGACCGAAGCCCATTTTATTGATTTCGGCAAGAAGCTCGTCCTCAAGCTGTGCATAGCGTTCATCTTCATTTTTGGAATCAATCGGACGGAAGGTTGCTTTTTTTGCAAGCTGGGCAGCTCTTTCAAAAGTACCGCCGATTCCGACACCGACAACCATAGGAGGACAGGGGTTTGGACCTGCCTGAAAAACAGTATCAAGAATAAACTGCTTAACGCCCTCAATGCCCTTTGACGGGGTGAGCATTTTTATCTGCGACATATTTTCACTGCCGAAGCCCTTACCGCCGGCGGTAATTTTAATCTGATTTCCGCTGACGATTTTTGTGTGTATAATTGCAGGAGTGTTATCCTTTGTATTGATTCTGTCGAAAACAGGATCATTTACTACACTCTTGCGAAGGTAGCCGTCAATGTACGCTCTGCGAACGCCCTCGTTTACAGCCTCATCAAAACTGCCGTCCTCAATAACGACCTTGTCACCGTATTCGACAAAAAGGACAGCCATACCCGTATCCTGACAAAGCGGAACTTCTTCACGAGCCGCAATTTTATCGTTTTCGATAATCTGTGAAAGTACACTTTTGCCTACAGGCGAGCTTTCGTTATCCCTTGCGGTTTCAAGGGCGCACATAATGTCTTTGCCGATAAAATAGTTGCAGTCGGTAAACAGCTTTTTAACCGTATCGCATACCGTCTGCGCCTTGATTTTTCTTATTTCCATATCCGAACTCCTTAATATGAATTTAGCACCAAATTTTAACACTATACATTATAATTTATTTTCAACGGTATTTCAATAAGAAATGAAATGTGGTATAATCAGTTTATTATAACATTTATGAATGTCACAATCGAATCGGTAGCGGCAATCAGTGATTGCCACTTGTTTTGGTTGCAAAACCAAAACAAATGAACATAAAACATTCATTTCACCAACAAAATTGAAAATTAACATAATTTTATCACATTCGGATGATAGAGTAACAGTTGGAATACACTGCGTCTTAACCGACGCTTATAATTTTAATAAAAGGGGCGTACAAAAATGAGCAGGATACTTGTTGTTGACGATGAGGCAAGAATCAGACAGATTATCAGAAAATATGCCGAATTTGAGGGCTTTGAGGTTGAAGAAGCCGTTGACGGTATGCAGGCAATTGAAATTTGCCGTAAAGAGGACTTTGACCTTATTATAATGGATGTTATGATGCCTGAGCTTGACGGCTTTTCCGCTTGCAGGGAAATCAGAAAATTCAAGAAAACACCTATCATTATGCTTTCGGCGAGAGGCGAGGAGTACGATAAAATTCACGGCTTTGAGCTTGGCAGTGACGACTATGTTGTTAAGCCGTTCTCGCCAAAGGAGCTTATGATGCGTGTTAATGCCGTAATCAAGCGTTCACAAGGCGCCCAGAACGAAGAGAATGTCAAGAAGGATGTATTTACATACGAAGGTCTTTCGGTTGATTTCTCAGCCAGAATTGTTACAATTGACGGCAAAAGAATTGAGATGACGCCAAAGGAATACGAACTTTTTTTCTATATGGTAAAGAACAAAGGACTTGCGCTCACCCGTGAAAAGCTTATAAGCGAGGTCTGGGGCTACGACTTCTTCGGTGACGAAAGAACGCTTGACACACACATTAAGCTTCTCAGAAAGAGCCTTGGCGAATACAGCAGATGCATTGTAACGCTTCGAGGGGTGGGTTACCGTTTTGAAACGATCTAACAAACGATTTGACCGCCATTATCTGCCGTTGAACTTCAAGCTGTTATGCTATTTTCTTCTGTTCGGATTTGCAATTGTGGTCGTGTTGTGGGTGTTCCAGACCTTTTTTCTTGAATCGTTCTACACAGCTACAAAATCTTCACAGGTTGAAAAGAACGCACAGGTTATTTCAAAGTCGATTGAAGAAAACAAAAACGCTCTCGGAACAATTGAAAATGTTGCAAGCTACAATTCACTTTCGGTATATGTTTACGATTCAACTTCTCTTTTCACATTGAAGTATTGTTGCGAATATGACAACCCCGTTTCAAACCTGAATTTTCAGTATCACGATGTCTATTCATACTACAAGCTGGCAGAGGAAAATGACGGACATTATTTGTTCATCACAAGTAACTACAAAGAGGACAGCATTAAAGGCAAGTTTGAACGACAGTTTTTTGATGAATATTCTTCATCCGACACAGCCGAAAGGAATACTATTCGGTATGCTTCCGCTCCCGATAAAAATGTTCAAAATATGGTCTACACCGACATTATCAATCTGCAGGACGGCAGCGAATGCTTTTTGATTGTAACATCGTCAATCACACCGCTGACTAACACGGTTGAAATCGTCCGTGACCAGCTTGCAATCGTTTCGGTTGTGTTTGTGCTTCTTGCCGTTATAATTTCGCTTTACGCAAGCTACAGAATTGCGAAACCGATTTCTAAGACAAACACGGCGGCAAAGGAGCTTGCAAAGAAAAACTATGATGTTGACTTTAACGCAAGAGGATATCTTGAGGTTGAAGAACTCAACGAAACGCTGAACTACGCAAAAACGGAGCTTGCCGCAACCGAAAAGTTGCAAAAAGAACTTATTGCCAACATCTCGCACGATTTGAGAACACCGCTGACAATGATTACGGGCTACGGTGAGGTTATGCGTGACCTGCCCGGTGAAAACACTCCCGAAAATATTCAGATTATTATTGACGAGGCAACAAGACTTTCAACACTTGTCAACGATTTGCTTGATCTCTCAAAGATTCAATCGGGTTCAATTCAGCCCGAAAAATCGGAATTCTGTCTTACCGACAGCATCAAGAATATTTTCACAAGGTACGCAAAGCTCAAGGAACAGGACGGATACAACATTCTGTTCGAGAGTGACGAAGATGTTTACATTTTTGCCGATGAACTGAAAATTTCACAGGTAATCTACAACCTTGTGAACAATGCAGTCAATTATGTCGGCGAAGATAAAACCGTTATTGTAACGCAAAAAGTAAACGGCAAAAAGGTTCTCATTGAGGTAACGGATCACGGTGACGGCATTCCTCCAGAAAAGCTTGAATACATCTGGGATCGTTACTACAAGGTTGACAAGGAGCATAAGCGTGGCGTTATCGGCACGGGACTCGGCTTGTCAATAGTCAAGGGCATTCTTGACAGCCACAAAGCAAGATACGGCGTTCGCAGTACACTCGGCAAAGGCAGTACATTCTGGTTTGAGCTTGACATTGTTTCCGTGAAAAAACGAAACAAAAAGGATTCGGAGGAAAATAAAGAATAAACAACAAATCCCGAACACGGTAAAATGTGTTCGGGATTTATTTATAAAATACCTATTAAATTGTCGGTTGAAAAAAGTGGATTGAAGATAAATTCATCTTCGAGGAGTTCGCCGTTCTCATAGGAATGTTCGACCTCTTTTGAATATCCCTGCAGAATTTTCACAACTTCGGCTTGAGTAGGATTATTGGGCCTTTCGAGTTCATAGGCGGTCACTATGTATGCACAGACCATTCGTTTGATTGTGGATATGACATTAAAACTGTCGATTGCAGAAAGGTAATATCTGCGGACATAGTAGTCAAGATAGGCGGTAAGCGGTTTGTCAAAACGGCTTGACAGCGTATTATTTTTTGCAAAATCGGCGGTTGCTTCAAGCTCACACAGCCAATCCTTACTCATGATATCAAGGCTTTTGTGCAAATCAAAAATGAATGACGCATCTTTGCAGCTTTGCTTTTTATATTCATCTGTCGGCATAGCCGTGATATCAAAAATTTCATCGTCAAGCATATTCTGCACTCGCTCGTTGAAGGCAAGAAGTCTGCACAATCTTTCGGACAAGGACATTTTGCAGTCTGAGAGAATTTCAAAAGTGCGTTTTCTTGCAGAGAGCAGAAAATTCATCTCGGTTGTGCTGTAATCGGTCTGTGAGTCCTGCGGAATATCGGTTGCAAAGCCTGTGTCAAAATCCGACTCAAGCATAAGCCTTGCCGCCTCGGGACAGGCGAACGAGAGCGTATGTTCACAAAAAACGGTATAGTCCTGAGTGATTCTCGGAAATTCCTTACAGGTGTGACAAAGGTGATTTTCGCCGAGGTTGATGTAAATGTCGCACAGCATATCGCTGTTCCAGAACGGGCATTTTTCACCTTGCCTGATGAAAATCCTGTCGCCGTCCTCGTCAATTGTCATAAGCGACCTGAGCCTGTCGCCAAACTCGCCTTTGACTTTATTATAAAAATCAAAGCTTGTATCATCGACAACAACATCCCAGTCCCTGCAACAGCTGTCGGGACAGAGGTTCGCAATGCATCTGAATTTTTCGCAGTATTTCGGGAAGTAGTGTTTCATAGTCATGTCCATTTCAATGTAAGAATAAATTGTTCGTAGGCATCGTCCCAGCCGTCAATTGCGTTCACTCCGCCGCCGTTCACACTGCGAAGCTTGGTGTCGCTTTCGTCAAGTCCGAGCGCAAAAAGTTCGCCTGCACTGATTTTGTACCCGAGCGACCGGCAGAGGGAACAGAAGTTACCAATCGGATTTTCGCTCTGTTCGGTTTTCAGAAGTTTTTCTTTGAGTTCTGCGTTGCTTTTGGCGTCACAGAGAAGTCGGTCAAGTTCTTCCCGTATCATAAAATCACCACGAAAAATAAAATGAAGTTTCATAAAAACGGACCGCCCAAAAAATGAACGGTCCGCATTCGGCTTTTAAGATTTACTCAATAATTACTCAATTGAGCTGTCGAGGTATTCCATAAGCTCCTCGTCATCTTTTTTCTGCTTATCCTTAACGATAAAGAACGCTGTGAGAGCAGCAGAAAGAGCTGCAACTGCAGAGATGATACCGATAATTAAAGCCCATCTGCACTTATGATTTTTCATATTCTGTCGCCTCCAAATTTTGTATGCTTGTATGGCAGTAGTATCTGCCGTATCTTTATTTATATTCTAACAGTTTTTACAAAAATGTCAACAGAACAAAATAAAAAAGCAGAGAATATTCTCTGCTTTTAAGCCTGTAAGATTTATTGCACTTATGCTGATGCGTTAAGTCTTTTAGCAAGTGATGATTTGCTTCTTGCTGCAGTGTTCTTGTGAAGAATACCCTTAGCTGTTGCCTGGTCAATTTTCTTAATAGCAAGACGAACTGCCTCTGTTTTGTTGTCAGCGTTAGTGTCAACTGCGTAATAAGCCTTCTTTACAGCTGTTCTGAGAGCAGATTTTGTAGCCTTGTTACGAGCAGTCTTTGTAGCAATAACTTTAACACGCTTTTTAGCAGATTTGATGTTTGGCATTGTCCCACCTCCTTAAAGTATCGGTCATATAGGAATTATGATAGCACAAGAATGTGCAAAAATCAAGTCTTTTTACAAAAAAAGTTGGATTTTATGCGGATTTTATCGGTTTTCTCTGTTCCGCAACAACATCTTGTGTATTGATTTTTTCATTTATCTATATGCTGTAACAGAAAAATAACAGAAATTTCCCCGCCGCATAAATTTTATATGTTTACGGTAATTTTGTCAAGCAATTCTCCCACTTTTTCATGGAACACAAGATTTGCGTTCTTGTCCATCGGGGTGGGATCACGGTTGATAAGCACAAGATTATCGCCGCCGAAATAACGAATAAACCCGGCCGCCGGATAGACCGTGAGGCTTGTGCCGGCAATAATCAGCGTGTCAGCCTTTGAAATTGCATTGACCGCACCCGTTACCGTGCTGTCGTCAAGTCCCTCTTCATAAAGGACAACATCGGGTTTTATGATACCTCCGCAAGTGCATTTGGGAATATCGGCAGAATTCTTGATAAACTCTGCATCATAGAATCTGCCGCACTTTGTGCAGTAGTTGCGAAGAACACTTCCGTGCAGCTCATAAACACGCTTACTGCCTGCTGCCTGATGAAGTCCGTCAATGTTCTGGGTGACAACAGCCGAAAGCTTTCCCGCCTTTTCAAGCTCTGCAAGCTTATAGTGCGCCTTGTTCGGCTTTTTGTCAAGGCAGAGCATTTTGTCACGGTAAAAGCGGAAGAACTCGCTTGTTTTGTGAACAAAAAATGTGCGGCTGAGAATCTGCTCGGGCGGATAATCGTACTTTTGATTGTACAGACCGTCAACACTTCGGAAGTCGGGGATTCCGCTTTCTGTCGAAACTCCCGCACCGCCGAAAAATACTATTCTTTTACTTTTGTCAATTACGCTTTGAAGTTCTTCGAGTGTACTCACGAAATCGCTTCCTTCATACTTTTAACATAGTCGCAAACAGGCTTAATGCTGTCTTTGCCGTACTTTGCAACAATTTTCACAATTGCAGAACCAACGATAACACCGTCTGCACTTTCGCTCATTTTCTTTGCCTGCTCCGGAGTTGAAATGCCGAAACCGATTGCACACGGAATATCCTTTACTGACTTAACAAGTCTTACCATTTCGCCTACATCGGTTGTGATTTCACTTCTTACGCCTGTAACGCCCATTGATGAAACGCAGTAAACAAAGCCCTCTGCCTCTTTTGCAATCATCTTGATTCTCTCGTGAGATGTAGGAGCGATGAGAGAAATTACATCAATGCCGTATTTTCCGCTGTAATCGGTAAGCTCGTGCTTTTCTTCATACGGTGTGTCGGGAACGATAACTGCGGAGATTCCGCACTCCTGACACTTTGCCATAAACCTTTCCGTACCGTATACGAAAATCGGATTCATATAGGTCATAACGGCAAGAACGGCGTCAATCTGCGGACGGATACGCTTTACCATATCAAAGATTTTATCTGTTGTTGTGCCTGCCGAAAGAGAACGGAGGTCAGCCTCCTGAATTACAACACCCTCGGCAATCGGGTCTGAAAACGGGATACCGATTTCGATGATATCGGCACCGTTTTTGCTCATTTCAATAAGAAGCTTTTCTGTTGTTTCAAGGTCGGGATCACCCGCTGTTACAAACGGGATGAACGCCTTGCCGTTTTGGAATGCAGATTTAATATCAGTCATGGAGATCCTCCCCTCTGTATCTTGCGATAGCCGCAACATCCTTGTCGCCTCTGCCCGAAAGGTTGACTACGATAATCTTGTCTTTGTCCATTGTCGGGGCAATTTTTATACAATGTGCAACTGCGTGTGCGCTTTCAATTGCAGGGATGATACCCTCTGTTATTGAAAGATATTCAAATGCGTTTACAGCCTCTTCGTCTGTAACGGGAACATAGCTTGCTCTGCCTGTGTCGGCAAGGTTTGCGTGTTCGGGACCGATACCGGGGTAGTCAAGACCTGCCGAAATTGAATATACGGGAGCAATCTGACCGTATTCGTTCTGACAGAAGTACGACTTCATGCCGTGGAAAATGCCGAGTGTGCCTGTTGCGATTGTAGCGGCAGTTTTTGGAGTATCTGCGCCGAGGCCTGCTGCCTCACAGCCGATAAGCTTTACATTTTCATCCTTGATAAACTCATAGAAAGCGCCCATTGCGTTGCTTCCGCCGCCTACGCAAGCCATAACAACATCGGGAAGTCTGCCTTCCTTTTCAAGCATCTGTGACTTGATTTCCTTGCCAATTACGCTTTGAAAATCACGGACAACAGTCGGGAACGGGTGCGGTCCCATTACCGAGCCGAGAACATAGTGTGTGTCGGAAACCCTGTTTGTCCATTCACGCATTGCCTCGTTTACGGCATCTTTAAGAGTCATTGTGCCTGTTTCAACGGCATTGACCTTTGCACCGAGAAGTTTCATTCTGTAAACATTGAGAGCCTGACGGATTGTGTCCTTTTTGCCCATAAAGATTTCACATTCAAGTCCTAAAAGTGCGGCTACGGTTGCCGTTGCAACACCGTGCTGACCTGCGCCTGTTTCGGCAATAACTCTTGTCTTGCCCATTCTCTTTGCAAGAAGGCACTGACCAAGGCAGTTATTGAGCTTGTGTGAACCTGTGTGGTTCAAGTCCTCACGCTTGAGATAAATCTTTGCACCGCCGAGGTCTTTTGTCATTTTTTCGGCATAATAGAGAAGTGACGGTCTGCCTGCGTATTCACGCATAAGTGTGTCGAGTTCTGCAACAAACTCGGGATCGTCCTTGTACCTGTTGTATGCCTCTTCAAATTCATTAATTGCATTCATCAGCGTTTCGGGAACGAACTGTCCGCCGTGAATACCGAATTTTCCTTTTGTCATCTTGATTCCCCTTAATTACTTTTATATCGTTGGTGTGCTTTGCACACGGCTTATAAATCAATTTTTTATTTTCTGCCCGACAATTCGTCAAGTGCGGCTTTTTTGTCGGGATTTCTCATAAGAGTTTCACCTATGAGAACTGCGTTTACTCCTGCGTTTTCAAGGACTTTTATGTCGTCCCGTGTTTTAATTCCGCTTTCGGCAACAAAAATAATGTTGTCGGGAACAAGCTTACGGAGCTTTGTGCAGTTATTTATATCCACCGTGAAGTCACGAAGATTTCGGTTGTTTACACCTATAACTCTTGCTTCTGCGGCAATTGCGGAATACACCTCATCGGCTGTGTGAGCCTCAACAAGAGCCGAAAGTCCGAGAGAGTCGCAAAGCTTAATCCATCTTCTGATTGTGTCCGTATCAAGAAGTGAGCAGATAAGCAGTACGGCTGACGCACCGATTGTCTTTGCCCCATAAATCTGATACTCACACACGGTAAAATCTTTTCTCAAAAGCGGAATACTTACATTCTTTGAAATCTTTTCAAGAAAAGCATTTTCGCCCTTGAACCACTTCGGTTCTGTCAGAACGGAAATTGCGCTTGCACCTGCATTTTCATAATCCTTGGCAATCTGAACATAGGGAAAATCCTCTGCGATAATTCCCTTTGACGGGGATGCTTTTTTGACCTCGCAAATGAATGAAATGTCCTTGCCCGCAAGCGCCTTTTCAAACGGAAATTCATTGTCTGTTTCCATTGAAAGTGCTTTTTGCTTTATCACTTCAAGCGGAACTTGCTTTTCGATTTCTTCATATCTTACTCTGTTTGCATCTGCAATTGTTTCAAGTATCATTGTGTCACCTTTATTCGTTGGAAGCCTTTGCAAATTCTTCAATCTTTACATAAGCCTTGCCGCTGTCGATAATTTCGTTTGCAAGCTTTATGCCGTCCTGAATTGAATCTGCCTTGCCGCCTGTGCAAAGTCCGAGTGCGGCATTGAGAACAACGATATCACGCTTTGCGTCCTTAATTTCACCGCTGAGAATTTCTCTTGCAATCTCTGCGTTTTCTTTGCCGTCACCGCCTGCAAGGTCTTCGGGAGTGCAGAGTTTAAGACCGTAATCTTCGGGATTGAGAATGAATGTGTTGAACCTGCCGTTGTCAATCTCACACACCTTTGTTGTTGTTGTGAGAGTAACCTCGTCCATACCGTCCATGCCGTAGAAAACATAGCCTTTCTTAACACCGAGGTTTGAAAAAACCTGTGCAATCGGCTCAACAAGAGTCTCTGAATACACACCCGTTACCTGAAGGTCTGCGCCTGCAGGGTTTGTGAGAGGTCCGAGAACATTGAAAATGTTCCTGATTCCGATTTCCTTACGGACAGGACCTACATACTTCATTGATGAATGGTAGCCCTGTGCAAACATAAAGCAGATGCCTGCTTTGTTAAGAACCTCTTCGCTCTTTTCGGGAGTGATGTTGATGTTGATTCCGAGCTGTTCAAGACAGTCTGCCGAACCGCTTTTGCTTGACATTGAACGGTTGCCGTGCTTTGCAACGGGGATTCCTGCGGCGGCAATTATAAATGCCGCTGTTGTTGAAATATTGAATGTGCCTGTACCGTCGCCGCCTGTGCCGACGATATCGAGTACATCACGGTTAGGCTTGATGTGGAGTGATTTTTCTCTCATAACCTGTGCGCTTGCGGTAATTTCGTCAATTGTTTCACCCTTGATTCTCAAGGCTGTGAGATATGCCGCCATCTGCGACTGCGTTGCTGTGCCTGAGAACATTTCGTCCATAACCTGTGCCGCCTCATCAAAAGTGAGGTCATTGCCTGCAACCAACTTTTTTATTGCCTCTTTAATCATAAAACCTCAATCCTTTCCGTGTTATTTGCAAAGTGTAATAAAATTCTTTATCATTTCCATACCGTGTGAGGTGAGAATTGATTCTGGGTGGAACTGCAATCCGTAAAGCTCAAAATCCTTGTGCTTAACTCCCATAACCTCGCCGTCACGGTCTTCTGCGATTACCTCGAGTGTGTCGGGAACCGTATCTCTTTTCGCAATCAGAGAATGATACCTTGCACCCTCAACAACCTTTGGAAGTCCGTTAAAAATTTTCTTGTCCGTGTCAACAATGATATCGCTCTTTTTGCCGTGCATAAGCTTTATTGCGTGGGCGATTGTTGCACCGTAAACCTCGCATATTGCCTGATGACCGAGGCAGATACCGAGAATCGGAAACTGTCCTGCAAGCTCCTTTATAACCGCCTCACATATTCCGGCATCTTTTGGATAGCCGGGGCCGGGCGAAAGGATGATGTGGGAGGGAGCAAGCTTTTTGATTTCATCAACTGTTATTTCATCGTTTCTTACAACCTTGATATCGGGATTTACGCTGCCGCAGAACTGCACAAGATTGTAGGTAAAGCTGTCGTAGTTATCAATAAAAAGTATCATAAAGCGTTTACCTCCCCTGCATTTTTAACTGCATTCATAACGGCAAGAGCCTTGTTGTAGGTTTCCTCGTATTCGCTTTCGGGAACGCTGTCGGCTACAATGCCTGCGCCTGCCTGAACATAAACCTTGTCATTTTTCTTGACCGCCATTCTGATAGCGATACAGGTGTCGAGGTTGCCGTTGAAATCAACATATCCGAGTGCTCCGCCGTATACACCCCTCGGAGTTCTTTCAAGCTCTTCAATGATTTCACAGGCTCTGATTTTCGGAGCACCCGAAAGTGTGCCGGCAGGGAGGAGGGATTCGATTGCGTCAAAAGCGTCAAGTCCGTCCTTGAGTTTGCCCTCAACCTCACTGCAAATGTGCATTATCTTTGAATAGCGGAGGACCTCCTGATATTTTGTAACCTTAACCGAATTGAATTCGGAGATTTTTCCGATGTCGTTTCGTCCGAGGTCAACGAGCATATTATGCTCTGCAAGCTCCTTTTCATCGTGAATAAGCTCATCTGCAAGGGCATTGTCCTCTGTATCCGTTTTACCTCTCGGGCGAGAACCTGCAATCGGGAATGTGTTAAGCACTCCGTTCTGAAGCTTTACAAGTGTTTCGGGAGAGGTGCTTATAATCTCGTCACCGTCAATTGACATATAAACCATATAAGGTGACGGGTTTGTACTTCTCAGCACTCTGTATGCATTGATAAGGGAATTTTTGTAATCCGCCTCAAATCTTCTTGAAACAACACATTGGAAGATGTCGCCGTCAAAGATGTACTCCTTGGTTTTCTCAACCATTTTGCAGAATTCTTCTTTTGAATATGTGCTTGTAAATTCAACATTCCCGTCACTCTCAAGCTTTGGAAGGGGTTCGGGAGATGTGATTGTCGAAATTATCTCTGCAATATCCTTTTTGGCAAGTTCATACTGCGCCTTGGTGTCGTTTGTTTTCATATTAACAATGATAATGAGTTTTTCTTTAAGATGATCGTAGGCTATAATCTTGTCGAAAAGCATCATATCAAAATCGTTTGTATCTCCTCTTTTGAGCTTTAAAACAGGCTCTGCAACAGAAATCATTGCGTAACCGAAATAGCCGACAAGACCGCCTGTGAACGGCGGAATGTCTTTGAAATGCGGAGTTTTGTAATCGGCAAGATACTCACGGAGAGCGTCATACGGCTTTGCTGTTTTAACAACTCTTGCACCCTCGCCCGTAACCGTGAGAGTTCCGTTTTTATACGAAAGCCTTGCCTTGGGGTTGAATCCGATGAATGAATACCTTGCCCACTTTTCACCGCCCTCGATACTTTCAAGAAGAAAGAATTTGTCGGATTTTCCTGCAATTTTTCTGAGCAGGTTAATCGGGGTAAATGCGTCAGCGTAGATTTCCTTGTAAATCGGAATAACGCTGTAATTGTCCTTGAGGTTCAGCACCTCATCGTAAGACGGTTTAATCATCGTACACCAACCTTTCTTTGGTAAAAGTTTTAAACATAAACAAAAAAGACTTTTGTCCCCACAAGGGACAAAAGTCTTGAAAAATCAACTTCTGCGGTACCACCCAAATTGACGATAAACGCCCGCTTTAACAGCATACTAACATATGCCTCTCACTTTAACGGTTGAGCTCCGTCGGAAACTACTTGCCAAAAGGCTTTCGGCCCGCCCTCACAAGTCCATTCGGCAAATCCTCTGCTGTCAGCTTACACCAACCGCTGACTCTCTGAAAGCTTTGGAAAAACCTACTATTCTTGCTCACAGGTTTTTTCTATATGAAATAATTATATGACTGTATTTTTAATTTGTCAACATTTTTTTGCGGTAAATCAAAAATTCTGTTTGAGAAACTCAACAATGTTTTCAAACTGCATTGAATGTGATGCCTTAACAAGCACAACATCTCCGCTTTTGATTGTTTTAAGAATTTCGGGTTTTGCATCTTCAATTGTGTCAAACGCTTTGCCGTCTGCACCCTTTGCAAGCTCCTTTGCAAGCTCGCCTACGGTTATGACCGTGCCGATACCCTTTGATTTTGCATAAACACCCGTGTCAAAGTGGAGTTTCAACTCCTCACTTCCGAGCTCCTTCATATCGCCGAGGATTGCAGCCTTTCTGCCGTCAAGGTTGGAAAGTGTGTCAAGAGATGCTCTGACGGATGTCGGATTTGCGTTGTAGCAATCGTCAATGATTTTGATTTTGCCTGTGTCAATAACATTTGCACGGCTGCCTACTGTTTTGTATGATGCGACGCCGTTTGCAATCTGTTCATCGGTAAGTCCGAGAAGCTTGCCTGCGGCAGCAGCCGCAAGAGCATTCGTCACCATATATGTACCGATTGCAGGAATTTCAACATCAACATTTTTATTGTCAAAACAGAGTGTTGCAAGAACCCTGCCGTCACCGCTGTTTTTTATATTCTTTGCGTAAAAATCGTTCTTCTCGTCAAGTCCGAAGAAAACAGGCTTTTTGCCGTTTACGGTCTTAACGGTTGAAAGCTTATCGTCATCGCCGTTGAGAATGAAATCTGCATTTTCACGGGCATTTTTGAACATTTCTGTTTTAGCCTTGAGAACACCGTCACGGTCGCCGAGATTTTCAAGATGACATTCGCCGATGATTGTAAGCACGCAGATTGTGGGCTGAACCATTTCGGAAAGTCTTGTCATTTCGCCGAAATCGGAAATACCCATTTCGATAACAGCCGCCTCGGTATCCTCGGGCATTGAAAGAAGTGTTAGCGGAACACCAAGCTCGTTATTGAGATTGCCTTGTGTTTTGTGGGTCTTGAACTTCTGTGAAAGAACGGCATAGAGCATTTCTTTTGTAGAGGTTTTTCCGACGCTGCCCGAAATTCCGATAACGGGAATGTCAAATTTTTCTCTGTAAGCCCTGCCGATTTTCTTGACGGCATCAAGGGTTGAGGGAACGACAATGCAAGGCTTTGTCGCATTTTCGGGAGCTTTCTCGCACAACGCACACACAGCACCCTGTGCAAAGCATTTTTCGATAAAATCGTGACCGTCAACACGCTCTCCCTTTATGGCAAGGAACAGACTTCCGTCCTTTACCTGTCGGCTGTCACGCTCAACAGAGGTTATTTTGGTGTTTTTAAGCGATTCGTCGCCGACATATTCGCCGTTGCAAGCCTTTGCAATTTCGGCAAGAGTAAAGTCTTTCATACTAACCTCTTATTAAAAATCAGATTTTTCTTCGGGATATTTTGCAAGTGAGATTTCGATAATCTTCTCACACAAATCGGGGTAGCTTACGCCCTCTGCGGCAGCCTCCTGCGGAAGCAGACTGATCGGCGTCATACCGGGGAGTGTGTTTGCCTCAAGGCAGTATGCGAAACCGCCCTTGTCAAGAAGAAAGTCGATTCGTGCATAGCTTTCAAGGTGAAGTGCCTCGTAAGCCTCAACAGCCGCCTTGCGGAGCTTTTTATCGGTTTCTTCGTCAATGTCTGCCGGACAGGTTTCAACTGTTGCGCCTGCCTGATATTTTGCGGCATAATCGTACATTCCCGACTTAGGAGCAATCTCAATCGGCGGAAGTGCCCTGCCACCGATAAGACCAACGGAAAATTCTCTGCCTGTTACGAACTGCTCAACAACAATTTCGTCCTCATATTTGAGAGCCTCTTTAACAGCCTTTGCGTACTGTGTCGCATTTTCAACCTTTGATACGCCAACGCTTGAACCGCCCGAGCAGGGCTTTACAACGCACGGGAACATATTCCATGTGAGAGCGTCCTTTTCGTTCTTGTAAAGCTCACCTGCGGGAGTGTTGATATTCTTCTGCATAAATACGCTTTTTGTAAGACCCTTGTTCATTGCAAGCGCAGAACCGAGATATCCCGAACCTGTGTACTTGATTCCGAACAAATCAAGCGTTGCCTGCAACTGACCGTTTTCACCCTCACCGCCGTGAAGTGCAAGAAAAGTTATGTCTGCCTCGGCACAAATTTCAATTACATTTCTGCCGATATAGCGTGATGTTTTGTCAAGACGCTTTTCCTTTGCCTCTTTGATATTTGTTATTGTATTTTCAACATCGTCACCGATTGAATTTCCATCGGTAAAGCTGTAATTCTGCTTGAAAAGTGCGTCAATGTCGCAGATGTTTTCCTCATAGCCCATAAATACATCAAGCAAAACAACCTCGTGTCCCTTGCTTCTGAGAGCCTCGGCAACAAGTGTGCCTGATGAAATTGAAACTTCACGCTCTGTGCTCAGTCCGCCTGCAAGAACAACTATTCTCATATATATTTCTCCCTCTGAAATGTTTTGTTTCTATTTTTATTTCTTTATTCTCTTTAACTCTGTCAGTCTGTTACCTTTTTGAAACAAGACTGTAACCTATATTATAATATTTTATTTATCCGATTGCAAGCAAAAAAGCAAATTTGTAGAACAGGGTATCATCATACTGTTTTGCAGTTAAAAAACTGTATAATATTCAGATTTACGGCTTTCAACTCATTGAAACGATATGTGAATAAATGTGTTGAAAATGTTAATAATTTGCTCCTGTTATTCACAATACACCGATATTCGGATAGTGTTATGCAAATTTGGATAGCTACATTCCGTGGATGAATAATTATAAATTTTAGTCCGTGTTTTTTCATAATGGGCGGTATTGTATAGAAAAGGGTTTGTGTTATACAATATTAATTGAAAAAGCAAACCAAAAAAACCGACTTAAATAAGGATGTAAAAAATGCAATTATACAAAAATTTCTGTAAAGAAACTACCGATGAAAACGGAAAACTGACAAGTTTTGAACTTGTGTTTCCCGAAAACTATAATTTTGGCTATGATGTTGTTGACAAAATGGCAGAACTTGTGCCGAACGACACGGCAGTTGTGTGGACAAATCCCGAAAAAGAGGAAAAGATTTTCACATACTCCGACATCAGCAGACTGAGCAACAAGGCTGCAAATGTTTTCAGAAATCACGGCATTAAAAAGGGTGACAAGGTTCTTGTTATTCTGAAACGAAACTACGAATACTGGTATGTTGCCCCTGCACTCCACAAGCTTGGTGCGGTTATTATTCCCGCAACAAATCTTCTGACTCAAAGCGACATTTCGTATCGTGTTAACACGGCAGGGATAAAGGCAGCTGTCTGCACTCCCGATGAAACTACCGCAGAAGATATGCTTGCGGTTGCATCTCAGCCGAACACGCTTGAAACCGTTTTTGTTCCGAGAAGGCAGATTTTCGGTGCGGTTGATTTTACCGAAGAAGTTGAAAACGCTCCCGATACCCTTGAAAGAGTTGAAACAAAAGCAGAAGAGCCTATGGTAATTTACTTTACCTCAGGCACAACAGGCTATCCTAAGGCTGTTGAACACAATCATATCTACACACTCGGACACATTATCACGGCAAAATACTGGCAATGTGTAAAAGACGGCGGACTTCACCTCACCGTTGCCGAAACAGGCTGGGCAAAAGCGTCATGGGGCAAAATCTACGGTCAATGGCTCTGCGGTTCAGCTGTTATGGTCTATGACTTTGACAAATTCTCTCCGGGCAAGCTGTTGCGTATAATGGAAAAGTACAAGGTTACAACCTTCTGCGCACCGCCGACAGTTTACAGATACTTCATTAAAAGGGGTATGGACAAGTACGACCTTTCTGCACTTTCTCACCTTACAACAGCAGGCGAGGCACTCAACAATGAAGTTTTTGAAGAGGTGTTTAAGCAGACGGGAATCGAACTTTGCGAGGGCTTCGGTCAGACCGAGTCGGTTCTTATGCTTGCAAATCTCAAAGGTGACAAGGCGATTGCAGGCTCAATGGGCAAACCTACTCCGCTTTATGATGTACGAATTGTTGACGATGAATGCAACGAGGTTAAGCAGGGTGGAGTCGGCGAAGTTGTTGTATTCCCCCCAAAGGACAGAAAACAGCACGGAATTTTCATCACATACTATAACAACGAAAATCTTTATGAAAAGGTGTGGCGACACGGTGTATATCACACGGGCGACACGGCATATAAGGACGAGAACGGATATTTCTGGTATGTCGGCAGAGCCGATGACCTTATCAAAACAAGAGGCTTCAGAGTAGGTCCGTTTGAAGTTGAAAATGTTCTTATGCAATATCCGAATGTGCTTGAATGTGCGGTTATAGGTGTTCCGGACAAAGACAGAGGTCAGGCAATTAAGGCGATTGTCAAGATGGCAGACGGCACACCGCATGATAAGGAGCTTGAAAACAAAATCAAGACCTTCTGCAACAAGCGTATGGCAAGCTACAAGTGGATTCAGCACCTTGAAATTGTCGATGAATTTCCAAAAACAATCAGCGGAAAAATCAAGAGAACAGATTTAAGAGAAAATCACAAAGCATAAAATAAAGGCAATCTTACGGTAAAGTAGGATTGCCTTTATTAGAATAATATTGCAAATTTACAGATGCTATGTAATATACAATCAGCACTTGAACATAAACAATATATTTGATATAATCACTTTGTAAGGAAACGGCGGCGGCTGTTTCGACTCCCTTATGAAAGGGGGTGTTTGCGTGGAATACATAGCTGTGATAGTAATTTTCACATTTTTTATTGTGTTCACCATAAAGAAATAACCGCCCTGTGTTGCAGCACAAGACGGTTTTTTTAGAAAAAACTTAAATTGATGATGCGAAACAGCTCAAGCCGTTTCCCTACTTATATATTAACATCAATTTTTAATTATGTCAATCTGTTTCGGTGTGTGTTTGCATGCCGATTTTATTTTACAAAACACAAACTTCCGTCTTGAAAACAAACAATATATTTGTTAAAATAACTCTGTAAGGAAATGGCGGCGGCTGTTTCGACTCCCTTATACGAAAGGGGGTGTTTGCGTGGAATACATAATCTGTTTTACTTTGTTAGTAACTATTATAGTTTTATGCATAAAGAAATAACCGCCCTGTACTGCCATACAAGACGGTTATAAAAAATAATTAGTTTTGAATAGCGAAACAGCTAAAGCCGTTTCCTTACTTATATATTAACATCAATTTTTTAATATGTCAATCTGTTTCGGTGTGTATTTTTACATACCGAATTTTTATTTTATTCATCAAACATTTCAATTGAACGGTCGAGAATTCCACGCATATAGGCTATGGCGATTCCGTAGTTTGTGAACGGAACTCCGCTTTCAATCGAACGGTTCATTCGGCTGATTATCTCTCTTGAATTGAGCATACACGCACCGCAATGGATTGCAAGTGAAAATTCCGACAAATTATTCGGGAAACCTTTGCCTGAGCTTGTCACGATTTCAAAATTTTTACCCGTGTAATTTTTCAGCAATCGGGGAAGTTTTACCGTGCCGATATCGTCGCATTGCCTGTGATGAGTGCAACCCTCGCTGATGAGAATTTTGTCGCTGTCATTAAGCGACTCAATTGCCCTTGCACCGTTTACGGCAGTTTTAAGAAAGCCCTTGTACCTTGCCATAAGAATTGAAAACGAGGTCAGTTTGATATCGTTCGGCACAATCTCCGAAACAGGCTTAAATACCTGACTGTCGGTTATGACGAGCTTTGGTTTTGTGCCGAGATTTTTCAGAGTGTCGGCAAGCTCGCTTTCACGCACACAAACAGGGATTGCTCCGCTGTCGAGCAAATCACGGATAACCTGCTGTTGTGGGAGAATTATTCTGCCCTTGGGGGCGGCGGAGTCAATCGGGATTACAAGCACAACAAAGTCATTTTTGCTAACAAGGTCACCGCAAAGCCTTTTATCGGATTTTTGTGCGTTTACAGCTTTTGCGATTTTATCCTTTAAAAGTTCGATATTCGTGTTGTTTTTTGCACTTACAAAGATTTTACCGTCAGTTGTATTGTCAAGCAAATCACATTTGTTGAACACAATAAGATACGGAATTTTCTTTTCCTCAAAAAGCGATACAAGTTCGTTTTCAACCGAGGTCATTCCGATTATTCCATCAACCACAAGCACGGCAATGTCAACACGGTTCAGCACGGCTTTTGTGCGTTCAACACGCATTGTGCCGAGTTCGCCCTCATCATCAAAGCCTGCCGTGTCGATTATCACAACAGGACCGAGGGGCAAAAGCTCCATTGTCTTTTCCACAGGATCGGTTGTTGTGCCTTTTTTGTCCGATACAAGCGACATATTTTGATTTGTGACCGCATTCACAACGCTTGATTTTCCTGCATTTCGTCTGCCGAAAAATCCGATATGCAGTCGTTCCGACGACGGTGTATCATTCATTCCCATTACGCCCTCCGTCAAAATCTGAAATCTCTTTTATTGTTGTTTCTTATGTCAAAAATATGTTCTTTTGCAATGGTGCGGACTTTTTCGTTGGGGATTTTTTCAAGCTCCTGTTCAATGAGTTTTTGACCGACATTCCTTGTATCATCGCTTGCATAATCAACAAGATATTCTTCAAGCGTCATAAGGGCGTTGGGGTGGCAACAGTTCTGAATCTGACCGCTCTTGCAAAGCGACATAAAGCGGTCGCCCGTTCTGCCCTCACGGTAACAGGCGGTGCAGAATGACGGAATATAGCCGAGATTCATAAGCCACCTTACAACCTCATCAAGACTGCGGTTGTCGGAAACATCAAACTGAGCCGAATTTTCTTCTTCCGATTCGGGTTCGTCATATCCTCCTACGCTTGTACGTGAGCCTCCGCTGATCTGAGAAATGCCGAGTTCAAGCACCTTTTTGCGAACGCTTTCGCTCTCTCGGGTTGAAATAATCATACCCGTATAGGGAACTGCAATTCTGATAATTGCTACTATTTTGGCAAAGGTTTCATCGTCAATTCCGTTGTCAAAATCATCGGGATTTATATCGTCTGCCGCCTTGATTCGGGGAACGCTGATTGTGTGCGGACCAACACCGTGAACAGCCTCAAGATGTTCTGCGTGCATAAGAAGTCCTGCAAGTTCATAGCGGTAGAGCTCAAGCCCGAAAAGCACACCGATTCCCACATCATCAATACCGCCCTGCATGGCTCTGTCCATTGCCTCGGTGTGGTAATTGTAGTTGTGCTTGGGGCCTGTGGGGTGGAGCTGTTCGTAACTCTTTTTATTGTAGGTTTCCTGAAAAAGAATGTATGTGCCGATTCCAGCTTCCTTGAGCTTTTTATAATTTTCAACGGTTGTTGCGGCAATGTTCACATTAACCCGTCTGATTGCACCGTTCTTGTGATTGACCGAATAAATGGTCTTTATGCAGTCGAGAATGTACTCAATCGGGTTGTTTACGGGATCTTCGCCTGCCTCGATCGCAAGACGCTTGTGTCCCATATCCTGAAGTGCGATAACTTCTTTTCTGACCTCATCCTGCGTGAGCTTTTTACGGCAGATGTGCTTGTTCTTTGCATGATACGGACAATAGACACAGCCGTTTACGCAGTAGTTTGAAAGATAGAGAGGGGCGAACATGACAATTCTGTCACCGTAAAAATCCTTCTTAATTTGACGGGCAAGGTTGTAGATTTCTTTGATTTTCTCCTTATCTTCACAAGCTAAAAGAACGCTTGCCTCACGGTGATTGATACCCTTTTTGAGCCTTGCCTTTTCGATTATTTTATCGACAAGTTCAAGGTTATTTTTATTTTCATCGGCAAATTTCAGGGAGTCAAGAATCTCCCCGTCATTGATAAACTCCTCCGCTTTGAGTGAATTTTTATCGTATCTAATCATAATTCTCTGTATAATCTCCTCTGTCAGTTACGATTTCGTAGCCGATTTTTTTCATTCTGTCTGCAAGACAGCCGATACACTGCGCCGCTTCGTCTCCCGTACAGATTTTATTATCGTAGAGCGAGTAATCTTTTCTGTGCTTAACAGGGGAAAGGTTGGGCATTACAACATTTGCACCGTGAAGAATGCCCTTTTCCCGACCAAGCGGATCGACCGTACCCAAGGCGGTTGTTGACGGCAAAAGAATGTTCGGTTTTAAAAGCCTTATTATTGAAAGCAACATAAGCACAAGGCTTACATCGCCGTGATTTTCGTTTTTGAATTTGGTGTCTTTGTGCGGTACAAACGGACCTATTCCGCACATTTCGGGACTTAATTTTTCAATAAATTTTAAATCCTTAACAAGCGTTTCGGGAGTTTGGAACGGTGAACCGACCATAAATCCTGCGCCTGTCTGATAACCTATTCTCTTTAAATTATACAGGCATTGCATTCGGTTTTCAAGTGACATTTCGGGCGGATGCAACATGGAATAGTGTTTTTTGTCGGCTGTTTCGTGACGGAGAAGATATCTGTCTGCACCGCTGTCAAAAAGTCTTTGATAGCTTTCATACGACCTTTCGCCAAGCGATAGCGTTACGGCACAATCGGGAAATCTATTTTTTATTTCCGACACAATGTCGCACATCACATCATCTGTAAAAAATCCGTCCTCACCGCCCTGCAACACAAATGTGCGGAATCCAAGTTCGTGTCCGTTTTGGCAACACGAGAGAATTTCATCCTTTGAAAGTCGATAACGCACGGCATTGCCGTTTGAACGGCGAAGTCCGCAGTAAAAGCAATCATTTTTGCATATGCTTGAAAATTCAATCAAGCCACGGATATAGATTTTGTTGCCGAAAATTCTGTCGGCAGTATCTCTTGCACATTTGCGAAGATATTCAAAATCTTTTTCATCGTAAGTTGTAATTAGCTGTAAAAGTTCGCTTTCACAGGCTGTGTGCATGGTATTCAGTTTTTGAATAATTTCAATATTCCTCATAATTTTTCACATTAAAAGAGGACGGCATTTCTGCCGCCCCCAAACAGAGAATACAGCATTCTCCGTAAAATTCTAATAGTTTTCAGCATTAAAAGCTTCTGCTTCCGCCGCCCGATGAACCGCCGCCACCGGAGGAGCTGCTTGATGAACCACCCGAGCTGTCGGAATCACGATGGATTCTTGTGACGGAAACATGCTTTGTCAGGAAGATATCCTTCTTGTCGGTAAGCATAGTCTTGCTGTTTTTCTTGAGGTCATAAGTTCCTGCTTTGCCGTTGTGCTTGTAACGATTTTTCACTACAATAACAACAATAACGGCAACAATGATTGAACCGGCTGCAATGATAATGCCGTAATGCTTTACGACATAGAGGAATTTGTTATCCTCTTTTTCCTGCAAATCAATATTTTCGTTTGACTCGTCATCGTCAATACCCTCGTCATAGTAGTGGTCAACATAATAGAGGAATTGTTCGGCAGCACTGTAATAGTTGCCTTGCTTCACATCATACTGAACATTATCAAGAAGAGTATTAACACGGCCATCGCCGAAATAATACATTGCATCGCCTTTTGTTCTGAAGTCGATTGCTCTGCCCTTCATATCAATTGTGAGTATAACGCCCGCCGTAGTTTTGCCGTATTTGTCGGCATAATAACGGTTTGCAAACGGTTTGATATTGTCCTCGGTTTTGCCCTCGTTGTTAGTATAGATAACTGCAACCCAGCCGGTTTTTTGAGCAAAAGCGTCAAGTTCCGCCTGAAGCTGTGTTTCTTCCTCCGAGGTAAACAGTTCGGCATCATCACGGAGTTCTGTCTGTCCCGCCGCAAAAACAAAGAGCGGAGTGCAGAAAACCATAATCATAGCCGCAAGTATTGCGGAAAGTCTTTTTGTCACATTCATCATAAGAACAACAGACCTCCCAACAAGCCGAGTGCCATAAGCGCTGCGGCAATAATTGCAGCGAAAGCAAGAAGCTTTCCTGCGGAGGTAGGAAGCTCACCGTAGGTTTTGCCCGTCTGACCGTTAACTGCAAACGGCAGAATCTTACCCCTGTATTTATAGGTTACAACCCAAACGGGCAAGAGGGTATAGTTCCAATTTTCAAGGTCGATTTTATCGTTGTAGTTCTGAATCTGAACAGCACTGTATCCGCTTGCCGTGTCTTTCATAAGCTGTTGACAATAGCCGTTGATTCTTGTTTGAACTGCCTGTGCAACCTCATTTTGCTCAATATCACGCTTTTCTGCCTGAAAACCCGAAAGATAGGACATTGCAAACGGGTGAGCCTCGCCCAAATCGTAAGGGTGTACGCATTGGAGCATATCTCTGTCCTGACCTTTTAACGCTCTTTCAAAAACATTATTTACAATCAGATTGCCTGCTCTGTGGAGCTCAAAAACCTTTGTTTCCGTGTAACGGTCATCTCCGACAGTCCACGAACGAACCTTTTCGCCCTTTGCAACCATCTGTGCGCTACGCTGTTCGTCAACATACCAATACGGAAAATACACACCCGTGAGTTTGTCAAAATGCTTTTCGCTGACAAAATTCTTCGGCAAAAACCATTTCCTTTTGCACATTTCAAGAAACTTGTCAATTGCCTTCTGCTTTGAAAGCTTGAACGGAATCACACGGTCGGGTTTAAATTCACCCGAAAGTCTGCCGCCGAGAACAACAGGATTCTGACAATAGAAGCAGGTTGTTGCCGCAGTTGATGCTGTTGTAACAACCTGAGCACCGCAGCTTGGGCAGTTGTAGATAACAGCCTCTTCTTCAGTTTTGTTTTCTGCCTGTGCGCTGTCATTGCTCTGCGCCTGCTTGGCGGCATTCTCTTTAGCCTTTTCCTGTTCCTTTTTCTCCTGCTTTTCTGCGCTGTTCTCTTTTTGCTCCTTCTTGGCAAAAAAATCCTGAACATACTTTTCCGTAAAATCGGACATACAGTATTCACAACTGAACATCTGCTTATCGGGATTGAATTTCAGCGGAGCGGCGCAGTTCGGACAGGTGTAGTTTACAGTTGCCATAACTTACCCCTTATAATTAAATTCTGAAACATCCCCCTCCGTTTGAGAAGAGGGATTGTTTGTACTTAAAATTCAGATTATTCTGTCTTTGTACCGCACTCGGGACAGAACTTTGCATTTGCAGAAAGCTCATATCCGCAGTTTGTGCAGAAACGCTTTTTGGGCCGCCCGCGCCCGGGAATTATGGCAAATGTATATCGTTATGCCGTCACGGGGATAGGTTTGATGCGCTGATATTCGCGGCAGCCGGAGGAGGTGCAGCCGGTAAAGCCTGATCTTTGCCCATTGGGCTGGCCGCAAACATTGTAATAGAATTTGCGGATATATGTGTGTTTGGCGGGGTTAGCCAGAGTGTGGTTGCTGGAATACACCGCGTTGTTAGTCTCCTCCCGGTCCTTGTGCTTTTCCAATGTATAGGATTCGGATGCGTGGACTGTATAGTAACTATTGCACTTCGAGCAACGAAAACGGTTGCTGGTGTATACTCTGTGGTCCGTGGCATTGCCATAGGCCTCAGCTGTACGAACCTGACCAACATGGCTGCCGCCGGTATTGTGCAAGCATGTTTCCTTGGACACAGTGCTTGCCGCAAACGCGGGAACCGCCAGGGAAAGGGACATGGCCAGTGCCATCATCAGGCAGAGAAGGGTCTTTACCATTTTCTTCATGACAGGGGTCGCTCCTTTCGTTTTCTCTCTTGTTTTGGTGGGAATTGCCGCTGGGGATAGCTTACTTACTGCACGGGCCTCGCCCCCTTTCAGTCGTTTACCCGTTATCCGGGGCAGGTTCCCTTGGTGAACACGGAACGCTGCCATTGCCCGGCCACAGACCAGGTCAGGCTCATGGTATATTCGCAGCCCTTTTTCACCGGGACGGATTCAGAAATGGTGACGCTCCCGGTGCCCTGGGCGCTCCAGGATGCAACAACGTTGGAGCCCTGATACAGCATGACATTTGCTACGACCTTGTCGGTGGTTAAATCCGATTTACAGTAGGCATAGCAATAGGCTGTAGTACCGGAAAATGACAGATCATAATGCCGTTGGTTTGCTCTTTTCTCGGCGGCACTTGCCATTGAGACCACGGACAGAAGCATCAGCAAAAACAAGACACATTGGATTTTCTTTTTCATAGGTGCTCTCCCATTTTCTTTCAGAATCTTAAAAACTCAACGCCTTCTGCTATATTAACGAACGAGGGGCACGAATCCTTACAAGAAATTTCTACAATTTTTTCACTTTGTAGAATTGCACAAAGAAACGCTTTCTGCTATGACTATTATGCTGACCTCGTCGATGGCGGCCGATACAGTGAACTGCATATTGCTGGCACCATCTATCCATGTGACATAGGAGTCATGATCCTCAAGTGAGGAGAGGATCAATTTTCCCGGCATGCCGGATACCCGGATATCCGACACGGTGTCTGTATTATCCAATATAAAGCCGTCATGTGCGCCGTCGTGCATATATGTATAGCTGAGAAGGATCATATCTCCATCGGAATTTTTATACGTCACATTTCCGGCGGCAAATGCATCTGTCCGCTCCGTCTCCACATATCCCTCCGGCAGGGCGGTGATCTGATATTGCGGAATGGGCTGGGCGGGGGAATCGCCGCGGAACTGGAAGTCCAGGACGTTTCCGGTCTGCTCTGCCACCCAGCGGGTGATATCCGCCCGGACCTGGGGGCTGACCGTCACCAGCACCGCCGCCGACAGCACCAGCACCAGCAGCACCGCCGCCGCATGCCGCGCCGCCGTGCGCAGGGCGGGTCTCCTTCGGCTCCTGGCCCAGGCCAGGGGGTCCCGCAGCATGGCCCGCATGCTCCGGCCATGGCGGGGCGACAGCTCCGGCGGCTCCTGGGGCAGGGCCTCCGCCTCCTGGGCGGCGGCGTCCAGCAGCGCCCGGCGCATCATCTGATCCAACTCCTGATCGG
>OKRT01000029.1_pt1 | contig 47558 bp, 38 predicted proteins | sample 1601111 | NCBI WGS metagenome assembly OKRT01 (sample SAMEA3541572, study PRJEB24748) | human gut metagenome | biome: human gut; feature: human-associated habitat; material: faeces | place: China | collected 2012 | reverse complement strand
TGCAGGATAACACAATTCAAAATCTTAGAGATAAACTTGCAGATCGTGATGCTTGATGTTGGTGTTGTAGCGCGGGTACAAGGATGGGATTCCTGACAACTGAAAAACAATATGAAGGAGGGTAATACATGAAACTGGAGGATGTAAGATATTCTATCCCCACGGATATCCTCACAGCCACCATTGAGGCAATGCGGGACTTAAAAGCATACTATGAAAATGATGCCTGTGCTCTGGCCCGGATAAATGGCAAGCAGGCGAGTGAACTAGCCCAAGCGCGTTTAGAGTCCGCAGAAGTTGGAACTGGACTGTATGGCTTCTGTGGGGCACTGTAAGGGCGCAAAGGTGCCTTGGTTTTGCGGCTGGGGCATTTTGCTTGGTACAGGATGTTGGTAGCATCCTGTATCGTATTCTCCTCCGGTGTTGGTAGCACCGGGGGCGGTTTCTTACAACATATTACATTGACAAACACCTTTGTTTTGTATATACTATAGCCAAGCTAACTCGTGAAGGATAAAAGCTGGGTTCCCGAATGGGAGTAGGTGAATTTTCACTTAGAATCCTTTGCTCCTGGGGTTGACTTTTTCATTTTGTCTTTTAAATCAAACACCCGTCAGCAGTCATACTGCCATTCGCCATCCGTCAGATCAATTCCCAGTTCTTCAAATATTATCTTGCTCCTATCTGCGTCGTCCCATAATTCGAATTCCAAATGCTTTGCTCCAGACTCCTGAACAATTTCTTCCATAAGATCCTCAAAGAGCTCTGTACCAAAGTCTTCTATTGGGGCATTATCCATAAGTTGGATATAAAGCTGATATTCCATATTGCTATTCTTATCTAACTGTATAACTCCGCAAAATTGCGCATCTCTTCTGTAAATACACCAAAAATATTTCTTACTTTGATAATGCTCCCAAAGTTCTTCAAAATAATCCGATTTATCCTTATCAGATATTACATTTTGAGCCTCTTTAATTATTTTTGCCCAAGGTCTTGAATCTTCTAACAATTTCAAATTATCTTTGTCTGTATATTTTACTTTATCTACAATAAAATGCTCACTTTCTAAGTACATGCTATTTTCCTCCGGATACACTCTTAAACATAGTAGTAAAAATATAAAATTAAATAACTTTTTCCTTTACAACTTACATATTCATAATAAATGCCTAACGCCATAATATATTCGTAAACGATCCTATGGATCGTTTACTTCCAGACAATCTATACTCCTCAATTATTTACTAGACTCCTTGAAAAATCATATCATTGTGATATTCGATGAATGCTTTGTTCGGGTAAAATCTATCCGGAAGAATTATCTGCTTTCCCTCATAACTCATAAACCATGCTTTAGTATCATAATCCATTGCTGTTGATGAAATTTTTGCAGAATTCACAATTCTGTAATTTTTGTCTATAGTTATCAAACCTCTGTCAAAAGCTTTGTCATGTAACGAATTCAAACATAATCCATTGCTCGGATTTGTTCTCTCCGTTTTAGCATCACTACTTTTCCAGGGTTTAATATGGCTTGCAACCAATAGCTCAGGTAATAAAATCCCTGTAACACAACACCTATTCCTATATGCTGATAAGACCGCTGTCCTAAAGAAATATTGCCCTACTCTTGATTTCATCACCTGTTCCCGATACTCTCCCGGTGGTAATTTTTCAATTTCATATGCTACCTCGTCACAAATCACATTTTCAACCACTGTGTTCTTTAACCTTGCTTTTATTTCTTGCGCTTGATAAGACAAACCCTCCCAATCGCTTTCAAATTCTCTGAATATCTCTCCATCAAGCTTACTAGCATTTGACATTCCCGATACGTTCCGTGCTCTTAGTTCCCTATCAAAGTGAGCCAAATTAGCCATTTTTAACCCAACAGCACTAGGCGTTCTCCCCAGTAAATCAGCCAATTCAATAATATCAGGATTTGTTTTAGAAATTTTAGAAAACGGAACCTTGCAGTATAAATCAAATGCCAATATTGTTTCTTCTCTTGACCATTTTATTCTATATTTTTCTGCCATATCACAACTCCCCTAATCAAAATTGTAGTGGCATTCCATCAGCTATAAGTCGCTCTCTTGCTTTTATTACTAGCTTTGCTTGTTTCACAGATGGAATTCTTCCTGTTATCTCCATGTTAATTACCATCTTAATTACAGATAATTCCATATCCGATAAAAGTCTCCTAGTACTTCCCCACTCAAGAACTCTCTGCCAGTACTCTTTCCCTTGATCCATCAAATATTTCAGTGAATCTACTTCATTATCTACCTTTCGTGCCTCTTTTGCTTCTTTTTCTGTAGCTTTTGATTTCTCCTTTGATGTTAATGTTCTAAGAAATTGTTCATCTATTGTCCATAAATAGTTCTGAGCCCTTTCCCAACATAAAGTCTGTTTACACCATTGTGTTACATTCTCAGTTTTTCTATCCTCACGAGTAATGAATTCATACACCTCTGTACACAAATGTCTGATTTGATTTGTCAATTCCGGATACACACTCTGCAAGTTCCATATTCTTGTAAAATCAAGTTCATGATCTGGCATATTTCTACGAATATAATCAAACAATACACTCATTGTATATGCAATAACATTGGCCTTGTAGGAATGCTTCTCTTTGTACCATGCTGTCTGCTTAATAATATTATCCGTTGCTTTGAACATAATCGCCAGCGCTACTACACGCTTGAAATAGTATACATTAAACTCTGTATCCGATTTAGCCCATTTTTTCTTAATATCTTCTGCAAACACTTTTACAATGGCCTGTTTACCTCTACTGACCACATCAGGAGCACCTTGATATATTTCCATATACTTAGCAAGGTCAACCATTTTGATTACTTGGCTTTCTGGATAACGAGTCTCATATTGCCTCATCTGTGAAGACTTAGGCTTAAATTTCATTTTTCCTTGATTATATTGTCCTCTTGTTCTTTCATAATACCAGTACTGTTGATACTGATTACCATTAACTGCTGGTGCAGGTGTTTTTCTCGAATAATCTTCAATTCGAATATGAAAAGGATGATTCGAAAAGAAGTCTGATGCATCAACCTTATTCTGTGAATTCGAATACTCCGATATTTTAGGAATTATTCGTTCTGACATAGAATGTTCGAGCACAGATATTTTCATTGGCACAAACAATCTGCTTATATCAATATTTTCATCTTTTCTCGCTGTAAGCAAAGTATTAGCAATAGACGCTGTAGTCTGTCCACCATTTACAATTTGTAAATCTTTAATCCTTGTAATTTTTAGTCCATCACTTGTCATGACTGTATCTAATTCAGTGGCAGTCGCTGCAATACCATTATTGTAAGCAAAAAACATCTCAGGATAATTTTTAATTGTAGCTTGAATATTTTTATTTACCTTACCCTTCACACTTAAAAATGAGCGTACATTGCCCTCTAATAAGCGTGAGCCAAACTCCAAGTACAAATCATTTAATAACTGTCCCGGCACTACAGCCAAATATGAAGAGTATGTAATCATATTTTCCGGTTTTCCAACTTTCTCTTCTTCATCCGACTCAATACCATCATTATACTTAGGTGCTACTTCTATATCTGCTATTACATCCACATATTCTACTGCTTTTACGCAAGGAATTCCATCGCATGAATATTCCTGCAAAAAAATCTCTATACTCTCCTTCTGTGCTTTGGAATTCACAACACCAAAGATACGTGTGATATCCCATACATTTAACTCTGCCTTTCTTCCTGCAACTTTGTCATCCTTAATATTCTTCTTGCGTTGCTTATTATACGCATCTGTTAATAAATAGAAACGAAACTTGGTAATTTCTTTGTTATCATAGTACAACGTTTTCGCAAATTCATACTCTTGTGTACTTTCTTCCAACTCCAAGTATAATTCATACTTAATTGCTTCTTCTACAAAATATTTGATTCGTCTAAATAGCTTGTTAATATCCTCTGCTCTGATTGCATCATCCTCATACGGTCCATGATAATCAGAAATAAATACACAACAGCTACCATCTGTATCATCGAAAGCATAGCCATCAATCATCATGTTCGCTTTATTTCTTGTAATACCTTCATAATGACACTCAATAAAATCGTCAAATTCCTCACCTGCTATCAGAATATCTGTAACATAATACAAAAATTCTTCTTCCGGTGTAGACAGATTTGCACTAGCCGACAATTGTATATCTTCATGTATTACGGAACGATATTCTTCCACATTCATCTTCTTACTCCTCCCTGTACATTGCTATACCATCCAACAGAATTGTATACTTCGCATTACCTACTGCAAAAGGTAAATCCTTCCTCCGTATTCTTGGGAAATCTTCTGTAATTCTATACATTTGCATTCCCTTATAGCAAAAAACACATTCATCATACGATGGATCACTATAATATCCTACATTCTCCAATTTTTCTCTAAACGACATTAATGCATCCTGATTATCTATCCTTTCAATAATGCTTAGCACCAACTTATTAAGAAAAATTGCATTCTTATTAACAGTACTACACTCTTCTAAGCGTGATACGACTAAATGGCCATCTTCATCCGACTCCAACTGTTCAATAGAACTAATACTTACTTGCATTGCATTCTCATTAACAGCCTTAACTTCATACCATGTATCTGCGATCTCGAAATCCTTATGCTCTAACAAAGGTCCCATCCAACTTGCAATAGCATCCGTAACACCATATTCTGGAATGAATTTGTCCTTTAATAATAGAAGTTCACCAATTAGTCCTTTAATCTCTGATTTATCTAACAACATTCCCTTTTTTTTACCAAACAATTCCAACCAATATTTCCAGCGTACTACTGCATTTGAAATTGCCATTTCTTTACCAGCCTTTTCACAAACCAGTATCATATCCTTACAGAATATAGTAAACATTGATGCATATGTATTATCAAGTAGATCAAATGTCAACGCAATTTTTCCATCCTCTCGTTTGCTCATCTGTACGTCAATCATTTTGGATGATTTAGTCTTTACAATCTGGCCAGGTTCGGTAATTACCATTGACATCTTGCCATCTTCATTATATCCCAAAAAAAGATTGACCTTGTAATCGCTATCCAAGCGTTGATATGTATGATGTTCTATTCCCTGTTCAAACTTTTTACTAATTTGCATTAGTCCTCAAAAGCCTCCTCTTCTGAATCCCATTCATCATAATCACCTTCAAATATTTTCTGTATAGCCACTTTATTCAGCACATAATTAGCATATTTTGTTTCTTGATTCGATAATGAAGGAATTCCTATACCAAACCCAACGTATATGTTGTTCTGGCAATTCTCCACTACTTCCAAGTTCTCCGGTGTCTTATTTCCTATATATTCTCCCAATTCCACAAAATATATAGTTAATAACGGATTACGTTTCACACCGTCAAAATACGCTTTTTGTGGCAAATTTTTCTTGCCAACCTTATACTTAATCTCTTCAATCTCGCTTTCACCAAGTCCAAATTGTCCATCTGATGCTGTACCTAATCTTCTTTTACTTCCGGACATTTTCAATATTTTTCCATCATTCTCTACAGAATATTGGCGCATCGGATGGCTAAACTCTAATCCTTCAGCTAATTTGTATTGTTTGGATGAATTACCTGTAGCAAAAGCCACATCCCATTGACGTAATTCATCGCCTTTGTATCCATTAATGAAACGAATAATTGCAGGAATATTGAACTGCTCATTTTTGGGCGAAACATCAAGTTTTTCCAAATATTCTAATATCAATGTAACTGGTACATTTTTAATACCATACTTGATAGTATTCCTACGCCCTTCGTCAATTGTACGATAACCCGCATCAAACAAGTCGGTGATAAACTGCTTTGTATATTCAATATTTGACAAATTCTTTTCTTTGCTCGAATATATTTCCGGTGTTTCAATCGCAACTCCGCTCAAGCTTATTAAACATACACGTTGCTCTGCACTCTTCATTTTGTTTCTAGCAGTAACGATAAGCGCTGTAATGTCTGAGCGTACTCGCAATCCAAATTCTTTTGGCGTCAAATCACTATCTTCATATCGCTTAATCTCGTCACGCAGTTCATCGGTGGCTTGACTAATATGTCGGTACCATTCAATACTTTCATCAGACATCCAGATTCTACACAAATCAGCATAACCATTTCTATATCCGAACCACCTTCCCATCTGCATCAATGTGTCATACATTTTCGAATTTCTATAAAAATAACTAATTACCAACCCTTCAAGGGTAAGTCCTCGAGACAAACTCATGCCTCCTACAGCAATCATTCGAAGGCCATCCTTATAGTCATCAAAATTAAAATTTTTACCATTTCTCTGGTTGATTGTTAATACAATAATTCCGGCACAAGACGCATACAAAGCATTTTGAATTTGCCTCCATGTAAACTCGACTTCCGAATAAATATCGTCATATGCTTCTTTGATGCTTGCCATATACATATCTTTTAACGCATCTTCTGGAGATAATTTTCCATATAATCTACATGCACTCTGTAAATTTTTCAGATATTCATTCACTAATTCCGATACTTGTTCTTGTACAGCCGTAAATCTACTAACATTCACCAGCATAGACCTATGGTTATTTTTCTTACCGCGCAAATCCTCTATGACATTCGCCACCATGAACGATGCTATAGCCTTTTTCAGATCATCCGGTAGCTCATTTACTCTTATGGTACTCTTATGTCTAAGTGGTAAAATAAATGCAACGCTATTCATATTAACGGGGTCATCATCTATAGGCACAAGCATATAAGATGCATCTCCGTCTTCACCAAATATATTTCTTGCTCCAATATAGTTTGAAGGTGCATTCAAAGAATAGATATAATCCTTCGGGAATAAATCCTCCGAAACCATATCATTATAATTATCTGGATCAATAAATATATTAGCAAATGGCGTTGCGGTAAATCCTACATAACTCGATTTATTAAACATTTTTAGCAATTCACGAATCTGTGCGTTAATTGCCGTCGGGTTATCTTCTGATTTTGTATTTACTGATGCATTATCCGCCTCATCATCAATTACAAGCAAAGAATGATTAATTGGGTTATCTCCATTTTGATTAAATGTTTTTAACCATTTATTTAATCGCTTTAGCACTGCACAATTTTTCTTCACAACAAAAATGACAGAGCCATTAATATTTCGCAAATCAAATCCCATATTACTTGCGTTCTGTTGTTTAAAATCGTCTGATGTCGAAGTTAAACATACCGGTCGAACTGACGCATCATACTTACCAGCTCCTATAATCAGCTTATCTTCTCGTTGTTTAATAATAGCATCACTGTCCACACCAACAAACCCTTCATCAATTCTTGCCTGCGTTTGCTGTCTAAGTTTTTCGATTGTACCTGTAAGTAATACGACCACCTTATAACCAGAATCTACAGCCTTGCAAATCAAGCCCGTATAATTCGCAGTCTTTCCTGACTGCACATCTCCAATTATCAAACCTCTTCTCTTATAGGCAATATCTCGTGTGGGATCCCCTAATAAATCTGTTAATGTATCAAGCACGTCATCCATTGTATTTACCACTTTAGAAGAGAATCCTTTATCTGCTAACAAATACTTCTTATATCTCTCCCAATAACGCATCTCCAGTTTCGATTTCCTTGCCAAAAACCACTTCTCATGTCCCTCTTCTTGAATAAGTATACCCTTATCCAATTTTATTGAGAATTCTGCCTTTATAGAAGATTTCACTTCATCAATCTCTCTTTCAAGCATATTGCTAAATGTGGGTAATCCGCATACCTCGCCAACTTTCTCGTCTATAAGTCTTTCTTCAATGTTTTCCTCTGTAGCTATAAACATAACTACCATGTCTTTTAATTTCTTTTGGATATCATTCATAGTTTTTCCAACTCCAGCCGTATTCTATTTTTTATTTCTTCAACATTGCAATATGGTTCAACCTTTAAGAACGCCTGATAATATAACCTTTCAGATAAGCCATGTGCACGCACGTATGCCATTTGCGTTTGCAAGTCATCCCAGACTCTTTCAAAGTCATCTCCTGGTTCAATTTTCTTATCTTCTACATTTCCCTTTGCTGCATCCACATATAATGCACTTACAGGAAATGCTTCTTCTATCGCATTGATTACAGAGCTCAACAATTTCAATTGCGATTCATCTAAAGTTGATTGAAGCAATTCAAGTTGCGGTATTTTACGATTAATCTGATATTCATATCCATCGCGAACTTTAACCCTCTCCCACACATACTCAATATCTTTATCCTTTTTTTCTTTTCGTCCTCTATATGTGTGCACAGCCTCACTACACAATACCGATTCATATACTGCATTGTACATATTCTTCTTAATAATATCTGGCAATGTTGCAGTACTCTTTTTAATATCTATTGACCACATATAATCCAACGAATTAGGAATATCAACCATTACTCTAGCTAATTTATTCAGTTCATCTTTTCTTTCCAAGCGAAACCATGTTCCCCAAATTATCAAACGTTTGTTTCGATAAACATAAAAACCTTGCTCACTTCGCAATCTATCTTTACCTCCAACCTTATCTAAATCATCCTGAGATAATTTTGATAAATGCGGCAAGATAAAAGGTTTAAGCGTAATCTTCTCATTATTTATTCGAAACGAGCTTTCTCGCTTCCTTTGAGTCGCCCCGTGATATGAAAGGAACGGGTCTTTAGCCACTAATTCCAGTTGATTTACTCGAATTGTTAAGCCTTCATCTATAAATCTATGGAAGACTAAAGCCAAGTGGTTGATCATATCATCCAAGCACTTATTAAATGTCTCTGATAAGTTACTGGTTCCTTCTTTAATTCTGTCAAATTCTGATAAATAGATATAAGTACCATGCTCTATATCTAACAGCCGATTGATATGAGGGAATTGCAACATTTCCTCTTCCTTAAATCCCCTCAGCATCCATGCTCCACTATCAATTACATAATCAAGATCCCAAGAATATGCACTTATTTTTCCTTCTTTTTTACTGACAACAATTAGCTTTCTACACTGCGACAATGATGCTGCTTTCATTCCCAATCCGAAACGTCCCAAATCGTCTTCACGTCGTGTTTCCAAAGGATTTCTACTACCATAACGCATTGCTTCACATAATTCATGCTCCGTCATACCATTTCCATCATCCAAAACAATCAATGATGGTTCTATACCCGGAGTAGAAATAATATCAATATTCCTTGCCTTTGCACTAATACTATTGTCCAACAAATCTGCTATAGCCGACGGAAAGGAGTAGCCTAATGAGCGCATGGATTCAATTAATGAAGGTGCAAAAGGTACACATTCTTGTTCAAACATACCAGTCAACCTCTCTTGTACTTTATACCTTATAAATCACGCATAAGAATTTGTCTATTTACTCCAAATAAATTACGCAAATCCTGATGTGTGTAAGCACTCTCTTGATGCTTTTCTACCATTTTAATGATATTGGTAACACTCACAGCAGAACCTCGTACTCCAGATTCTTCATAGATGGATTCAATTTGCTTATCGATTGCAGTGCCAAATCCTCCCGCAATGTATGTAAAAAATGCCATCGGATATTCTCTGTCACTGTATCGAGAAATATTTGTCAAATAATTATGGACCATCCTGTTCCTGTGGTCATTATTGATACTGTAATTGCTATAAGCTTTATTATCAATAATTGCTTGATAACTGCATTCCGGAGATACAAGCAATACGTCCGGCGTTAATCCCATCGGTCCTACATGTTTTGTCTGATAACCAAATACATCCCGAAATAATTCCACTGTAGCTTTTTCGAACTCTGTAGCCTCATCTCTTCCTTTAAATGCCATTTCAAAGTACTTTGTCATAAATGAACCTATCGAACCTCGAGGATATGTTTCTATAAGTACCTCTTCTACCGTCTTCCCATCTATCCCAGTGACATCGACTATATGATCTACCAACTCATTTGAAATTTTTGTAATTGGTCTATTCAAAGATTCTGTAATATATGCCTGCATTACCTTCTGACGTGCTATCACCTTTGGCGTTATAGTCATGGATTTTGTTAAATCTCTATTATCTTTTCTATGCTTTACATCAACACCAAATTTGCGTTGAAAATACTCTTGTTGTTCCGGTCTGTCTATCATGGAAGTCTGCACACTTAAAATGCTTCTTACTTCTTCTCTTCGTTCGTCCAACAAAAATACTCTTCCCAAATCCCTATTAACAAACTGAGTATATTCTAACCAATTCACAAGTGTATTCGCCAAATCTTGCAAATGACTATAAGGATGCTCCAGATTGATTCCTCCTTTAGATGATTGATATTTCAGAAGGAAATCATCTTCAAGACACTTATCGCCCTCTTCCCTATATTGCAAAACTCTTTTTACAATATACTCATAGCATCTATCACTTTCATTTTCTGCTTCAGTAACAATTATCTTTGCAATTTCATCCTCACTGAGTGAACCTATTCTTGAATCATCAAGTAAACGCAATAAAAATCGAAATGGTCTTATTTTGAATCTTGAAGCCACCTGCACCCCTCTTCCAACTGAAAATGCAGATGGAAATTGATATTTTAAAATTTGATTTGTTAATATAGCTACTGGCGATTCCCCATTCATAATCGCCTCGCCAGCCAAGGTCAACTTAATCATCCCCGTAGATTCCTGATTAAAAATCAATCCTAAACTCATGAGCCATGCTTTATATGTTCGTGCACCTCCACCAGTATGGTCTCTACGCTCTCCCTTTCTCTTCAAGCCAGCATTTTCCAATGCATCTTCATACGCCAAGTGTGAATCTCTTTGTCCATCCCATTCTTGATTTAATGATAAATCAGCAAATGCTGCTAATACTTCTGGTACGGAATTAAGTTTTCTTTTTGGTCTAGTAACCCACCAATAATTCAACATTCTATTCGTCCTTTCCTACATATGCTTCCATTGATTCATATGGTATCTCTGCAAATGTTCTTAATATAGCTTCGAAAATAACTTTTGCCCCCATAGCAGGTACGGCCATTCCGATTTGCTTACGAACAGATTCCTTTGATCCCTCAAACACATAATTATCTGGGAATGTTTGTAACCGTGCTCTCTCCCTGTTAGTCAATGCCCTCGGTTCTGCATAATGATAGATATGTGTTCCCCCACCACCTGAACCCGTGACCGTATATGCCGGTTTAGTAGGGTCAAGCCTCTTGTATATTTGACTAATCTTTGCACCTTTTACATTTAATTGTAATTCTGAAGGCAGATCTGCAGTAAACGCATTCTGTCCTGGCTTTATATGCTTTAATCTTTCCACAACAGTTGCAGACTGCTTAGTCTCTTCATTATTTGTAGCATAGGAAGGTATCGGTGGAACCTCTATTGCGGTCTTACAAGTCACATCACAATTCGCATATGGATTTGTGCTAGGAATCTTAAAATCATAAGGCAAATCTTTTCTAATTCCTACAATAATCATTCTGTGTCTCGCCTGTGGAACACCATACTCTTCAAACTTATATAAGTTTGGATATATTCTATATCCAGTATCAATTAGATCTTTCTTAATCTGTTCAAATGCTTTTCCCTCATTTGCGCTTCTTAATCCCCCTACGTTTTCTGCTAAAAACCAAAGAGGTTGATACTTTTTAAGTACCTTCACACCATACGAATATAAAGGTCCAAATACTCCATCAAAGCCTTTCTGTTCTCCTACAACAGAAAAGTCATTACACGGAAATCCAAATGCCAATGCATCAATTTCTCCCAATGAATCAATATCTAGTTTTCGCACATCACCACATATCACACTCTCTGTGGCATCAGGGCAAATATTCCTTCTATATGTGTCACATGTACTCGCATCATAATCATTTGCCCATTTATGAACAATTCTATATTCTGGGTCTTCTATTCGTGCTGAAATAGCCCCTAACGCTAATCCTCCAGGTCCACAAAATAATTCTCCTAATTTAAATTCTTTGACATTACTCATTAGATTTCCTCTCCATTCGGCAATATATAATTTCTTCTAAAGCTTGTCCCTGTTGCCTCTGCAATCTCTTCCAAGTCTTTAATCGTAAAGCTTTCACGCTTCAATTTTGAATTGAAGCTCTGCGGTGACTTACCTAGTCTACGAGCCAATTCTGCCACACTAATATTACTTCTAATGCACAAAACTCTAATCTGTTCTGAAATTGTAATCATACGCTTTTCCTCCAAGTATTATTGTAAACGTATTTTTTTATAAAGTCAAAACATTTGATTAGCTTGTAATAGGTTTAGTTTAATATGACACCAAAGCAATACACTTTCATCGCCTTTTAGGTTTATTTATATACTTGTAAATTTTCAGGTAGTAATAGCACACGATAACGTGCCTTATTATAGCAATCTGTCCGGTCCTACTTTGAACAGAGCACCCATCCCCAGAAGATGATAAATCCAAGCGGTGGAAATATCAGCGATACTAAAATTGCAAGGATAACACAGATTGCTGCAACAACTCCGGAACAATCAAAACTATTTCCATAATTTCTGTTATCACAGTTGCAATAAGGTCCTTCACAATGGCTGTCATGGTGAGCATTGAAATCATATCCGTTATTCATAAATCCCATCCTTCCATAAAACTAAGGCTTTGTTTGTTTTGTTAGGCGTGATTCTATCCTATCAAATGTAATGTCCTAAATTTTGGACTCATAAGCCGTCAGCCTACAAGTCCGCCCCGCATCACCATTTTCTTCCGTTCATCTGCCACCTGTCATGCCGCTTGATACTTCTCACCGCCTGGCTCAGCGTGTTTGCCCTGTTATGCTGATAGTAGGGATGTTGGTATCGATGCTTATGAAAGACAACCACGGAACCCACATCCGGCCACTCACAGTTATGGATGTACCAGTAATACCCTGTGTTCCGGGACATTATGGTCACATCATAGTTATCCACGGCGATGATGTTGAAGTATGCCGGATCAAGGCATTTCAGATCATCGTTGTTAAACATTCGTCGCCTCCAATCCGCTTTCCGCAACCATTCTGTAACTGCATTGCCTCTCGGCCACGAACCTTGCGTGAAGCTCTTTCTTTTCCTTCAGGAACCGCTCTTGCAGTTTCCTTGTCTCTTCTTCCATGAAAGCCTTCTCTGCCTCGATCAGCTCCGCCCTGGTCGAATCCTTCATGATCACAAGTTTCCCCTCCGCGCACTTGACCAGTACTGGATCCCCGATATTGAATCCTAGCTCTTGAAACCATAATCCATGTATCCGAAGCATCGGAGCAGTCTTCCTACTGTAATTCGTCGCTTCACTCACCGTCAGTTCCCTGTATTCCTTTTTTCGCTCTTGCCATAGTTTTTCACTCCTTTTCTTTGATCGACTCTGGCAGGTACTTAACCGGCATCCGGGAAGGCATAAAAAATAGGACTACCATCAGCTCATGCTTTCCAGTCACCGATCAAGTCCTACCTTAACTCTATGTTCAGTTGTCACACGGCATAGTTATCCCGTGCGTTTTGCCATTAAGGCTCCACCGCCCCTCGTGTTATATTAGTGCAAGGCGATCATATCTTCAGTTAAAAACGGCGCCGTCCCACCCGTAAATACCGTACCCTATGGCATTTTTCTGTAGGACTAAATCAGCCAAAAACCTTTGATTTATGCGGTCTTTGCTTGACTTGGCACTATAATACCACCAGCCCCAGTAGCAGAAATCAACAGTGCTCTATTTTCTCCAGCATCCACAATCCTACGAAGATTCGTAATAAACCCTACCTGCATAGAATTCGGTTCCATCTTATACTTCTCCGTGGATGATATCTCATCCCGTTTTGCTATTTCCCTCTGCTTTTTGATGATCTCATACTTTTGCTTATAATTCTCATAGAAATCATCATAAAAAAGCGCATACTTAGAGTCCCACAGCTGGTGAAATTCTTTTACGATCTCCATCGCAATTTCACCCTGCTCTGTGGAAACAAGTTTGGTATTCCACTCCTTATTTTTCGTCAAAGTAGCACTTGTAATATTGGAGCTACCGATGATAATACGATAAATCTCTTCCTTCTTAAAAATGTAGCCTTTGGTGTGGAATCCCTGGTCTGCCCGATCCACATCATACATCTTCAGAGTAACATTGGACAGTTCCTGCAGCTTCTTCAATGCTCTGGGCTCACTAAAGTTAAGATAGTTTGTCGTTAAGATCTGACCCGGGATCTGCCTCTTCTCCAGTTCCTTCAAGGTCTGCAAGAGAGGCGTAATTCCACACATAGTAATAAAAGCCACGCTAATCTGGAATTGGTCACACTTCATCAGCTCATCTTCTATGACGGAAATAACTTTCTTGCCCTCTTTCGGATTATTCGACACGAAAGCAGGCTTGTATGCCAGATTGGTAGCAGCTGTACCGTCAATATATGCCGTTGTCAATCCTTCTTGAAGTTGTGTACGGGTGGTGTGTGACATGGTATTCTCCGTATTTAACATTTTCTTTACCATTAATTTGTTTCTGATCTTATCCATCAATGTTACATCCGCCGGAAACCACTGCACAGAGTCCAGTTCATCCTTCGTCAGCCACTTGGCAGTTTGCGCCTCCAGCAGTTTCAACTCTCCCGATACAACCTCACACCAAAAACAATCCATGGATAAATGAAATGCCGGGTAATCACACTCTATGGTATCTATCAGATCTTCGACCCTGACCGTGGCATCCAGTTCCTCCCGGATCTCTCTGATGACCGCCTGCTGTGGGGTCTCTCCGGCTTCGATCTTCCCGCCGGGAAATTCCCAGCCACCTTTGAGTTCTCCGTAGCCCCTTGCGGTAGAAAATATTTTTGTTTTGTGCTCTATGGAATCGCAGATCACAGCTGCGACTACGCGAATGGTTTTCATAGGATTTCTTCTTTATTCTACACGCTTATCTTCAATGGTCACCCAGATAACATTTATTCGCACAAATTTACTTTGCAAAAAATTTGTGAAACAATCTAAAATTATAATTACTCAAAATCAACTTTGCAATACAAAAAGTCAAGAATAATCATTTTTACAGAAACACCACCTGATTCGTTTAAAATTACATTGTATGAATATCTTTGATTTTGAACAGGTATCCAGTCAGATAAAACAAATTTCTCGCCACTTTCAATGCTTTGTATTATACATGCGTTGCGCGAAAAACGAGACGATATTTCTGGAATAACATCCATTAGCTTTGGACTTTGAAATTCCGCTTTTTTCTCATCACTAATGTTAGGTAAAAAATCATACCACAACCTATTTGCACCTTCAAAATTCAAGTCATCATATTCATATCCAGCATGACCAATGGCCAATTTTGTGATTATCCTTGAAAAACGATTAGTATCAAAATTGGGAAAAATATAACCTTCTTTGCTTAAAATTTGAGATTCAATTAAATGTTGTAAAGATTGTTTTTGTGACAAAATCTTTTTTACATGTGCACTAATTGAATAATCTAAATACACCTTGTTTTTCAACACTTCCAAATAGCAAATAAAATACTCTTCATCTGCTGAAAAACCATTGTTACACGCAAGACATGCCGGAATCGTTGGTAGATTCTCAGGAAATGGTTCAATTAGCATTGTTTTGGATGGAACATGTTCACGTGTATTTGCGGGCTTGCCACAATATATGCACCCACTTGGTCTTCCTTTTTCCCAACATGTATAGTATCCCATGCCCGAATTACTTTCTCTTCGCTTTTTCTGAATCATTTCCTCTCCATATCAATCCAATGTGTCAATAAGGAAATTTCATAATATTTCCTTATTTTTCAATGTCAAAATACTTCCTTATATATTTTTATTTAAAACTTAACCTTCTGAATGTGATATGACTGCGGTTCAACAAGCCAAAGATTATTTTCCATAATATGTTGTACAGGATTATGGATAATGTCAGGTTCATAATTGTCATCATCAATTTTTGACAAATCAACTAAATATAAGTAATAGTCCGCCGCCAAAAGCTTCGCTATATCATATTCATTTTTAGACCAATAGAATCCATTTTCTGATACTGCTTTTACTTCAATAAACCGATTGGCTACTGTAGAATTCGGACTATTTGCAGACACAATATCATAACCAGCAGTAACATCTATCTCAGATATCCGTTTTACTTTGTTTTCCCCCTCAACACCAAGTCTTTTCTTTTCGTACTTCACAACAAATAACTCTGCCTTTTCTCCCGCAAGTTCGTCACTCTTAAGTCGTTTTTTGAGTTGCTCAAGTGATATGGCTTTTCTCTTCCTGATGCATTGGGAAGCGACCAATGATTCATACTCTGGTGAAACATAGAAACGTGAACCCGTAACCCCCCTATCAACACATAAAAATCCCTGGCTTATAAGTACATTTCTTACAGACGATAATTTCAAAGGAAAACTCTCATTCTTAAATCTATACTGTTGTTGAACGGAATCATAATAAAACATATTAATTGAAAAAATGTCTGCGTCAAACAAAAAATTGACTGTGCTTTGTATCAAATAATTATTTGTTTGATTATTATCCTCTACTAGTTGTATAAGATCATCCGCTAACGATAATATGTTTTCAGAAAAACGAATCCAGCCAAATGCAGAGCAATAGGTTATCAAGTCATCACAAGATAAATGATGTTTGCCCGGTGCATGATTACATAAGACTATAGCATCATTCCGATTAATAGAAGAGGCTCCAATCACTTTGCACAAAAAGTATATTATTTCATCTCTTCCGCTCTGAAAATTAAATTTTTTTAGTTCTTCTAACATAATCTTTTATCAACGCCTTTATGTCCTCATCCCCCAAATCATCCGAAGCATTATCAAAAAGAGGAATGGGCATACTTTCCATAATTTCATTCATGCGATGTTCTTTCTCTGCTAATCGAGCATCTATTGTTTCATCAATGCTATCTTCCGAAAGAATGTAATAATAATTTGTCTTTGTTCCCTCCTTCAGCCCATATCGATGAATTCGATCTTTCGATTGAACAAAATGAGCTGCATTGAAAGAACGTTCCAAATAAATTGCATTATGACAAGCTTTATGTAACGAAATAGACTCTGCAACAGCAAAAGGATTGGCAATTATTACTTTAAACGGGCAATTATCATCTTGAAATGCTCTTACGATTTTCTCTCTTGTTAGGATTTGTTCTTCGCCATCGTCAATGGTGCCTTCTTTTTCTACAGGAATTGCACCATATAATTCTTGGCATTGTATTCCTTTAGACTCAAGATACTCTTTTATGCTATGAATTGTATGAATAAATGTTGCCCAAATGACAACCTTTCCGCCGTCTTCAATAATTTGCCGCACAATCTTTTCAACTGCCAAAAATTTTGACGGAGTTTCAATCGCTTCGTACTCTATAATAGCTTTTAACACATCGGCATCATCGATTGCCTGATATGCTTCTAATGGGCATTCATCATCTTCTAAGAACTCATTTAATGGAGTTCTTAGCATGGCAGGATCAGATGCGGCTTGCATTAACCGAATCGTTCTTGCATGTGCTAATGCTATCTTAAATTTTGAAGATAGGTCTGGTTCGCCTTCTCCTATCATTTCATCCATGTACTTTTTTTCTATAAAGTCATAGATTCGTCTCTGATATTCTCCCATCGGTACAACAATAGGAGGATTTATCGTAGCCGGAGGAATATTCAAGTCGCTTTTTCGAATTCGAATAAAAAACGGTGAGATGTTACTTATCAGTCGTTCAATGCGAGCCCGATCTCCCATTGCTGTAATATCCCTCAATTGATTTATTTCAAATCCAATAATGTTTTTCGTTGGCCAAATGAATTTGAACATATTATATATGTCCTCGTAACCATTTGGTGCAGGCGTACCAGTTAAAACAACTCGCGCACTACTATATTTAGCGAGTTCAAGCACGGCTTGAGCAATTACACCTCCTGACGAATTTTTAGCTTTATGCGCCTCATCCAGCACAACCATTACTTTATTATTGCGGAGGAAAAAACCAAGTTCCTTTTGCAATGAAATAAGCGAAGCATATGAAATCAGCGTCAATTCAGAAGTTCGACTTGAAATAAGATAATCTTGCTTGTCTGTTTTACTGATTCCACTGATTAAACGTTTTACGCTTGGCTTATGACCAAAACATTCTTCATATTCAAGTTCCCATGGTCCAAAAGAGCTCAATGGTCCTACAACAAGAAGTTTGTCAATGTGTTTCGCATTATCATTTGGCAGGCTATGAAGATACGCATATGCCCCATATACTATACTAGTTTTTCCAGCCCCTGGAACCGAAAAATTACATGCATTTTGAGAAAACGCCATATGATACGCAGAAAGGAGCTGCAAAGGATACAACGACCTTGCTGGGAGATGACAAGCAATAGAATTTGTAAATTTCTCAAACTCAACTTTATCGCATTCATTATTTCGAATACGAAGAGCCTTTTGAGAAAATTCATCAAATTTCCGTTCTTCTTCATAAAAGTCAAGCAAAATTTTTTCAGAACTTTCCGTTTTTTTCTCTGTAAACCCGTATTTGCTCAACATTGAACGTATAGCAGACAAAATAGGAAATGGCTCCTCATCCATTACAGGAATGACAATACGCCCCATTTCTTCGCGAGGCGAAAAATAATCCCTAACATATCTCCATGCAAAACGATTTCTTTTTATAGCTTCTATATCTCCGCATAAATAGACTTCTTTGTTTTCAGAATTGTAATCAATAGAAATCGTTGCCATATCTAATCATCTCCGCTCCAGTATCTTCTTCATTTCATAGGTTAATTTATTGATTTCCCTTACCATCTCTTCGATGTGAGGATCTTTCGTAAAACTATCTTGTTCACAGTCTACTGCTTGAAGTGCACTTAAAGCACGCTCAATTAGTTCACCAGGCTTATTTGAAGCTCGTTTATCTTCAAGTTTACGTGAAAAGCGCTGAAGATTCCCCTTGAGTTGCCCCTTGGCACTATCTATCCATTCATTGTCACGTTTTTTTAACAGTATGCTAAGATCCTCATTTGGATATTCCAATCGAAGTTCTTCTACAGTCTTAGCATCTACAGGTGTATTTACCTCATGTTGATGCAAAAATGCTTCCCATAAATCTTTATAGAAAAAGATACTCCCATCTTTCCCAGTCTTTGCAATGTCTCGGAATTCTTTTCCCTCATAACGTGCACGTATATAGTCAAAACAAACAAGTTTCAAATCAGATATATCAGAATCACTATATGCCCAATCTGCATTTCTAACATTTGATTTTTTCTTTTTATAAGAATCCAAATAGTTTTCAAGATCGACAAAAGGACCTTCTGTTTTTTCCAATCGGGTATATATACCCTCATAGTCGTATTCTTTTAGGTAGTCTTCCATCAAATCAAGAACATTTATCCACTCTTTAATCTGAGAAGGCTTTTCACTCATAAATCCTGCAATATCCTCTTCTGAAAAGCCAAGTCGTTTTAATTCTTTGCATTTCAGATATTTTTCAATAGGATTGTAATCCAGTTTATCATCCTCACCCATTTGATAAATAGTCTCTAGTTGCTGAATATCCTTTTCTTCTGCATCATCTGGAAGAATAATCGCTAAAAAATATTTACATTTCTCGACTTCTTCATAAGAATAACCAAGTTCTTCTCTCTTGTAGAATAATCTATTTAGCAGCATAGCTCTGCGATTTCCATCTACAATTGTACCATCAGACGTCACAATTCCGTACCTCTGCTGCCCATTTTTTAGAAGGCTCTCCATTGTAGTTTTATTTCTATCAACTTTGGAGTCGTATAAAAATTTCTCTATTATTGCCTTATCCCCATCCAACTCAGCATTTAGCACGCCGTTTTGTTTTTCGTAGGATAAGACATCCGAACCGATTCTCCCGTTATATTTGTTATATATCAAATAATCAAGGGGGATTCGATAGACGTTCTCAGTGCGGGTGGTTCCCTTGTAACGCAGAGGGATACCTGTCATAGCAACGTTGAGTTGATTTTCTTTTAATTCATCAAGCTTTGTTTTTCTAGTTATTGCATCCATTTTATTTTCCTCCCATTTCGTGAGTGATTTGGTTTAGGATAATGTAACCAACTGCAATTGCCAACGGCAAAGGGTGAGGGACTTCATTCAAACAAATTCGATTCTCAAATTGCTGTTCTGGAACAGTTCTTACTATAAAAGCTTTTACCTCATCCAATAATTCATATGGTCCCATAACATTGGCTTCTTTTCTTTCTGTTGTAGTCATGCAATACCTTACCTGAAAATCATTGTACGACGGAAGGTTCCTGCATTTTTGACAAATAAACTCTTTGATGGCTAATTGTAAGTTCTCATCTATTTCATTTAGTGATAAGTCTGGTGTGTATACCCTTGCTTTATCTTTCCCCTGGCTATAATGTATTTCAGCATCCCATTTAAAAGATGGGGGGCGATGTTCGTCCCCAAAATCCGAATGATAATTAGTTAGTTCCACACGATATTCGGCTTGAATTAAATAAGGAATATGATACTTGAATTTTGCAGTACTGCGGCGTTCCTTTTCCTTCTTTTTAGGAAAGATGTTCCCATTCAAATTTACAAATGCAATTTCTTCGTCGTGTTGAATCGGTGGGTACTGTTCTGGAATAGACTCTCCTTCCTTCAACGCAATTGCTTTCGCAATTGCATAAGACAATTTTGGTGGAACAGCATTTCCAACTAAAGTATGCTTAATTGACTTTGTTTTTCCATAAAACCAATAGTCAATAGGGAAACTCATCATCGAAGCAGCTTCTCTTACTGTTGGAAGACGATATTTTCCCTCCTTATGCTCAAGAATCATCGCTTCTCTAGAACTTGCTGACATAGTTGCCATAACCGTCCTTGCAGGCTTTTCTAAGTTTTCTGGAAAAGACATCTTTCCCATATAACCCTTGTCTCTTTTTAATCTTTCAGCAGTTTTCCATTCAAATGGTGCAAGTTCATAAATATACTGATGATCAGTTACTTGGCTCTTAGGAAGAACTAGCGTAGGATAGTTTAAGTCTGTTACTTCGTTTGGAATTGGGCTTAAAGGATCCCCTAACGCCTTGAGTACATCTCCAAGCGTTTTAACATTATTATCTTCATTTGTTCTTTGAAGCGGAGGAAACTCACCACATAGATAACGCTGTCGATTAGTTGGGGCGCCATAATATTTTGCATTATATTTTCCAGAATTGCCACCATGAGGTCTTAACACAAAAGAGCCTTCTAATCCCAAATCTTCTGCTGTATATTCATCTTCAATATATTCTTTTACACTAGGTACATTCTCAAGAACCCAGTATTTTAATATAGAGTTCTTCTTATATTTTTTTCGGGCAATGATTTTCAAATATGCTTTAATAAGTTTTATACCTATGGACTTATCTGCATTACCAGATTTATTTGAATGTGAAAATGATTGACACGGAGGAGATCCGATGATTACTTCCGAATCAGGAACTAACGCTTCAAATTGGTCATCCGGCAAATTAGAAATTCGAATTACATCATCCAGAACCGCATTTACTCCTGGTTTGTTTCCTTTATATGTAATAATTGCTGGTTCCCATTTATCTACCGCAAAAACTATATCAAACCCCGCCTGACGAAAGCCTTCGGAAAAACCGCCGCCACCGCAGAAAAAATCAACAACCTTCATTTTATAACCTCTTTACATTTAGTATTATAATATTGATATTTTAATTTTCATCAAAGATGTCAGTAGTAATATCTTTATCATTCCCCCGTTCATGCAACTAATAATGAATGCTGTCGCCAGTTTTCAGCTCTCTCTTCTTGTCTAAGAAAAGTGTGCCACAATTTCTTACAGCTTACCACCATATTGAATGTATCTTTTAATCATGTTTTAACTAGGAGAAGATACAATTTAGTATATCTTGCTTCGTCCTAAGTTTCAATATTTTGACAATACATTCCCGACTGTAGATATACACTCAGATTAAATATTATCGATAAAAGAAGCATGTATTCTCCCTCTCTCGCCCATACTTAGGCTATTTTATTTCTTCCTACGAAGACAATTTATTCTTTAGCTTCAATCCAGCATGTTGTGCAAATATCTGCGCTTGTTTTAATCCCACATTACTTTCTACAAATTTGGTAGCCAGTTTTTTCTGAGTCTCTTTGCTTAAATATATTTTTAGCTTATCTGTTGTTCGTGTAATTGCAGTATAGAAAATGTTGTGTGATATTTGCTCATCAACATCTTCTGTAATCACCACTTTAACAGATTTATATTCTAGCCCTTGAGCCTTATGTATAGATACAGCATATGCAATCTGAAATGGTACAACTTGTTCTGAATAATCTGTATCTGAATCCTTTTCTATTCTCTTTTTTACAGAAAATTCTACAATAGATTTGCCCTCGCAAGCACAATCATGCAACTTAAGATCTGTATAAAAAATAGCTCTGTCTGAAATCTTTTTATCTATCTGTATCTGAAATACTATCTCTTCGGCTTTCCTATCTATAGCCACAATAGTGCCTTTCAAATTATTATATAAAACACCTCCAAATCTCTTATTGTCATTAAAAAGGACCTTATCACCAACTTTATACACCCAGTTTCCCCATTCAATAGGATTTGAAGGGTTAACTTTTTGCATATAACGATTTATATTATTTACTCCATACAATCCATCATATCCTAGGCATAATATAATTTCATCCTCTGTTTTTTCAAAAATTGATTCATCTAATATTGAAATATACCCATTAGCTTGTAATCTTTCAAACATATTTTCATCATAATGTCTTACATAACTCCACATATCTAATAGTGTATTATTATTCTTTGCCCTATAAGGAGTTGACAATTCATACACAGAATTTTTTTCAATAAAATATCTTGCAAAGTTGAACCAATTGCCGAATTTAATTGCTTCAATCTGATGTATATCTCCAAGTAGTAAATACGCTTCAGAATTACATTTTTCAAGCAATTGCAGAATATCTTCATTACATATCGTGCTACACTCGTCTACAATCACAATATCATATATTTTGTTACTATTCTTATTCTTAATGTAGTCATGCACCGTATAACAATCACAAAAAGCATTTATTCTATCTTGTAAATTATTTTTGGCAGCATTTGTATTAGCAAGTAAAAGTATGTTTTTATCATCAAAAATTTGTGCAATATGTTCTGCCACCTTGGTTTTACCGGTTCCTGCTGCACCATAAATCATTCCCAATCTGGAATGTTTGAAAATATTAGATACTATTTTTTTCTTTTCATTGTCATCTATTTTTTCAATAGCCTCACTCTTTTCGTTAATTGTTTGGAGATAATCTCTAACTCCTTCAGACGTATATTGTTGCAATTTTCCGATAATAGCTTTTGTCAATTCAAAATAGTTCTTAACATATAGATAATTAAAAAATGACTCAATTCTTCTAAGTTGTTGTTTCTCACTTTTATATAGATTTTTATTAAAAATATCTTTTTCATATAAATAATAATCCAGACTTTTCTCGTCTATGGCAACATATAAAGTATTACTATCATAAGCTTCACTATTTACTATAGCCGATAGATATTGATGTTCAAAGTCATCTATATCTAGACATCTATGTAATCTTGAAGTAGTCACGTTATGTTTATATAAGCTTGACGCATATGGCATTTCATCAAAAGGTATTGCCTCATTTTTTAAATACAAATATGATAAACGATTATTGGGACAATCCGCTAACTGGTCTCTAATTACATCATTTCTCAAAAATGAAATAAGATATCTTATTATGTTGCATCCCGATTTATCGTTAATAATAATATCCCTTAGTTTATTAAATACCTCAGCAAATTTTGATGTTTGTCCTATCTGTACTTGCTCGCTATAAATGTCATAGTCATTTTCATCAGCTAAAAGAATATCTAATAAATTCATTCCTTTCTTACTAAGAAATTTCATCATAGCTCTATAAAAAGTATTATACGATCTTACAGTTACCTCATATCCTGCAATGGCTGCAATTTTTTCTAGTTCACATGGTCGAATTGATACCGTCCATGCTACCAAACATTTTATATCTATATCTATTCCATTAAAATCCACACTTGTATGAGCGAAATCACATTGAATAGAATAATTATCTGGGATATCACTAAATGAGTACACAACAAATCTATCAAACTTTGTAATTTCCTCCTGAGCATACGCTAAAGTGTATTCAAAAAAACCTCTTCCATCTACAAAACGATACTTTTTTCTCATAATATAATATCTATCCTTAGTATGTTCTGCACTTTCTTCTACCTGAATCTCTCTTAATGAGTTATAAATCTTTCTATAGTATGGATTTAACTCTTCATTTCTCTCTTGAGGGTAGTCTTCCAGATTCTCCATTAAATTCAGTCCAAACATCTCTCTCATATGATTCCGTAACTGATATAATAAATTTATATGTCCCTCCATAAACCGGACTGCCCCATCTTCAGCCGGAACATAATGTGATGTAACAATCTGAAGCGAATGATGAAACATCCAAATATATCCATATTCATTAGTTTCCTTAAGTGCTTTTATGTATTGAGTATACCATTTATCTTTTCCCCTTATTGGAGTCGGTTTATCAGGATTTTCATATGCATAAATACGCGCAGCTATAGTTTCTAAGTATGTACGAAGAAATTGAATTACATAATCCGCAACTTTCTGAGAATCACGCAAAACCTTATAATCATCTATTATTCCACATATTTTAGAATCAATATTATAAATATTTTTTTCAATAATATCTACGTAGTTCAACAGTTCTCTTATCCTCTCAATATTTTGGGGCAATAGCCTTCTACAGCTAAAGCTGAAATCTTTCACATTTATTATCCTACTTATAAATCCTTGTACATTTTCTTATAGTACCTCTCCAAATCTTCCTTCATCTGCCCTTTCACTCTCTCCCAATCCCCCTCGCTCATCTTCGCCAGCAGCGCATGATTCAGTGAGATCACTCCCAAATCCTTCGAGTAGTACATAAATCTCTTTCTTTCAAACTTTTCAAAGGGATTGGTCAGCATGCTGCTTTTGATCATTTTCCGGTCTTTCAGAGTCTCAGCATTATAAGGGCAGCTGGGGCGATCCACCGGCAGTCCTTTATCGATCCTGTCCTGATAAAAGGCTATGTAATCCGTCAGCACATCCTCGATCTTCGCATCGCCTATCGTGTCCATATGATCGATAAATGCCAACAGGAACGGCATCTTATAAGACAATGAATAATCTCTTTCCTCCAGGAATTCAAAAAAGTCATCCCGAACGGTGTCATCGTTATGTTCCTGAATGTTCAGTTCTTTTCTGTATTTCTCTACATCCTCCGGGCTGAACAGGCTGATCTTCTTGCTGCCGAAGGGGAATTCCACCGTTGGTGTGATCTTCCCCTTACGGATCCAGCCGGTGATCGTTCCGGTGTTGACAAAGTACTCTCTCGCCAACTGTTCCTGACTGTAGTAATCCCCATACTTTTCTTCGAAGGTATGGATGTCCACTTCCACGATCCGTTCCACGCGCTCTGTGATGCCATCGATCTCGATCATTTGTCCCGGCAGATAATCCTGTCTGGTGATATCGCCGAACGGAACATACAAAGAATTCCCGAAGATAGCATGCATACTGCAGGGTCTTACCATGGCTCCGTATTCATCTACCACATCGATGACGAACACATTTTTCTTGATGGATGTCCGGCGCAAACCTCTGCCGATCTGTTGAAGATACAGCACCTTCGACAGGGTTGGGCGCGCCATAACGAGGATTCCGAGCTCCGGATAGTCCCAGCCTTCCGAGATCATATCGCAGGCACAGAGGAAACGTATCTTATGCTCCTTGAACTCCTGCATAACCTTCTCCGGGTGTTTTGTATCTCCACTGTAATCCTGCGCTGAGATACCGGCTACGTTCAGCAGGCGTGCCATCTCTTTGGTATGCGCCTTATTGATACAGAAGATAATTCCCTGACGTTTTCCGGCATCTCCCTCCGTGAAATAGTCCTTCAGCACATTTACGATTAATTCATTTCGGGAAGTGACACGCACACTCTTCTCCAGATCCGCATTCACATAATCTTTTCCGTTAAAACGGACATGGCTCAGATCAATATTCGTCTCGATCCGATAGACATTCGCCCTCGCCACAACTCCCTTCTCCATTGCATCCTTCAGAGAAAGCTCTGTTGTATAATTTCCGAAGATTTCTTCCAGTCTCTTTTTATCCGGGCGCTGATCCGTAGCCGTCAATCCTATCAGGAATTCCGGCGCATAGTATTGGATCACCCGCTTTAACATCGGAGCCACCGCGTGGTGCGCCTCATCTACTACAATATAGGAATAATAATCCCTTGTTTTTTCATGGTAATGTCTTACCGCATAGCTGTAGGTCTTAATATCGATCCGGTCCTGCAACGGCTGCAGGTCTTTGTCGATTCTCTCTTTCCAGTCCGCAATGATATTCGTATTCGGTGCCAGGATCAAAGCCCGGAACTGCTCTTTTCCGGATGCAAATTTCTGAATATCTTCTTCTACGATCCGGGACTTGCCCGCTGCGGTAGGTAATACAATGAGGAATGCACGAATTCCTTTTTCCCGCCGTTCCTCTATCTGCGCAAGGCTGATCTCCTGGTGTTCATATAGTTCCGTCTTACGTTCCAGTAGCAATCCCGTTTCCCGGAATCTGCCGGTGTCTTTTCCCAGGTAAGACCGGATATCGTCCTCGATACGATCCTTGAATCGGCAATCTTCCGTGGAAAAACGGTATAGCTTTAATCCCCACAATGTGCAGGTATTCTGCTTGCGCAATTGTTTCCGATAGCCCTCTATTCCGATCAGCTGCGGATGGTGATAATGAATTCCGTTTTCCTCGATGGCCACTCTGCCGTCTGCGGTATCGATCAGATAATCGAGGAAATAATTGTTGCCGTCTTCATCGGATATCCGAAATTCTTTTTGCAGGTATTTCAATGCCCGCATACCGTAGACATCCGTGAAATTCTGTTCAAACAGCAGCTCCAGCGGCGAAGAGTCCGCATGCTCTCCTCTTTCTGAGATTTTTTGGGTAGAGTACAACACTTCCTGTCTGCTTTTCTGCAGGCATTTTTCTATCGTTTCCGGATCGAATCCCAGGAATCGGAACACTCTCCGGTATATTTTCATATAGTGGTTTTGTTTATCTGTGATCAGTGTATAAGGAAAAATCTGCTCGCCATCGCGGCAGGAGCAGATTTCATCATCGATAATGACCATGTCCACTCCATCATCATAAAAGCGACTCACACCGCCATTCGGATAAGTCACTGTCTCCCGGAGGACATAGTTCGGATATGTAATTAAGAATTGATCTTTTTCAGGAATAGATTCAGCCATCTTTCTTCCCTGTCCGGTCGTACATCTTCTGTCAGAAAGTTCCGCAGCTGCTGTAAACTTGTATGTTTTTTCAGCAGCTGCTCCAGTTTCTCTTCTGTGAAATCCAGAAAATATCTGCCGTTCCTTTCCCCCTCAAATACACCATGCTTAAATGACATGTACAAAATGCCCTGCGGCTTCAGTGCCTTCTCGATGCGATATAACACTTCATCCAGTTCCCCATAGGATAAGTGCAGCAACGATGAGCACGCCCAGATACCGTCATACACTTCCGATGCATCCAGCTCTTGGAACAACTGGCATTTCACCGGAATCCCCGTGTACTCTGATGCCAACGTGCACAGTTCCGCGGAGCCGTCTATCGCGTCTACCCGATATCCATGCTCCAGGAAATATTTCGTATCCCTTCCGGAGCCGCAGCCCAGGTCCAGGATCTTCGCCCCTGCAGGAAGCCCTTCTATAAATTCATCCTGCATTACATGAAAATCTACATTACGCGTGTTCTCCACAAAATCGGCGGCATTTTGATCATAATATTGAATTGTCTGATTCTTTTTACTTTTTTCGCTCATTTAAAAGTATCATAGCATATTTTCAGGAATACTGCAATCTATGTAAAATTGCTCCCTCTATTATATATATGACAATATGCGACAGAATCTTACAAACTTTTTTAATCTTTCAAGCAGCCAATTGGAACGATCTTGACTCCCATATCCGTTGTATATGCCATAGGTGCATTCGCACATATCACAATCAGTGCAGATGGCTCCCTATAGACAGCTCGTGGATGATCCACATTTTTGATGGCACTTTGATTATATTTTTGAATCACTTCTTTAAATTTTAAGAGAGATTTTTCAGCATCAGGTATCTTGTTGGCACCTGTCTTAATCTCAATAAGCGCATATCTTCCATCTTCCATTTGATATACAGCGTCAGCTTCCATCCCTGTATCATCTGTATAATGGAGTACTCGTGCATTATGATTTTCTGCATATACCAGCAGATCTCTTAAAACCAAATTTTCAAAAACATGACCAAATAAATCTAAATCATTGTAAAAATACTCCGGATTAATACCAAGAGCCGCTAATCCGATAGACGGATCAATAAAAATATGCTTTTTCGCTGTCCTTATTGCCGTTTTTGAACGAATCTGTGGTGTCCAGGCATCAATATCTTTTATAACAAATAAGCTTTCCAGCGCATCAATATATGATGCAAGTGTTATATCCGTTACATTTTGGGTTGCCTTAATATCGGCATAAATACTTGTTCTCTTTGCGGTAGTTGCCATATTTCTTGCATATGACCATAATAGTGCTCTTGTCCATTCGGGATTTCTCTTCACCCCATCAATAGCTGTAATATCCTTATGGATAATTTGCCTATAATAATCTTTTGCAATTTCCAATTTAGCGCTATCTTTTGATAATGCCAGACACCTCGGCCATCCACCTCGGCACACTGCAAAAAATAACTGTTCCAGATTTGTCTCCGACATAATTCCATCTATATCATAGTTTGGATCTTCAAGAATTTTTGCCAAAGATATTTTCCCATTTGATTCACCTGTTTCCCATAATGTCATGGGATACATTGTAATTTCCGTTATTCTTCCCGTTCCCGTATGGGGGGTATCTATCTTTTTGCTCGCCGAACCTGTCAGAAAATATTGTCCAACATTTTCCGGATGGTCGTCGCAATCTTTTCGGATAGTTCCCCATATTTTTACAGCATCCTGCCACTCGTCAAACAAAATCGGTTTCTCATTTTTTAAAAAAAGCTTGGGCGCCGTCTCTGCCACAGCAATGTATCCATCTCTTTTATCCTCATCCTGGAACTCAATAACCGTTTTGCAACGTTCCTTGGCAGTTCTCGTTTTACCACACCCTTTCGGACCAATAATGCTTACCGCATTAAACGCTTCTGTTTTTCTATCTATTTCATCGTCTACAACTCGCCTGATATATTCCATATGCTATACACTCCTTTTACTGCTAGTATAACATTTTTTAAATAATTTATTCAAGTTTGTTTTGTATTTTTCGGCAGTTTTATTTTGTATTTTTCGGCTATTTTGTTTTGTATTTTTCGGCAGTTTTATTTTGCTTTTTTCGAGTATTGTGTTTTACCAGTACTCCTCTCTCCAGTACCTCGCCAGCACGCTCTCCATATTCGCTCTGCCCACGGGGTTCGCGGTATGGATCTCCACGGGGTAGAAGACCGATCTCGATGCCGTTTCTCACATTTCATGAGCCATATTTTTGCATTTTTTCACATTTCATGAGCCATATTTTTGCATTTTATCACATTTTATGATCTTTTCTATTCAAACACCTTCGTCTCGCTGGGTGCATTCTCTTTCCCATTAAAATACGATGCCTGCTTCTAGTTTGACGCTTACTTCCCATCCATGTCTTCCACCAGATCTGTTAATATATTCTCCTGATACCCCGCCTTTTTCTTCTTCCTTACCTCTTCTGCCGTCTCACGGAGAATCGGATTCTCAACGGTCTCCAGCTTTTTCATAGAAATATTTCCAATCACTTCTTCTGAAAGACTTCTCTCATAATCTCTACGCGCCATTCTCCACACACGGATCCGGTCACCGTATTTTCTCCAGAGTCTGTCGGCGATCCGGATTCCGTCCGGATCGATGTCTCCGCTATAATAGATTTCTGCCCCACTATCCAGTAGAAAAGGAATCAGCTTCACTGCAGCGCTCCGCAGCTGTCCTGAAGTACATAGTAATGTCACATTCTTTTGTTCCAGGTGCTTCAGCAGGTAGCTGAACACCATCTCATTTTCTACAATATAAACCCTATCTCCTGTCGGTTGTACCGCTGTCAGCTCCTGCAGATTTTCCATGGTAACCGCACAGGGCTCCTGTCTTCTGCAAAAGGCATCGTACGCCGGGTGCCAGTCACCGCCAATCTGTAATCGCAATCCATAGATATGCACGATAGAGGAAATATTATCCGGTACAATACCGTTGGATAGTAGTAATTCCCTCCACTGATGAGCGTTTTCCGGATAATCTGTCCTCGCAGCGTAGCACACTCCATGGACTAATAATTGCCCCGCAGTCGTTCCCTGATCAAAATAGTGAGGATTGCCGGATATCTCCGCGGAAAATACTGCCAGAGGATATTCCTCTTGCGTCTCTCGAATATCTTCCAGCAGAACAAGTGCTCTTCCTACGGTTTTCAACAGTTTTTCCGTCCGTTCTCTGTCTCTTCCGTATTCTCTGATCACTGTCTGATAGCCATACTTCTTTTTGGAATACATTTCCCGCAGCCAGGAGACAACAATTGAATCCGGACCGGCACCCTCTGCCAGACAGCCTTCCACCGTTTCAAATAATTCCGCCCTGCTACGCTCTTCCTCCATCCGCATCTTCTGCGTGGTTATCATTTTTCTGCCAAAATATGCTTCCAGAACCTCTTCGAAATTTACAGGAGCAAATTTTGTGGATTGCAGTCCTTTTTCAAATTCCGTAAAAGGAAAACGTATGGCATCTTCATAAAACGTCTTTCCGAGTATCCCGCCGATGGCTCTCCGTTCTTCTTCGGAAGTATGCTTCAGTGTAATGATTCCTTTTGCTCTTCCATAAGAATTCCATTTCTTTTCAAATTCCGAAAAGCACCTTCTGTACGCCGGATTTCCCTTAAAATATGCCGCACATGCTTCATTATTGTTCATCCAGAATCCTCTCATGTCCGTTCCATGTATACCGGATCACCGATACCACCTGGGAGTTCTCCGGGCGGTGCAGTTCCGCGATCCGAAGACCTTTGACCGTCTCAAAGCATCCCCACAGAGCCTGGGAATTCATGATATAATCAAAATCCAGCTTATGGACCAGTTCAAACATACTTTTGATATTCTTGTCATCGACACCGGCAAATGCCTCATCCAGTGCGATAATTCTGGGGTGATCTTTATTATCCGCCTTTTTATACTGTGCGTTTACTGCTCCGAACAGCGGCACATACATTGCCATTGCTTTTTCACCTCCACTGAACCGGTTAAACGCAGCATTGGTCAGTGGCTTCTTCGTCTCATCCCCGCGCCGGTAAAACATCTGGAATTCAAACCATTTCCGGTAATCCAGGGCATCTCTTACCAGCTCCATGTAATTGATGATCGTTCCCGTCTCTTCCAGTTTTGCCTTTTCTGCACGGATTTTGCTGCGGAAATGACCTGCTACCTTTTCAATATCATCCAGGGTAAGCAGCTCTCTGTCGCGCAAAAGGATCTGCTCCAGATCCGCCGTATCCAGTTCTTTGTCATTGTCAGCTTTGCAGGGCTTCCATTCCAGCGAAAAGCGAAGGCCCATAGAGGTATCGATCTCCTGCATGAGCTTCGACATGTCTTTTGCCCATTTTCTGCTCTCTGCTATGCGGTCCGTAAGCTGCTGGCTGATCGTCTGGGACAGGATATCTTCGAAAAGCTCCCGGTCCTTTTTCTGTATCAGCAGTTCCGTCTCTTCGATGGCGGTCTTCAGGATATTGTAAAATTCCTCCAGATATACTTTCTTGCCATTCCAGACAGAGAGAATACGATATCGCTTACGTATAGCTCCCACAATTTCTGTATCACCAAAGCACTCTTCTATGGACGTTCCATAGCTTGCAAGGCTTCCATTATGTTTATGATATTTATCATGCAAAGACTGAAGCATATCAACAGACTCTCTATTCTTATCACTGTCACTTACTAATTTCACTGCCTCTTCGGCACATTCACAGACCGTGCGGCCTTCCCGGTTCAAAATCAGTCTCAGATCCAGTTCCTCTTCAAAATAGCTTCTGAGTGCCGTTTCCTCCATAATCAATCCCTGCAGTTTTGCTTTTTGTTCCGGAAGGTCTTTCAGCAAGCCCTGCAACATTCCTTCACGTTTCGCCATCTCTTTTTCCAAATCATTTATTTTTTTACTGATCTGTTCCAGTTCTTCCTTCACCTGTTTCAGCCGGTTTGCCTTTTCCAGCAGTTCCGGACTCCTCAGATACTCTTCCAGCTGGCGGATCTGAATCTCGCAGGCCTTTGCACGGGTACTGTAAGTTCTTTTTTCCGTATAGGCTTCCTCCAGATCATCGTTGTATTGGTCTATCCGTTCTTTTTTATCCAGACAACTGATCTGCTCCGTCTGCATATGGAGTAGTTCACGTCTTATACTTTGCCATATCCTTCCGTATTCTTCCGCTGCGCCGCAGGCTTCCTCATAAGCCTCTGCCGTTCTTCCATAGGGCAGCATTTTACAAAGCTTCAATACCTCCTGATATTGCCGGTTCTTTTGTTCGGAAAGCCTATGCTCCTGAGCCTGCTGTTTCAGATATTCATTCTCCAATGTCTCCAGAATACGTTCCAGCTCTCTTTTCTCCGACAATGCGATCTGAATCTCCGAAAAATCGGGGATCTCCTGGTATTCCGCCTGTAACCTGTCCATCCGTTCCTGTAATTGCGTAATTTCAGCATCCCATTCTGCTATGGTTTTGCTGATGCTTTCTATCTGTTCCTGCAGTTCCCGGATTTTTTGTTCTTTTCTCCGTTTTCTTGCGAGATATCCTACATATTCTGCTGCCTGCTTATGCGCTTTACCGGCTAAGATTCCCTGCCGGAAGCTGCCGTCTGCACCGAAACAGATTCCCTGTGTCGTCCCTTCTTCGTCATAAATGTTACTGAGGATTTCCAATACCGGAGTTCTCAATTCCTGCGGCAGATCATCACTTACTGTCAATCCAAAAAAGCGGCTGTTGCCCTGTCCGTCTGTCTGCAGAACCGCATCCAGAAATTCCGGATGCTCCGCTCTTATTTTCGCAAAATCTTCCCTCGTCACCACCAGCGCATCCAGCATTCCGGACATCTGTAATTGTGCCTCCAGCCTTGCACAGGCTGCCTCATCCAGCTCCTTTGCGAACTCTACCGTTCTGTAAAACGGAATGGCCGTGATTCCCGCCTGTGCCAGGGATGCCCTGGATTTTTCGACTGCCTCATCCCGTTCCGGCTCCAGTTCCCGCTGCTCCTGCACCTTCTTCAGCTGTTCCCGGACATCTTTTAGAAGTTCTACCTGAATCTCCCTCTGATACTGTTTCTCATTCTTTTCGTCTGTAAGCTGCTGACGCTGTCTTTCATAATCTGCACGGAAATCCCTCTGTATCTCCACGCCATCCGCTACGGTCTCGTATTGTCTTGCTTTCTGTTCCGCCTGTAGGAGGATCTCACGTTCCGGATGCCATTCCCCGGAGGTCTCCGCTCTGCGAAAGATTTCCGTGATCCATGCATTGATTCTGTCCGACACCTGTTCTTCTACCATCTCCAGCCGTTGTTCTTCCTCCGCTTTTTTCTTCTTCGTCTCTTCCAGAAGACTGGCGGCTTCCTCGTACTGTCCTAAGATCAGCTCATATTGTCCGAGAGCTGTCCTTCCTGATGTCAGTTGATTTTTCCATATTTGCAGCTGCTCTGCAATCTCATCTCCTTCTTCGTATTCTTCCAGGCTGATTTTCTCTTTCGCCTTCTCATGATGTTCCCATTGCAGGATTTCCTGCTGTTCCTCCAGTTCTTCCCGCTTTTCCTTCAAGGTATCCCGGCGGAGTTCCATCTGTTCCTCCAGCTTTTTCAGAGTCATCTCTTCATCCCGGATCCGTTCCCTGCCATCCTCGATCTTTTTCTCCCAGCGTTGTTCTCCATCCGCAGCCTCCTGATACTCTGCCCTGAATTTCTCCAGCTTGCGGTCTGCATCCTCGAGTTCCGGATCCAGAAGCGCATTGTGCTCCGTTTCTTTCAGCTTTTTCTCTGCCGTAAGTCTCTCCGTATCCTGTGCTGCCCGGCTCTGTTTTTCCTGTGCCTCACGCTGCAGCTGTTCCTTCCCCTCCAGTATTCCCTGTTCTCTCTCCACTTCCTGCTTCTTGTTCAGGTAACCCTGAGCCTTTTTTGCCAGCATATACTGGTTGTAACGGGTATATTCATTGCGGATGATCTTCACATCATCGAAAGCACGGTTGAGCATCTCCAGACTATCCTGGATCTCATCCATCTTTTCCATCGCATCTACCATAGGGCGCAGATCCTCATCCGTCAAAGTCTGGAGGGAATCATTCAGAATATCATATACTTTGGTGGGTTTAAACTCTTTGGAAAGCTTGGGGGCCCGCACCTTCACCAACAGTTTGATGAATTGTTCATACTGTTCTTCCTTACGGAAACCGAAAATATACTGGTTGACATGCTTCTTGTATTCCGACAGACTGTCTGTGAAAAAATTGTCTTCGCCCAGTTCTGCCTTCATCTCCCTCTTGTCCCGGGGAATTTTGTTGGATCCCACTTCCTTATACAGCCACAGATCATATCCCACTCTACGCCCGTCCAGGAGCACAAAGCCCCAAAAATCCATCGGTTTCCCGCGTTTAGCTTTTTGTCCGATTCCAATGGTGCGATACGCTCCGGAGTCCTCTTTCCAAAATTCCAGGAACAGATAACCGGTAGACTCCTCCTTGCCCTCTTCTCCCAGGAAATAGTATTCCATCCGGCGGTCACTGGAACCAAACGGATCCAGTCGGCTGGGAGTACGGTCTCCGTCCAGTACAAACGGAATAAAGCTCTGTGTCGTGATGGATTTTCCGGAGCCGTTCTGTCCGCGCAGAAGCAGTTTCCCATCCTCGAATTCAAAGTCCTCTTCGTCATATAACCAGAAATTCACAAACCCGATCCGGTTCATTTTCCAACGTTCGTTCATTCTTCTCCGTCTCCTTTGTAATCGGAAGGATACTGTCCTGCCAGCCTGCCCACCGCAGGCAATACAATGATCTGTTCTTCCTTGCTGCGCACCATCATCCAGTCCGTCATATACTTTAAAATGGTTTCCACAAGCCCGTCCTCGTCCATTTCGCAATATTCCTTGCTCCATGCATTCTTCCACTTGTTTCTACAGCTTGTGATAATCCGGGAAAATTCCTGCTTTGTCATGGCAATGCATTCATCCTCCTGTAATTCCAGTTGTCCTTCTGCCAGCTGCCTCTGTATCTCTGCACATACGATCAGGACGCTTTCCGAAATCTGGGCATCCCTCGGGTGCACGTTTCCGTAGCAGTCATCTGTATCCAGTGTAAGAAATGCCGCATTACGATAGATATCCAGATTACCACCCAAATTTTCCCGCAAATATCTGCCGACCCATTGTCTCTGATTTTTCAAATATAAGGCATCAGCGTCCTCTGTACTGTCCCAGTAAAGTGCCGGACAGACTGCCAGCTGCCTGTATACCCGGTTAATACGCCGCGATCCTCTGTTTTCTTCAAATTCCTCAAAATCTGTCTTTTCAAAATCCTTCCAGGATTCATATCCGGAAATATCCATCGTAAAGCTGCTGGTAAAATATTTCGAATAGCCTGTATTTTCATACAGTACTTCCTGCCCGGCTTCCTGGCTGAAGGATTCACTTTTTCCTTCATACACCCTGAGCATCTGCAGCCGTTCCATATACTGCAATACCCGAACCAGTGATTTTCTCTGTGTAAAGGACGTCCAGTCTACCGGCATGTAATTTTTCAGCTGTGTCTCCACATAGTCGATCAGTTCCGACAGCAAAAACTGCCTGCCCTCCTCGGCATCCTCCAGATACATCAACACCACACATAGTATGCAGTAATCCCGAATGTCCGTAAATTCGCTGATTCCCATAAATGCTTCTGCATGCGCCGGTCTCTTCTCCAGCTTTAACAGCTTCTCTGTATGTATCAGCTTCCATCCCAGTTGTTCTCTGATAAAACGTTGAAAGTTCGGAATATCCCGTTTTACTTTATAGAAAGTCTCCTTGTCACTGTCCCGGCAGATCCAGAATTTTTCCATTAAGGTTCTGATTTCATTCATATTTATTTAAACTCCAATGTATAATCCGGCATTTTCAGATCGCCGTCTTCGCATTTCAGTACACAGCTGCCTTCCTTTTTCCTCAGTTGATACTCCTGTCCGTATTCCGTCCGTCCCATCTTCTCCGAGCTCATATTGGCCTGTGCGATCCACTGCAGGAAAATAGCCCGTGTGTCTTCGGAAACCACTTCGTCAATCTCCGCAAACCGGATCTTCTGCTCCCTGATATACCGGAGTACCACTTCCTTCTGCTTCTGCGCCTGTCGCAGGTAGCTTTCCCGCTGTGCCATTTTTTCCAACGATTTATCAGCAAAACCTGTTCTGTCCTTTCTCTCACGATACCCTCTCGTGTGAGGCTTCAGCAAAAACAATGCCGGCTCTTCCTGATAAACACTGTTATTAATACCATCCTCGTCTCTCGGAATATTAGTCTTATAATGCTCGATCTGCTGCACTCCGAAGACATGGGCTGACAGTTTATGGGCTTCCTCCAGATCCTCACATTTCAAGAACAATTCCAGAAATTTTTTATAATCATCCTTTCGGCTGATGCCCCAGTTCTGGACCTGTACGATCAGGGCTGCATTTTGAATAATATTGCGTATAATATCACTGGTGATCTTCAATACTTTTTTAGCTTCGCATTCCTGTCCCTGTCCGTCCACGAACCAGTTTTTCAGGGAATACCATTTTCCGTATACATTTTCCCGGATGCTTGGCTCAGCATTTCCATGTATTTCCAACAGTGCATGGGGAATCTCCAGTTCACTCGCCACAACCCGATCCAGAATCGTATTCTCCATGCGCTCCGTATTCTTTTCCAGCAGCTGTTCCATCCGTTTGGAGTGCCGCTGCAATTCCTGCACAAATTCATTCAGGTATTTGATAAATTTGTCCTTATGAACCATGAATTCCACTGATTTCATCAGTTTTTCCGTTTTCCCGGAGTAAAAGTCCCGCAGATAATCCTGATAGTTCTGGTTGAGCCGTTTAAAATCCTCCTGCAGCGTCTGCCACCATTCGTTCACCATCCGAAGCTCTGCATTCTCCATGTTCTCCGCCTCATCCAGACTTCTCTCCAGACGGACAAAAAAGTTGGTCGACAGATTTCCCGATTCCAAAAATAAATTTTCCAAACGTACCGTCAGACGCTCGATCTCCACAGCATATTCCGACATCGTATAGCGGTATTGCTTATTTTTATAATCGGCTATTGTGTACACTTTGCCCGGATCCTGTATCGGTGTAAGATTTTTCCACTTAACAAGCGCTTCCAGATCCTGAACCAGCTGCTCCATGGAATACGCTTCGAATGCTTCATCCTCTTTTAAGAGCCTGTAAATATCTTCTTTATACAGCTGAAAATGCATCTTTTCGTATTCCCGGTAAAAGCATCTCATAATTTTCCGGTATACCGGTGCATTCTGTACCGACAAGTAGGAAGTTTCGTTGATCTGTTCAAAATGTTCCATCCGTTTTTCCTCTCTCAGGCATCTTATTAAATATGATTATCTATATTTTGTGTCCAATTTTCAGTACTTAATTTATCCATTTCCATTCCTGCAGGCTGTCGATCGCGGTCCCGCAATATTCACACACGCCTTTGGTCACATCAATATTAGCATCGCATTTGGGGCATTTGATCACGTGGATCCCACCGTCCAGGGTCATGACTCTGTCATTGTGACTGAGGGAGAAGATATCCTTCTGATATGCGGATGTGATCCGCCCACCTCGCAGATACACCAGTCTGACCTGCAGCTCCACGTCCACGCACAGTATACCGTTCTCCACATGCTCCTGCAGCCCGGTATAGTCCATAATGTCGTAATCAATGACATCCGGCCGGGAATAGTAGCGTCTGCCGGCTTCGTAGTTCAGGTTATTATAGAACCGCTTTTTATCGATGCCGGTGGCGGTCCAGAATTCCTGCTGCTGACGGTTCTGTTTTTCTTTGTATCGTCTGACAGGCCCCAATACCGCATAAGCATCGCACAGGTAGAAAAAGTAATAGAGGATCATAGCCAGGATTGTGGCATAGATGAAAATCTTGCCCACATCATAGCCATTGAAGGTCCTGGAGGTATTTATGATCCACAGGCTGCATAGCAGGAATGATACAATGTAATCTACCACTCCCGTGACGATCCGGTAGACCGGGCTTTGCAATACCAGGTCATAATGGTGCTTGCTGCCCAGCTCCTTGTCTGCGTAGTCAATGTTGGAGGCCGCATCACAGCAGGGACAGCCGTTCACAAATTCCTTTACTTTGCCGGTAAAGCCGCAGTTCTCACAGGTATGCTGTGCCTCTTCATCCATTCCGGATACATAGGTATATTCCATGCGGGAATCGAAGATTTTCTCTGTATGGAGCAATTTCCCCTGTCGGAAATACTCTTTGCGGCAGCGGATACCACTGTGCACATCATCCTGACAGGTTCCATCTGTGGACCGGTATCTCAGGGTGCCATCGACGATGTAAGTAGTCCTGATATTGACGCCGCTTTCTGTAAGCCTGCGCATTTGAAGTGTTTCGGATATGAATGCCATTGCTTTCGTGTCCTATCTGTTATTGTTGTTATTATTGTTGTTATTGTTATTATTGTTGTTGGAAGAGGAACCACCGCTGCTGCCGGAGCCTGAGGATGGTGTGTAATGAGGGAACACTTTGAATTCCGTCCGTGACAGCAGGATCCCGTCAATGCTTCTGTCGGTGCAGTTCGCCATGATCACCTTCTGGGTTTTTGCGGTATTCTGCCCAATGAGGAGGGACAGATTCTGTCTGCCTCCCTTGATGAAAGCCTCCGGCTCCTGCTCCAGGAAATGATAGATCTCCCAAAGCTCCTCCTCTGTCACCTCATAATATTTTGTCAGTTCCACACAACGCTTCATGCGGATCAGTTCTTCATAGGTCTGCGGTTCAAAATTCATAGGAAGCCTCCTTGTCATTTTTTTGATCCAGTGTCAGATAATAAAATTCAATGTTCTGAAAGGGAAGATTGATTGCCTGTATATGGTAATAGGCATTATTTTCCTGCTTCCGGTAATGGCAGTCTCTCAGCTCCGTAGTGGTGCACAACAGATTGTTCGGGCTGCCCGTGGCATATTCCTTTGCATATTCGCGCAGGAGCCCGGAAATATCGTATACATACCATTCTTCTTCGTTGTCCCCGGAATGATCCAGCACCCCTTTATAAATCTGATGAGTGGCAATATGCCGCTACTTTGTTCTCCCCTCATCCCCGTAAGTCACGAGATCTCCGGACAACAACATCAGGTACAATGCGTTGTTCTCCGGATAATCGCATTCTTCCTCCAGCATATGCTTTTTCATACGCAGCTTTACCGTACTGATGGGCGTCAGATATAGAATCTGTCTGGACTTCCTAAGGATCTGGGAGATCAGCGGATATCTGTCTCCATCCACGTCCAGTTCGAACACACCGCTGTCATAGATATAGTGTAACTTCGCATCTTGTGCAATGATCTGTTCCAGTGCAGGATATTCTGCGGATGCTTTTGCAGGCAGATACTTTTCCGGCTCCTCGAGGCGCATCTTCGTCACATATTCATATGCAGTCTCGTCAGCAAAAGCATCCGGGGCATAGCCGCGATCCCGGTACATCTGCTGTTGCAGCAGGCAGGTGTAGCTTTTGCCGGAGCCATATACATTTTTCACAAAAGGACAGCCCGTTTTGCACAGATACAGGTAACCGCACCTCGCACATTCCTCGGGAAACGGTTGTCTGTTATGGTTTTGGAAGATCTTCCGTGCAGCGGTTTTCAAAATAGTGTCCACCGTGTCACGGTAGATATTGCCATAGTAAAAGCCGTCGTTCTTCTGACCTCTGACACAGGAATAGATGTCTCCGTCACGTTCCAACAGGAAAAATTTCTCTCCGCAATTATCGCAGTTGGTGCAGTATTCCGGTCCGAACTCATCGAACCATGCACCGTTGACCCCGGCATCCAGATTGGTCCCGTCAAAAGCCTCGTGCATCCGCCGGTAAAAGATCAGCTGTTCCTCTTCACTCATGTGATGCAGCAGGCCACAGGAATTGTAGTCAAACCCTATCATAAAATTAAAATCATTCATATCCAGGCACGTGTTCCGGTCCAGGAATCTGATATCCTCGATGATCTGATCCAGCTGTTCGAAATGCTCCTGAAAGATTGTGGCAGATACTTTTTTCTTGTTAGGGATCTCCTCCAGCAGTCTGATATTATCCAGTATCCGTTCCAGTGTGCCCTCCCCGCCCTTGGTCACCCTGTATTTTTCATGCAGGGAAAGAGGCAGATCCAGGCTGCCCGATATGGACACGTTGAACTCCCGTATGGTCTCGATATGTCTGTCCAACCCGTATAGATTCGTCTTGATGTGGGGATGCCCCACCCTGAAGCCGGCATCCGTGATAAGTTCACGGTTTTCCTGATAGTAACTGCTGATATATTGGATCAGGTCATGGAATTCCCTCTTGGGTAAAGTGGTCACCTCGCCGCCGTGCAGGGAAATATTAAAAGGCACCACATCCGCTTCACGGAATTTCGCGATGGCATATTTCAGGGTCTCCAGGCAATCTCCGCCCCGCAGGCTATCTACAGTGTGATCCTCCAGATAACAGTACCGGCACTGCATGTTACATGCCATGGTCGGCACATATAACAAATGAATAAATTTAGTATTCATAGTAATCGATCCTTACAGGTGTCTCCTTGAAAGCACGCTCATTGACAGATACGCCCCGGGGCAGTGTGATCTCCCGCAGAGAATCACAGCACCGGAAGGCAGAAGACCCGATCTGCTGCAGCTTGCTGTCCGGGGAGATCACCACCTCCTTCAGACTGGTATTTCCATAAAACGCATGTCCGCCGATCCTGGTCACGTTATCCGGGATCTCTATTCGTAGCAGGCTACTACATTCTTCAAAGGTGTTGCCGCGGATCTCCGTCAGTCCCGCCGGAAGATTTACCTCCTTAAGGCTGCTGCAACGATAAAAAGCCTCCCCGCCCAGATACGTCAGATTCTTTGGCAATGTTACACTTTCCAAACTTCTGCAGTTTTTAAATGCCTGCCCGCGGATCTCCGTAATGCTGTCCGGAAGCGTTACTTCTGTTAAAAAGGGCATATTGGAAAAGGTATTGCCGCGCAGGCCCACTACCTTCTCCCCCTGATAGGTATCAGGAATGGTCGCCGTCGTCATATTCGTCAGACCATAGACATAAAATCGCACATAATATCCATCATCTGCCTGCTCATAGAAGATCCTGGGCTTACAAAACAGCAGCAGCGAGCCTGCCACGGCCACCGCCATGAGAGCCCATTTCAGTTTTTTGCTGTAATCCGGCACCATGGATGCCTTCACATTCATGACAATATTCGAGATTTTCTCCTGGGATCTGGATCTGATCTCCTTTTTCAAATATTTTATCAGTTGATAACGGCTGGTCAAAAACGCATATACCACCAGGATGATAAGTCCGATCACATAGGTTTTCATCGGAAAATGAAAGAAAAACAGAGATATGTATACGAATAACAGAACCGCCAAAACGGCATTCAGTATGTTTTTTCTGCGCAGCATATCCTCCGGGATCAGATTCTGCTCTTCCGTGATCCCAGCGCGCTGCATTTCACGCTTGATAAACCCTTCAACACAGTCCTCCTCGGACATGGCAAACAGCGGATCAAAATCCTCTGCATGCACGATCCTTTTCTCAGAAAGCGGTTCAGCCGGCGTGGTCCCGCCCGTTACCGTTTCGTCAGCTGCAGGTGCATGGATCACCGTCTCAGCTGCTGTCTGCACCTTTTCCTTCCCAGACTGTTTGCTTAGCTTTTGATTCCATACACCCTTTTTCATGGCAATAGGTGTCACAATAAACGCTCCCACAAACACCGCCAGGAAATCCACGATTGCGATTCCTGTGGTAATGAAGAAATCAAAAAATAATAGTATTGCAATTCTGACCCCAAATAAGGTCCAGAAGATTTTTCTGCTGTTGTCCTTAGAGATCAGCTTCGACAGCGGCAAAAGCACAAATACAGACATATGTATTGTCACAAATGCCTCCATAAATAAAGTCATTCCCATTCCCATACCGTTATTTTCCCTTCTTTTCTACTGTGCATCGCACCTTTTTCGTCTCCAAAAGACTACGATACTCTTCTATTTCGCGATTCTATCGTTTAATATTCAGAGCTTAACAGGAAGTCCGCTATGTGCATCGTCTTGATGCCCTCGTAGTTTCCTCCTGAAAATTCATCTGTTGTGAGAACATATTTGGGGTAGTTGTCGCGGATTTCCAACAACCGGTCGTATTCCCATTTTTCCGTTTTCAGAGAATGAAGCTCCTGCGTCACCTGCACATAGAGCTTTTCATTTTGCCGTACTGCGACAAAGTCGATCTCGCTGCTGCCGGATTTGCCAACATTGACGGTATACCCTCTGCGGCAAAGCTCCAAGTACACGACATTCTCTAAACTGGATGCCACACTGTCAGCGTTATAGCCGAGAACGCTGTACCGCAGGGCGGTATCGGCAAGATAGAATTTCTCCTGTGTTTTCAGGATCTCATTGCCCTGTAAATCAAAGCGGGAGCATCGATGAAGCAGATACGCCTTCTCCAGCTTCTCCAAATAACTGTAAACTGTTTCGTTGTCCAATGCACGGTGTTCCGCTTTCAGGTAATCCGAAATGGACTTTGCCGAGAAGGTATTGCCCACATTGTTGAAGGTGTACTTGACCACTCGTTCCAACTGGTCGATCTTCCGCACCTGATTGTGCTTGACAATATCCGAGAAGATCGTGGAGTTGTAAATATCCCGCACGATGGTGTAGACCTCGTCCTGAGAGAACTCCTGCAAATGCGTTGCCGGGAAACCACCCAAGCGTACATAGCCCGCAAGCTCCGTCTTCGGCTCTCCAACCTCGGTATATTGGCTTTTAAACATCAGATACTCGCCAAAGGACAAAGTGAAAATGCGGAAAGATACATATCGTCCCGTCAGATAGGTTGAGATCTCAGAGGACATCATACGGGAGTTGGAGCCTGTCACATACAGGTCAACATCAAAGTCAGATGCCAGCGAATTGACGACCTTTTCCCAGTCCTTGATTTCCTGAACCTCATCGAGAAACAGGTAGGTTTTTCCATCGGGCGAAAGACGCTCTTTAAGCTGTGCGTACATCTGCTTTGCCGTCATATCCTCATATTCCATTGAGTCATAGCGGTAACTGACAATGCGGTCCTTGGGAATGTTATGCTGTGTTTTCAATCTCTCCATAATCATTTTCAGGATCGTTGATTTTCCGCAGCGGCGTACTCCCGTAAGGATTTTTACAAATGGCGTATCCACATAAGCCATGATCTTCTCTACATACAAAGGTCTGTAAATCATCGTGATCACCTCCATTTGTAGATAGTATATCGCAATTTTTATCAGAAGGCAATTCGTTTTGCGATTATAAGCCGCAAAACTTTTCGTTAGCTTATTTTGTTTTGACACTTACCTTCTTTTATTCTGCTCACAGTATACATTATTTCGAGCGAAATATCAGTTATATTTTGGCTTTTTGCTCGAAATTACACTATTATGCTTGAACCAGTGTCAATACCTCCTACCCTGGCTTTCAAAACTTATATCTCTTCATGATTATTCGCTTTCGCTAGTCCTAAAATGTATGAACAAAACTAAACTTCGCAAAAAATCGGCATCAAATCCATTTCTGAATTCAACACCAATTCTCTGCTTTTCCTTTTTTCTGTTGTAAGCCTTTCCACTCGGAACTGATCTTGTGACCGGATTCAGTTCTCCCCATGTTGTTCGCTGCTTAGCATAATATTCCCTCTGCGCTTTCTTACTTCTTTTATCAAGCGTTACATATTGCTTCATTTCTCATCCTCGCTTTCGTGCCTTCTTCAATCATCTTTGCAATTTTACCGCAGGCGTCAGGATAATCTTTATGTCCCAGTAAGAGCATTTTATCTTTAAGTCGTTCTAGAGCTTCCTCAAATCTTGCGACGTCCCTCTTTAGCACCTTACAGAATACAATGCAGTACGACGAACCATCCTTGACCATCTCTCCCTTAAATTTCATAGTTATCTTATTCTGCACAAACAATTGGTCCGCCAGATAAGAGCTATGATCTACATAAGCATAAGGAACCGCAAATAACGAAAAATCACTCATTTTCCAATAATTCTTCATTCTCATCATCTCCAACATAAAGATAGCTGCAGAAGATCCGAAGACCTCCCACAGCCTGTGCTTATAACCGAACCTCCACACGCAGTTTCCTGCAGGTTTTCTACAAGGCTGCTATTAAGAAATCTTTATTTTTTGTTCTGATATTAGCTTACTGCATGACAGATGCTTTGTCATTGTACCAACGGTTTAATACCATAGAAAATCCGCAGTCAGATTTTCTATGGTATTAAATAATTCCCCATAAACGAACAACATCCCCGTCAACGACGAGGATATCTTCAATACTGGTATGCAGTAATCTGCTTAAGATTACAAAATTGTCTAAGCTCGGCAATGATCTACCGGAAATCCATTTGTAGATTGCCTGCGGATTCTCAAATCCCATAGCATTCTGCACATCTTTCACAGTATAACCATTTTCCATGAGCAGTTTCTTAATTTGCTTCCCTGTCTCCTTTTGTTGGATTGACAAATACATTGGTTCCATCTCTTTGTACCTCCGTAATTTTCTTCCATCCCGAATCACAATCTCTATTGGTAGACTTATATTATATCGGATGTATTCACAAAATGCATTAAACTTTTAGTTTAACTCGGACACGCAAACATAAGTGGGCAGGGCCAGACTCGAACTGGCGTAGACTTAAAGTCGGCGGATTTACAGTCCGCTGCAATTGCCACTATGCGACCTACCCATAAGTGACCCCTGCGAGACTTGAACTCGACATTTGCAGCTTGAGAGGCTGCCGTCCTAACCTTTAGACCAAGGGGCCATTCAGTGATCCCCGCCGGACTTGAACCGAGCATTTTAGCCTTGAAAGGGCTATCTGTTTATTCACTTTTCATGCGCTAATCTGCTTTGTTCTATTTACATCGATTACGATAATCTCATCCATCGGAACATCCAGCACTGCTGCCAGTACAACCAGATTATCGATTGTAGGCATGGCAGTTCCCTGCTGCCACTTGTAGATGGCCTGAGGAGTCGCAAATCCAAAGATATCCTGCAGGTCTCTTACAGTCAGACCTGCTACCTCTCTCAGTCTCATGATATTCCTTCCGGTAGCTACCATATCGATGGTAGGCATAGTAAACATTTCTTCCTCCGTTTCTGCTTCTGCAGGTGGAGGAAGAATGCCCTCCACCTTAATCAGAAGCCTTAAAATTGTATATAGGTTTCATCACATCGATTACATCTACAGACTCTCGGATCACATCAATGATGTCCTCCAGACTCTTGTATGCCATCGGTGCCTCGTCCAATGTATTTTCATTAATCGAAGTGGTATAAATACCCTTCATTGTCTCTCTGTATTCATCCATGCTAAGATTTGCTTTCGCCTTTGTTCTGGACATAAGTCGTCCTGCTCCGTGAGGCGCAGAATAATTCCACTCCGGATTTCCTTTTCCAACAGCAAGCACACTTCCATCTCTCATATTTATTGGAATAAGCACTTTCTCTCCACTATGGGCTGCTATTGCGCCCTTTCTCAAAATCATTTCATCTGTATCAATATAATTATGAATTGTATGGAAGGCTTCTCTGCCAGCCATCCCGGTTCTCTCCAGAATAATCTCAGCCATTTTCTCTCTGCTTCGTCTTGCAAAAGCCTGGCAGATTTCAACATCGTGAAGGTAGTCCTCAAGATATTTTCCTGATAAGTAGCACAGATCTTCAGGCATACTTGTCTCAGACTCATATACCTGCCAGTGAAGCTGTTTTAACGCATCCTGAATCTCACTTCTACGTCCCTGCTCCTTATAGGTTCTGATAATCTCATCACGCTTCTCAAGATAGTCCCCATATCCTCTGTCTAGGTTAATCGCCAGCTTCTGATAAAGCTCTGCAACCTGCTTACCCAGATTACGTGAGCCTGAATGAATCACAAGATATTTGGTTCCATCACCCGCTTCATCTATCTCTATAAAGTGGTTACCACCACCAAGGGTTCCAAGTGAACGCTCTAATCTCTTTGTGTCCTTCAGTTCTCTGTAGCAAGCAAGTTCTGTCAAATCAAATCTCTCCTGGCGACCTTCCCACACGTTCATTCCCGATGGAATAAAATGTGCAGCCTCATCAACCTTTACAAAATCAATATCAACCTTTCCTAAGTTCACGGTATACATACCGCATCCGATATCAACACCCACTACATTTGGAACAGCCTTATCAGTAATTGTCATTGTGGTTCCAATAGTGCAGCCTTTACCGGAATGAACATCAGGCATGATTCTTATTCTTGATCCTTCCGTCATCGGATAATCACACATACGTCTGATTTGTTCTATTGCTTCATCCTCTACTACTCTTGCATAGCAGATGGCTGTATTTATTTTTCCTTTGATTTCAATTAAATCCATGCTTCTCTTACCTCATTTCTGTGATATTTACATTGGACAGTGCCCCGCGGGGGACTCGAACCCCTAACCACCTGATTAAAAGTCAGGTGCTCTATCATTGAGCTAACGGAGCATAACGCAGAACTGCCTTACCAATTAGGCTTATATCTGCAAAAAAATACCGCCTACCATGTGCATCCACACAAGATAAGCGGTTCAAAATCTATGTATCCGGTTGTCCTCTCCTGTCCCTACGACAAGTCTACATCCATCACCACAGTATTCTCTTCAAGCTTATTCTTATCTGAATACACAAAGTTAAAGCCCCACTCTTTTTCATAATCGAGTGCTGCATTTTTCAAACTTTCCAGATATAAGTAACTTGATCGAATAGCTGTGAACATTCTTTTTTCCTTTCCCAGACCCATCGCTTCGGATCCGCTTTTCTTTCTTTGTTATCGACAGAATACCACAACAACATTAGTTTGTCATTATACTTGTGGTATAACTTCGACGCATACCTTTTTAAAAATACATTTAAGAAGCATTTTAATATTACTCCTTTGGGTTATCGTGAACAAACATTTCACTGACCGGATAGAAATAAACTATTGCACACTCAGTCTTCCTTCTCCTCGTCTTCCTCCCCCATTGTAAACAAAGATTTCCCATTATAGCAGTCCGGACTGAACAGTCCCTGCTT